>ERZ842401.2065-NODE-2065-length-27410-cov-5.395394_pt1 | contig 27410 bp, 16 predicted proteins | sample MGYA00521270_ERZ842401 | MGnify/ENA primary metagenome ERZ842401 (study PRJEB31892, sample SAMEA3878208) | bioreactor metagenome | biome: Moose rumen | place: Sweden | collected 2011-10 | study: EMG produced TPA metagenomics assembly of the PRJEB12797 data set... | reverse complement strand
CCGATCTGGGGGGGTAAATTGTAATTTTACGTAAATTTTTAACGCAACAAAATCCCTCCCGTTTAAAATTTAATTTAATTTAATTCCGAGAGGGCGTTTACAATTCTAAAATTAATTTATGAGATCATTGCCTGCGCTTCGGTTTGAATTTGTTTCAAATGTTCCGGACTCACAAAACTTTCAGCGTACAATTTGCAAATATTTTCAGTTCCAGAAGGACGCGCAGCAAACCAGCCGTTAGCCGTAACAACTTTTAAACCGCCGATAGCCGCATTATTTCCGGGAGCATTCGTCATTTTCGCAGTAATTTTGTCCCCCGCTAAAGTATCCGCTTTCAAATCTGAAGGCGATAATTTTCCGAGTTTAGCTTTTTGTTCTGGTGTCGCAGGCGTGTCAATTCGTGCATAATACGACGTTCCATATTTCTTTTTAATTTCGTCATAATGTTCAGCAGGATTTTTCCCGGTTACTGCAGTGATCTCAACTGCAAGCAAATCCATAATAATCCCATCTTTATCCGTCGTCCACACTGAACCATCTTTACATAAGAACGAAGCCCCAGCGCTCTCCTCTCCGCCGAATCCCATCGAACCGTCAAGCAATCCATCTACAAACCATTTAAAACCGACCGGAACCTCACATAATTTTTTGCCGATCCCTTCTGTTACTCGATCAATTATTGAACTCGAAACAACAGTTTTACCGACCGCAGCATCTTTTCTCCAGCCCGAACGCGACGTAAATAAATGTTGTACTGCCACCGCTAAATATGCATTAGGATTCATTAAACCTTGAGGCGTTACTATTCCATGCCTGTCGTAATCCGTATCATTTCCAAAAGCAATATCGTATTTATCTTTCAGTTTGATTAAATTCGCCATCGCAAAAGGTGAAGAACAATCCATACGTATTTTGCCGTCATGATCTGGAGGCATAAAAGAAAATGTCGGATCTAAATTCGGGTTGACGACCTCCAAATTTTTCAGCCCGTAAATTTCAGAAATCGGATCCCAGTAATATATTCCTGAACCTCCCAAAGGATCCGCACCAATATGTAAATTTGATTTCGCAACGGCCTCCATATTTATAACAGTCGCGAGAGCTTTTACATACGGGATCACATAATCTTCAAAATATACGTTGTCAAGTTTTACAGCTCTTTCAAATGGGATGCGCTTAATTTTTTCCACACCGTTTTTAATTAATTCGTTAGCGCGATTTTGAATTTTACTCGTGATCTCTGGGCTTGCAGGTCCGCCACTCGGTGGATCGTATTTAATTCCGCCGTCTGTTGGAGGATTATGCGAAGGAGTTATTACCATTCCATCGGCTTGTTTATCATGCGTGCGGTTATGTTCGAGAATTGCGCGGGATACTACGGGCGTGGGAGTCGGTTTAAATTCTTCCTGTAAAATTATTTCTACATCATTCGCCGCTAAAACTTCAACACATGTCCTCATGGCCGGTTCTGATAATGCATGCGTATCAGCTCCAATATATAACGGCCCGGTAATGCCTTCGGATTTTCTGTGCTCGCTGACTGCTTGAGCAATCGCTAAAATATGAGCCTCGTTAAAACTATGAAGCGCAGAACTTCCGCGATGTCCTGAAGTTCCAAATGATACCTGCTGATTTTTATTTGACGGGTCAGGCTCAAAAGTGTAATAATCACTGATCAATGATGGAATATTCACAATGTTACGCTTTTCCATTTTACGGAATAACCCTCCTCAGAAATAAATTATATTAAATTATATTAATTGACGTAAATCATAAATCCATAATATTTAAACTTAAATCAGTCAATCAGCATAAAATTTAAATCTGTATGCTAAAATTCACGCGTAAAAATTTAATCTTTTAGTATTGAGGTTGTTTACATTGGATTCAAAAAAAATTCGTAATCTTGCAATTGTCGCACATATCGATCACGGTAAAACCACTTTAATAGATTCTATTTTCAGAGCCGCTAAAACTTTTAGTCCGCATATTCAAATGGCAGAGCGCGTCATGGATTCCGGAGCTTTGGAACGTGAACGAGGAATCACAATCAGATCAAAACCTTGTACAGTCGAGTGGCAGGGATATTTAATTAATATAATCGACACTCCGGGACATGCAGATTTTTCGGGAGAAGTTGAGAGAATTTTGTCAACGGTCGACTCTGTAATTTTAATCGTAGATGCTAACGAAGGGCCGATGCCTCAAACCCGTTACGTGTTGCAGCACGCTTTATCAATCGGAATGAAACCGCTAGTTTTTATAAATAAAGTTGATCGCGAAGGTGCTGATCCTGACCGCGCTTTAAATCAAACGTTCGATTTATTTTTTGAACTCGGAGCAACTGACGAACAAGCAGATTTTCCAGTGTTATACGGTTCTGGTTTAAACGGCTGGGCGGTAAAAGATTTAAAAAACCCTCAACGCGATAACATGAACGATTTATTTGAAGCAATTATAAATTATGTTCCTGCTCCTGATGTTGATCCCGATAAACCTTTTTTAATGCAGGTTAGTACTCTCGCTTGGAACGAATATGTGGGCAGAATAGGCTGCGGAAAAATTTTGCAGGGAAAAATAAAAGCCGGCGAACAATTCACAAGAGTTTCAACAAAATGGAACGGCGTTGATCATTCCGGAGATGATTGGCAAATTACGGGCAAAGAAAATGCTAAAGTCGCTCAATTATGGGTAACACGAGGACTTGATCGCGTTGAAATTCCGGAAGCTGGAGCTGGCGATATTGTTTGGTTAACCGGCCCGAATGAAATAGACATCGGCGACACTTTTTGCGCTGAAGAAATTTCCGACAAACCTTTAAAACCTTTATCAATCGAAGAGCCTACTGTGTCAATGTTCTTTTTAGTAAATTCCGGACCATTCGCAGGACGTGAAGGACAAGCCGTAACTTTAAGACAATTAAAAGCTAGGTTACAGCGTGAAATGCACGTAAATGTTTCGCTGCGCATGGAAGATTTAGGAAGACCGGACGGCGTTAAAATTTCTGGACGCGGTGAATTACAGCTCGGAATTTTAATCGAAGAAATGAGACGCGAAGGCATGGAATTTTGTATTTCAAAACCGGAAGTAATTATCGAACATAAGGACGGCAAAAAATTAGAACCTTATGAACTTGTTACGATTGATGTGCCGGAAGAATTTCAGGGAGTAGTGTTCGACAAAATGTCAAGACGTAAAGGACGAGTAAAAAATATTTCAAATCCAGATCGCGGATTAATCAGAATTGAAATTGAAATCCCGACTCGCGGTTTAATTGGTTATCGCGGAGAATTTTTAACTGACACTAGAGGACTCGGAATAATGTCTAATTGCTTTAGCGGTTATGCTGAATGGGCTGGAGATTTGATTACGAGGAGTCGCGGATCACTCGTCAGCCTTGACACTGGAGAAGCTACGGCGTACCAGCTTGAAAATTTACAGGAGCGCGGGACTTTATTTATTTCGCCTCTCGAACAAGTTTATAACGGCATGATAATCGGAGAAAATTCCAGACCTGGCGACATGCCGTGCAATCCTACGAAAAAGAAACAGCAGACAAATCACAGATCTGCAACAAAAGAATTAACGACTAAATTAGATGTTCCGCGCAGAATGTCTCTCGAAAAGGCTATGGAATGGATCGAAAACGATGAATTAGTCGAAGTCACTCCACAGTCAATAAGGCTACGCAAAACAATACTTGATGAACTCGAACGCCGTAAAGCCAGACGAAACGCACCGCAGGAGAATTAAAATAATTATGAAGCGTATAAATAATTTAATTTTCGCGTTAATAATTTTAATTTTGGTGGTGGGCTGTTCCGTAAAATTTTCATATGCAGTTTTAACCCGGACTCCGCGCGTAATTTTTGAATTTCAATACGAAGACGCGAGGGATTTCCACGACGGAATGGCAGCAGTTAAATTAAATGGGCGTTGGGGTTATATAAATAATTTGGGTCAAACTGTTATACCGTTTAATAATCGCATTCCGGAACCTGGAAATTTTTCGGACGGTTTTGCTTTTTTGGGTGATAGATTTGTGAATTACGATGGCGATCCGGCTTTTATAAATGACGATAACCCGGATGTAAAATATTTTTCTGGAGGCCGGGAATTTTCTCAAGGTGTAGCAGCTGTTCAATATGGTGGGCAATGGGGTTATATTGATTTGCTTGGAAATTTTATAATTGCTCCGACGTATCAGAATGCGCGGTCATTTTCGGAGGGTTTAGCAGCTGTCATGAATAATAAAGGCTTGTGGGGTTATATTGATTTCATGGGAAATTTAAAGATTCCGTATAAATATATTCAAGCTGGAGATTTTCGGGAGGGTTTAGCGCGAATAAAAATTAATGGCCGCTGGGGTTATATAAATCAATCGGATAAAATTATAATTGCTCCGGCATATTATGAGGCTGGAGACTTTGGGAACGGTTTAGCACCAGTTCGAGGCAGAAATAATTATCACGGTTGGGGATATATAAATAAATCCGGCAAAATGATAATACGAAGAAGATTTAATTACGCCGGGAATTTTTCTGAAGGTTTAGCGCCGGTCGCTGGGGATTCTCGATACGGTTATATAAATGTTCGCGGTGAATGGGAATTTTCTCCGTTTTACGATGATGTGAGATCGTTCAGCGAGGGATTTGCGGCGGTTCGTCAGGAAAATAAATGGGGTTATATTTCGCAGTGAGCGTCATCAACAATTTTTAAAACATCGGGTCTGAAAGCGTTATCAGTTCTAGTAAGCCAGCATAAAAACTCGATATTACCTTCAGGCCCTTTTATTGGCGAATGGGTTAAGCCGGAAATAAAAAATTTTGTCTCGGAATTTATGAAATTAATAATATTATTTAACCCTTCTTCATGAACGATTTTATTTTTTACGACCCCTTTTGAAATTTTATTTTTATCGCGTCCAGCTTCGAACTGGGGTTTTATTAGGATCACTGCGGAATCTTGAGCGATATTATTTATAACCGGCAAAATTAATTTTAACGAAATAAACGAGGCATCACACGTAACAAAATCCGGCAACACCTCGAAATTTTCAACTGTTAAATATCTTGCGTTAGTCCGATCCATAACGATAACGCGCGGATCATTTGCGAGCCTCCAAATTAATTGGCCGTATCCGACATCGACAGCGTAAATTTTTTTAGCTCCGTGAAATAATAAAACGTCCGTAAACCCTCCTGTTGAAGCTCCTAAATCAGCGCAAATTTTATTTTTTACGTCCAAATTAAAAACTTCAAAGGCTTTCAACAATTTTTTAGCTCCGCGACTGGCCCATTTATCGGAATCATCAAGCGTGATATTTGCATCAGAATTAATCAGCGTCCCGGATTTAGTTATTACTTCACCATTAACGCGAACTTTCCCGGCCATGATGAGGGCTTGTGCTTTATTTCGGGATTCTGTTAAAGCTCGTTCGGTCAATAAAATATCTAATCGGGATTTATTATTCATGCTGTGAATTATATACGTTTAAATAATTTTTTGCACTTTCTTATTATGATTTTTAAGATTCCATCGCGTCTTAAAACATTAAATTTTTTCTCGCACCGGTAAATTAAATTTGAATAAAAATTTTTTTCAGCGCAGTATTTAGCTTTCACCATAGCGACAATTAATTTTTTTCGATCATATTGATGAACGACCGCAGCGATCTCGCCGACTTCGTTAAAAATATTTCCGTTAGCATCGAGCTTTATATTTTCAGGATTAGTAAAACCGATCGTCATAATATATCCGTCATAATTGGTGCTAGTTTTTAGAACGTCATGAAACATTTTTTTATGATAAATAATACCGCTTTCGCAATTTTGATCGGATACCCAAAAATTTTCTTTTTCAAACGGTTTTATTTCGTTGTTCAGTGCATCTAAAAATTTAATAAATTCGTCATATGTTGCGCATATAGTTCCAGAGCAAATTATTCTGTTATTTTTTATAGTTTCATAGATTTCTGAACCATATATTTTTAAAAGCCATCCCGTACTCCAGCGCTCAGTTAAAAAACCATCTTCTAATGCGACTCCTAAAAATGGTTTATTATCGCAAAGTTTAAATAAATCTCTCTGAAAAAATGAGTCTCGTACATCAAGTGCAAAAATTAAATTATAAAAATCGCGTTTATCCTCCAAAAAATCTCTATAAAGTTGCCAGCGATAGGCATTAACACGACAATTACTAAATTTTTTTGGAATCTCAATAATTTTCACGTTGTAATTTTTAATTTTATTTAAAGTTCTTGATGTCATGTTATGCACAAACATAACGCAATCTGTATTTTCAAAATTTGCCTGTTTAAACGAATTAAAAAACGGTTCGACATCTTCCCACGCATAATTTGTGATCGCGCCGATAACTAAATTTTTTTTCATGACGCGAGACCTCTGAATTTTGTGCGCTGAAATTTGAAACGGAAAGAATTATTTAATTTTGAGCATAAATCAGCCGTGAGCCGTGAGCCGTGAGCCAGTATAACAATTTTGCTCATTTTCTGTCAACCTCCTGAATTTTAAATTTTATAAATTATACTAGTAAAAAAATTTTTCAGGAGGTATTTTTATTTTAAATGTGGCACGGAAGATTTAAACATGATACGGCAAAAATTGTACAGGATTTCACGCAGTCCCTTGATATTGATTTCAGAATGTCAGAACACGATATTAAAGGCAGCATCGCTCATGTAAAAATGTTGGGCGCAACAGGGATTTTAAACCAGGACGAAGCGAATAAAATCGAAGCTGGATTATTAAAAGTCCTCGATGAAATTAAATCTGAAAAATTTATCCCGTCCGAAAATCTCGAAGATGTTCACATGAATATCGAAGCGCGTTTAACAGAACTCGAACCACTCGGCGCAAAATTACACACAGCAAGAAGCCGTAATGATCAAGTCGCTACAACTACAAAATTATATTTACGCGATAAATTATTACAGATTCGCGAAGAGCTTTTTAATTTGCTGGAAACAATTTTAAATAACGCCGATAAACATATAAATATAATTATTCCCGGTTATACTCATATGCAGCAGGCTCAACCGATCTCAATGGGACATTATTGGCTGTCATGGTTCGAAGCGTTTATACGTGACGTAAAAAAATTAAATTTTGCCCTCGAAACTTTAAACGAGTGTCCTCTCGGCGCTGGAGCTTTAGCCGGAAGTACTTTGCCTATTAATAGATTTATGACGAGCGAGCTATTAAATTTTAAAAATCCAACCCGTAACAGTTTGGACACGGTAGCGCAACGCGATTATATGCTTGATTATCATTTTTTTGCGTGCGAATTTATTTTACATGTTTCGAGATTATGCAACGATTTAATTAACTGGAACTCGCAGGAATTTGGCTGGATAATTCTGCCGGATGAATTTTGCACAGGCTCAAGCATGATGCCCCAGAAAAAAAACCCTGACGTTTTAGAATTATCTCGCGGCAAAACTGGTCAAATTATCGGTAACATGATCGATTTAATTATAAATTTAAAAGCTCTGCCCATGACTTACGATCGAGATTTACAGGAAGATAAGCGCGGTTTATGGAGTTCAATTGACACCGTCGAGAGCATCATAAAAATTTTAATTCCGTTGTTATCGGCTGTCGAAGTAAATCAAGATTTGGCACTGAAAAATTTAACTGAAGGTTATGCGCTTGCTACGGATATAGCTGAATATTTAGTGATGAAAAATGTACCGTTCAGAGAAGCTCATTTAAAAGTCGGTAAGCTTGTGGGGTTTTGCGTTGAAAATAATTTAAAATTCCAGGACTTGAATATAACTCAATGGAAAAATTTTATACCTGAATTTGACGAGGAATTATTAAAAATTTTAACGCCCGAACAAAGTATTAAACGCAGAAATGTTTACGGAGCAACAAGCCCGGAACAAATTAAATTACAAATTTCAGAGGGGCATGAAAGATTAAATAACTTGATTTAATTTAAATATTTTTCGGTTGCTGCAAAATTTCGCGGAGAAAAAATAAAAAAAATTCCTCCAGATTAAAAATTAAAATTTAAAAATTTCTGGAGGCTTCACAATTAAATATAAATATTAAAATTAATTTATAAAATCCCGTTCGATATGTCCGAGAAAAATTTTATTAATACATCTGCGTATAATCCGTATATAAATGATCCTGCCGCTAAAATTCCCAACGGTATTAACATTTTTGAGCCGGGATCTTTTACGCCTTCATTTGCCGTTTTGAAATCGAAATTTTTACCGGGCATTATAAATATACTGAAAATCGAAAATATATATAACACCGTTAATACAGCAGAAATCATTAAAACAGCTACTCCAACATGTCCGATATTCACAGCTGCCGCCGCCGTACCTAATTGCCATTTACCCATAAAACCAGCTGAAGGAGGAAGACCGCATAACGCTAAACCAGAAATTAATAAAGCAATCGAAGTTTTAGGCATCCCGACAAAAATTCCGCGCATGTCAAATAAATATTCACGCTTCGTTTGACACAAAATAGCCCCGGCACAAAAAAATAAATTTATTTTCATGATCGCATGTGCTCCCAAATGCATTAACGCAGCTGATAATCCTTCAGGCGTTAAAATTAAAACTCCAATTAAAATATATGACAGCTGGCTAATCGTCGAATATGCGAACCTTCGTTTTAAATGTTGCGTCGCCAATGCCATCGATGAACCGTATATAATCGTTATGCAGACCATTCCGAACGCTAAAACCTGCGCCCAAGTTCCGGCTAAACTTTCAGGCTCAAATACATACCATGTTAAACGAATTATTGCAAAAATTCCTGCTTTTACGACTGCTACTGCGTGTAATAATGCCGTTACCGGTGTCGGAGCTACTGAAGCAGAAGGCAGCCAACCATGAAAAGGAAATACAGCAGCCTTCACACCAAATCCTATAAATCCCAAAAACCACGCGGCCAAAAACATATTTAAATTTTCTCTGTAAATTAAATGCAGACTTCCACCCAAAATAAAAATTTCTCCTGCTCCCTGCGACATTGCGTAAGTTAATGCTATAAACGCGCACGAAGCTCCGCCAACTGAATAAATTAAATATTTTCGTCCCGCATATCTCGCACGACCATCCATTTCGTGCATAACAAGCGGTAAAGTCGTAAGCGTCATAACTTCGTAAAATAAATACAGCGTCAATAAATCCGATGAAAATGCTATACCCGCTACCACTCCATAAGTTACGATAAACCACCCAAAAAATGATGTCTGGTTATGTTCATGGCTCATATATTCAAAAGCGTATAACGTCGTCAACGGCCATAAAACTGCAATTAATCCGGCGAACATCATCCCAAGTCCGTCAAGCCTCAAAGCAAATGCAGCCTTCTCCGAAAATCTAAATAACATTAAAGTATTTTCAGGCGGGAAAATTAATAACATGAAAATTATAAAAGAATTTAAAATTATGCAGGACTCAATAAAAATATTTCTAGTTCTGACAGAATTAAATTTTATCGCAGGTATAACTGAAGCAAAAAAAGCCGGTAATATAATCGGAAGCATTAATAATTTTTCACTCATTGGATTTATTCTCCTAATTCAATTTTAATTTTAATTTAAAAATTCTGGATTCTGTTCAAGTGAATTATATATTAATTTTGCGAAGTGCTTTAAAATTTTTAATTTGGAGCGGATGACGGGATTCGAACCCGCGACCATCAGCTTGGGAAGCTGTTACTCTACCACCTGAGCTACATCCGCAATTATTTATTTATATTTAAATTCTGAAACTGAAACGGAATTTTAATTTAATTTTGGAATTTAATCAAGTAATATTATATTAATTTAAATTTTAATTTTTATTTCGGGGTGAAAATTTTTTATATGTACATTCGGAAATTTATTTTAAGTTTAATATTTTTAATTGCGCTGATCGTTCCGGGATATTCGGCAGAAGTTCAGGAGCTTGGAACGGATTATATTATCAGCGTTCAGCTTGAAATCAGCAATGATATTTCAGCGTTGAGAAAATCAATTAAAGAAGAACTCGCAGAAATAAAACTCGATAAAACAAGCGTTGAAAATCGAATTAACGAGCTTGCAAAATTATCCGAAACAGTTTCGGATGATATGGCCGTGTGGGGCTATACTCCTGAACAAAGAGAATTACACGAGAGAATTTTATCAGAATTAAATATTTCTTGGGCCTCTTATGCTTCGCTTATTCAAACGATTGAAGAACGGGCAAATAAAAAAATTTCTGCTGATATTACAAACGTTACAGATTTAGCCGTACAAAATTCGCCGGATATAAACATGAGCGATGAATTACGAAAAGAAATTACAAGAACTTCGAGGGGGCTGGACATTCAAGTATTTTATTTGCAGTCAAAAATAAGTAAATTGCGTTTGGATTTGGCGGAAGCTGTCAGATTAAAACAGGAATTAAAAGAAGCTCAGGAGGGCGGGACAGGTTTGGAACTTCCCAGGACGCATTTATTACAGCTTGAAAACGTCAGGTTAAATATTGCGTTATCTCAAATGCAGGTGCGAGGGCTGAAAAAAACATTTGATCAGAACGTCAACGAAATAAAAAGATTGCGCAGAAGGCTGGTAAATATTTCTGGAAATTTAGTTTTCACGCAAAAAATTCTCGATTCAAATCTCGAAAAAATACAAAACCGAATTAACGAGCTTACTAACGAAATGAAAGAAGCCCGGAAAGCTTTAGACTCTGCAAACTTGGCATTAACCCGCGCAAAAATTACGCTCGGAAAATCTGATATATATCCTTTGAGTTCTGCTTCATCGAATTATTTAGCACGTTCGGCACGCGTTACATATTGGGAATATATGATCTCCGTCATTGAAGAGGAAATTTCTTTAAATCGTGAAGCCCAAGACATTTGGAAGAACAGATTTAAATTATTTAATGATCGTGTTCCCGGTGAGGAAATTTGGAAAATACGCGATGAATCCGAAAAAAAAATTAACGATTTACAGAGACAGCTTGAAAGTGTGCGCTCGCTGGAGTCAAGAATTTTAAAACAGATTTCAGAAACTCAAACTCAAGCAAATTCCGAAGGGCTTAACGATGTAACGCGTCAAAATATGTTAAAAGCTCTGGACAATCAACAAAAAATTATTTCTGACATAATGAACCGTTATGAAAGTTTTATCCCAGATTTAGTATTTTTAAACCAGAGATTAAACTCTGAAGCAAATAATAATTTAAGCGCGTTGAGACTGGCTGAAAAAGTTACGGATTTCAGCAAAGAAACTGTAATGGCGTTTTTAAATACAAAATTATGGGACGGCGAGGGCTATTCAGTAACGGTCAGTAAATTAATTATTGCTGTATTAGTATTTTTGTCGAGCTTCTTTTTAAGTTCGTGGGGCAGCAATTTATTAAAGCGCAGAATAATACGCCGTGCAAAATCCAGCATAACCGCAGCAAATGCAATTCAACGAATAGTATTTTATATTTTATGGATAGCGTTTGTATTAATAGCTTTAAACATTGTCGACATTCCTTTAACGGCGTTTGCATTTATGGGAGGAGCTATGGCGGTCGGTATAGGTTTCGGAATGCAGAACATATTTAATAATTTAATTTCTGGTTTCATTGTAATATTCAGCCGGCCGTTTAAAGTTAATGACATAATCGAAGTTGCCGGGACCTCCGGAAAAGTTGAGGACATTGGCTCGCGTTCAACGACAATAAAAACTTGGGATGGCTTCGATGTAGTTTTACCGAACAGGTATTTTTTAGAGAACAGCGTAACGAACTGGACCGGCTCGGACATGAAGAAGCGCGAAATTTTAAAAGTTGGAGTGGGTTATAATTCTGACACTCGCGAAGTTGAAAATTTATTAATGGAAATTGTTAAAGGTCATTCAAAAGTATTAAAGGACCCTGCGCCGTTTGTAATATTTAAAAATTTCGGAGATTACGCGCTTGAATATGAAATATATTACTGGATAGATTTAAAAACTTCTTCGGGTATGAAAGTTTCGAGCGACATGCGTCATCACATAAAAGCAGTATTCGAGCGTGAAAATATTGAAATACCATATCCGCAAAGAGTTATGCACGTTACGCGGCTTGAAAATAAAATTAAAAATGTCGAGCTTGAAAAAAATTCTGACGAAACAAACGACAACGAGAATAAGCAATAAAAATTTAAAACATGAGGCAGGCTCGTAAAAATTCCGGGTCTGCTTTATAATATCTGGAAATTAAATTTACTTTGAGGGGTTGACAAAATTGGGCATAAATATGTATAATGGCTCGTGGCTCGTGGCTCGTGGCTCGTGGCAATAGTTATGTAACTTTTCATAATCTGAATTTCTTCCCGTTTAAGTTTGGGGGCGTTCGCGGATGAAACGCTTCCTGAAGAAAATAACACCGAAATTTATAATTAATTTATATCATCGTTTGCGTTCAAGATTAAGACCGCTGGAAATTAATTTAAAAATACTGCTTCATCTCCCGTTAAAAAAGAAGCGCGAAAAAATAAAATTTGAAATTCATCTCGTTGAACATTGTAATTTAAATTGTGCTTCGTGTGATAATTTTTCACCTTTAGCAGAACCGGAATTTATAAGCGTTGAAGAGTTTAAAAAAGATTTTGAACGTTTAGGAAATTTATTTAATCACGAAACAGAAAGAATATATTTACTCGGTGGCGAGCCTTTATTACATCCTGACCTTTTACAGCTTATGAAGATTTCGCGGGAAAATTTTACATCTGGTGAAATTGATGTTTATACGAACGGCCTTTTATTGTTGCAGCAGTCAAAAGAATTTTGGGAGACACTTCGCGATTATAATATTGGCTTGTATATAACATGTTATCCCGTAAATATTGATCACGAAAAAATAAAAGCACTGGCTAAAGAGTACGGAATTTATATAAACTGGTGGCGCGAAAATGACATCGGTAAAGAATTTAAATTTATGACGCGTCCATTACTTTTAAATAAAACGGTGAATTACAAAAAAAATTTTGTTGATTGCTATAAACCCAATTGGTGCATAATGCTAAGTCACGGAAAATTATATACATGTTCAAGCGTTCCGTGTATAAGGCATTTTAATAAATTTTTTAAGCAAAATATACCCGTTACAGAAAAAGATTATATAGATATTTATGAAGCTCCGGACGGTGAATATATTTTAAAAAAGTTAATTGAGCCTACACCGGTCTGCGGTTATTGCGATCTTGCGCATGTGAGATATGGTAAATGGCATCAAAGTGAGCGAAAAATTTCAGAATGGACGTAAAAAATATAAAATATTAAAATAATTCACGAAATTAAAAATTTTTAGGAGCGTGAATGTTTCATCATGATGAAAAAAATTTTATTCGCGTTAGTGCTTATTTTGGGCTTAGCGAGTTTAGTTTATGCCGAACCGATGGAGGGCGGAAGTAAATTAATTTTTTCGACTGGCGGAGCGCAGGGAACTTATTACGGATTCGGCGGAGTTTTGGCCGGGAAAGTAAACGAATACACCAGCACAAAAATTACTGCTATAACTTCCGGCGGATCAAAAGCTAATATTGAAGCTATGGATGACGGCGATGCAAATTTGGGATTTGTTCAGACTGATGTCGGGGCTTATGCATATCGCGGAATGAGATTATTTGAAGAGCCTGTAACAAATTTTTCAACTGTAGCAAATTTATACATGGAACAAGTTCAGATCGTCACGATCAATCCTGAAATTAAAACGGTTGCAGATTTAAAGGGAAAAAGCGTTTCAGTTGGTGCAGCAGGTTCAGGAGTATATTTTAATGCTGTTGATGTTTTGAGCGCTTACGGCCTCGATATTGAAAAAGATATAAAGCCGACATATCAATCATTTGGCGACAGTGTTGAGGCATTGCAGGACGGAAAAATTGATGCGGCTTTCATAGTAGCAGGTGCACCGACAACGGCCGTTACATCTTTAGCGACCACAAAAAAAGTTTATCTCGTTGGATTTGATGATGATCATACAAATAAATTAATTGCTCAATCGCCTTATTACAGTCCGAACACGATTAAAAAAGATGTTTACGGAACTGATGAAGATGTGAAGACCGTAGCAGTTGGAGCGGTAGTAATTGCGCTTGATGAAGTTTCTGGAGCAGATGTTTATAATTTTTTATACGCGATTTTTGAACATCAAGATGAAATTTCAGAGGCTCACGCAAAAGGCAAGGAATTAAATTTAAATTTTGCTGCTTCATATAGTGCAGTGCCATATCATCCCGGAGCGGTTAAATTTTTTGACGAAAAAGGAATAAAAGTGCCGTATAAATAAAATAAAATTTTTAATTTTCAAGTCACAAGTAACAAGCAATATGAAATTTTAAAATATAAAATAAAATAATTCCGGCTCTGAGAATGAAATAAATATAAAACTCATGGCCGGTTTTTTGTTTTAAACTGGAGATGAAAAAAATTGAGTGAATCGAATTTAAACAATGATCTAGATGCCGTAATGAAAAAATATGACCGCGAATCTAATACCAGAATTTGGGAAGGAACTCCTAAAATTTTTGTTAGATGCCTGAGTATATTATTTTCGTTGTACTGCATATATGTAACGTTGTTCAGCACGACCATGCCCGAAATAAAATTAAATATATTTTTGGGATTAATATTAATCATGGGATATTTAAATTATCCGTTGAGCAGACATCACGTAAAAATTAATAACATGCCGTTTTATGATATTTTAATCATGTTGGCCGGAGTGATTCCGTTTTTTTATTTTGCCTGGAACGCTGAGAGCATTATAAAAATGGCGTTGCGGATAACGAGCTTACGGAATCCAAATTATTATTTTAATGTTTCGATGGCAATATTAGCGATAATTTCAACGATGGAATTATGTCGGAGATGCGTAGGAATTCCAATTTTATGCGTCGTCGGTGCGTTAATGGTTTATGCGTTTTGTAATGTGAGATTTGGAAAAGTAATTTACGATTTATATTACTCGACTGGTGATGGCTTTAGGAGCGTACCGATTGATGTATGTGCGAAATATATAGTTGTGTTTATAATTTTCGGAGCATTTCTCGAACGTACAGGAATTTCAAAATTTTTTATAGATTTAGCCAACGCTGTAGCCGGTGCGAGTGCTGGAGGGCCTGCAAAAGTTGCCGTAATTTCTTCAGCTTTATGCGGAATGGTTTCGGGGTCTTCAGTGGGTAATACTGTTACGACTGGTTCCGTTACGATTCCGATGATGAAGCGCACAGGATATAAACCTGAATTCGCCGGAGCAGTTGAGGCAGCAGCTTCTACGGGTGGACAGATCATGCCTCCGATAATGGGAGCAGCAGCTTTTTTAATGGCGGAATACATGGGGATTCAATATTCAGAAGTTGCATTAAAAGCGATTTTGCCAGCTGTATTATATTTTGTTGGGATATATATGGCCGTACATCTTGAAGCTAAAAAATTAGGTTTAAAAGGAATTCCAAAAAATGAATTACCGAAATTAAAAAATTTATTGCCGAAAATATATTTATTATTGCCGTTGATAATTCTTGTAATTTTAGTTTCAACGAATATGTACACGATGCAATTTTCTGCGACTGTAGCGATCGGAATTAGCATTATAGTCGGGTTATTTAACTCGGACGACAGAATAAATTTTAAAAAAATTCTCGACGCGTTGGAAGCAGGAGGCAAAGGAGTTATAACGGTGGCTGTAGCATGTGCAATGGCTGGACTCGTAGCAGGTTGCATAACTTCTACCGGATTAGCTTCAGAATTAATTTCAATGGTCGTAAATATTTCCGGCGGACATACGTTCATAGCATTAATATTGACGATGATATGCTGCATAATTTTAGGGATGGGAGTTCCGACGACTGCGAATTATTGCATAATGGCTGCGACCTGTGCGCCGATCTTAATGGCCAAACAAATAGGGATCGCAAAAATTTGTGCGCATTTCTTTGTGTTTTATTTTGGAATAGTCGCCGATATAACTCCGCCCGTAGCTTTAGCGGCTTATGCTGGTTCTGCGATAGCGAAGGCTTCACCGATGAAGACGGCATTTAATGCGACACGTTTGGCGATAGCTGCGTTTATAGTTCCGTATATATTTGCGTTTGAGCCGGCGATGTTATTTGAAAATTTGCGGCCGGTTATAGAAATTTCGAACGCATCAGAATTTTTGACGGATATATTAATTTTTGCGAACGTGATATTAATTTGTGTAACGGCGTTAATAGGTATATTTGGAGTGGCGAGTGCGTTAAACGGATATTTATACGGGCGGATGAATATTTTAAAGCGTTTAATAATTTGTGCTGGAGGATTATTAATGTTAGTGCCCGGATTATTAACGGATTTAAGCGGATTAATTTTAATAATATTTGTATGTGCGGTACAATATTTTTCTCGCAAATAAAGTAAAGATATAAACATAAAATATAAATTTTTAAGCATGCTGTCGGAATTATAAAAATAAATTTTAATTTTCTGGCGGCATATTTTTTTTATTTTAAGTTAAATATTAAATTATCCGATACACGAATATATGACAATAAAATTTAATAACTGGATGTGATTCAAAAAATAAAAATTAAGAATGAAGAAGTAAACGAGTTTATTATTTATCTTCGCTGAAAAATTCTTATCTTAATCTGAAAGTAGGTGCTGTATCATGAGAATAAATAATAATATTTCGGGTATTATCGCGTTTAATTCTTTGAATTCCAACACGAATAAACTTGAAAAGAGTTTAAAATCTTTATCGACTGGTCTGCGTATAAATTCTTCTGCTGATGATGCTGCGGGATTTGCGATAAGCAATGGGCTACGATCTCAAACTGTTGGTTTAAGGAGAGCGCTTCAGAACGCTCAGGATGGAATTTCACTGTTACAAACTGCAGATGGTGCACTTGATCAAACTAATTCAATGTTAATGAGAATGAGAGAATTAGCTGTACAGGCCGCTAATGATACACTCACAAGCCAAGACAGAAATTATATTCAAATGGAAATTGATGGACTTAGAGAACAAATTGATCTCGTTTCACAGAGTACAACTTTCAATAAAAAAAATATTTTAGATGGCAGTTGTTGTGGAACGTGTGTTTCTGATGATCTTGAGACAAAAGCGTACGTCAGAGGTTCTATAAATGTCGAGGGCAATTACAGGATTGATATTAGACCGAAACCGGGAGTGGCACAAGTCCAAAAATCTTCTATTTTGAAAATTAAGCATGAAGATGTTGTAACTAATGCGCAGCTAAATTCAAATAATGGAATTGGGAAAATTTCAATAAATGACGTTCCGGCCGGAGATTATAATATAACAACAACAAAACCAGGTGGAGGGCAAGTAGAAATAACATACGACTCTGTTTTAACTGGCACTGTAACTGAAGCGAATACGAGCGGCCTTCCTGAAACTATGACTCTGGAATTTACTGACTCTGATGGGAATACAGTACAATACGCGATCCCGTTAAGTGAAGATGATAACACGGAATCAAAAGTCGCCAGCGTTATAACTAAACAATTAGATGGCCGAACGATCACCATTGGCGAGCAGTCGTATGAACTCAAAGCTGAAGATAATGGCAACGGAACTTATAAAATATCTTATACCACTGAACAAGAATTTCCCACTATAACGGAAATTAACAGTTCTGTTACAGCGTTTAAATACGAGCCTACTACAAAGCCTTCAACAAAGTCCGAATCTCAAAATACTTACCTAAAATTGTTAGGTTCTCACACGTATGATATTGGTGGAACTAATACAAGTAAAGCTACACAAACTCAAACCAAAGCATCAGCAACAGTGAACGGCAAGGGGATCACCTTCCCATATTCTATAAATTTTACATTTACCGATCAAAATTCTAACGCGACCGGTAATATTCCTATTACGATAAGTGATCCGGGCGGAAGTATGTCAGATGATCAAAAAGCCGCGTATGTTGCATCTAAAATTTCAGAAGGGCTTAACGGCAAAAAAGTAAAATTAAGTGATAATTCCGAAGAAGAAATTTCATGTAGTGTAAGTGACCGTGCGTTCACTGTCCAAATGCCTGGAAAATTTAAAATAGAAACGGATGCCCCTTTTTCACTCAATGAGTCTAATTCTACCACTTACGTATATAATTTTTCCGGTTCTGATACTGTTACTAAAGGAAATACTACAGACGCTAAGGAAACAATAAAATTTACGTTTTACTATGGTACTTACTCCAACTATTATGCTAGTTATGCACTTGATTCTTATTCCAGTTCTGCAATAGAAGTGCCTATTGCGAGCGGTATGAGCGAAAATCAGGTTGCAAAGCAGATAGCCGATACTATAAACGGCAAACAGATAACTATAAGAGGACAACAAATTAAATTAAAAGCTGAGGCTAATGGGGCAAATTATACGATAACAACTCCTGAAAGTTTCAATTCATCTGGTCGGTTTCAAATAGCTGCGACTGTTACTACTAGTGCCACGACATCAGCATCAGGCAAAACACAAGCTACGTTAAATGCCGGCTATCCTAAAGAAAATCAAGTTACTAAATCTTCCGGAGCAGTAGTAAATTTAACCGGATTTTACGGAGATGAAGAGGCTCAAAAATCTTTATCTATGTCCGTAGATTCTAAATCCGAAAATAACGCCAGTATGTTATTCGAAGTTAAAAATAAATCCGTCGATGAACTTACAGGACGATCGACTATAACTTTATCTGCCATCTCAAATGTTTTGAAGACAGACGGCTCTACTGCAAGTTATGAAAAAGAATTTATATTTTCAAGTTTAGGGAACACCGTCGACATTGGCGCATTATTAGGCAAGAATGAAGCAGGAAATTTTAACGAAGATTATTTAAAACTCACACTGGATCCCGCAAAATTCGATTTAGGCGATAAATTTGTATATAATGTGAGCGGAAATGGTTCTACAAATAAACCTGCGGATGTTGCTTTATATGTTACTGGTTCTCTGGATGATACTTGGGCTTACAGCTGGGGAGAAAATGAAGTAAATAACGTTTCGTACAATGATGCTGAAATTCAATATAATTTAAATTCAAATGCAGTTTCAACACGTCTTGTTCATTTTAGAAATTTTTATCTTAATAGCGACAATGGACGAGTCCATAATGGAGAAATTTCTATTGAATTTACGAGTGATTTTGGGGAAGCAGCCCAAAAATTTCCTGATCCTCCTACGCCGGAAGATATAGAATCAGGGAAAGCCAGAGAAAACGAATTAACTTTAGCTTCATTTTCTGCTAACTACGTGGGAAAAATCGCAACTGGTAATACTAAACTTAGAGATATAGAGCAATTTTGGACTAAATCCGGAGTGTTCATGCTCGAAACTCCTCAGGTTATAAATATCACTCAAGGTGATGGAAAGCGTACCTCTGTTACTTTAAATGCTTCTGATACTTTAAACGACGTAAGATTAAAATTAAACACTGCAATATCTGAAGGACTTGATCAAGGTCGTTATATAACTGGCGGAAATGCGAACAATATAGTAACTTTTGTTGAAAATCCAACGATTGGAAGCGGTGCTGAAACCGTTAAAGGGACTTTTTTAATACGTTCGTTAATTCCCGGTTCTGCAGGCAGATTGTCTTTTTCGAGTTCTTACGGAGAATTAATTGATTCATTAGCTTTAAATACTATTTACGAACCTTCAGAGACAAGTTATTTAGCTTCAGTTTATGATGCTCATGATGGTTCAGTTATTGCGAGTAATGTCGAAACATCAGAAAATATTTTAAAAGGCATTATAGACAAAAATATCGATATAGAATTTAACCCAATGGCTACTATGGACGCTAACTGGAGCAAATCCGATAAAAATTTTATTTTGAACAGCAAAGATCCCATATATTCAACGGTTGTTCACGTGGTAAAAAATCGTACAACGCTACAAATTGGAACATTTGAAGGTGAGGATTTTCCGATAGAAATCGCCGATATGTCTTCAGACGGATTGGGAATAAATAGTGTAAATGTTATGAATCACGATACAGCTTCAAGATCGATCACTGTATTAGATAATGCAATACGTCGTGTCTCAGTGCAACGTTCAAAAATTGGAGCACAACAGAATTATCTGGAATCAAGAATTAATGATTTAACTGTTACAAATACAAATTTGACTACTGCTGAAAGCCGTATACGCGATACTGACATGGCCGAAAATATGATGGAATTTGTTAGGTTGCAAATTTTAAACCAATCTGGCACAAGTATGCTCGCTCAAGCTAATCAGATGCCTAATTCAGTTTTAAGCCTGTTTTAATAATTAAATTAAAATTAAAGCCCTTCGAGAGAGATATTTTATTTAATATTAATTAATTCGGAGGGATTTTTTTATATTTATGATATTGTTGTAAAATTTCAAATATTTTTTATTAATTCAAGGAGTGAAATTTTTTTGAAGTTAGTTAAACGCAATTTATTTTTTATTTTCGTTTTAATAATGGTGTTTACTGCTGTTCCATCGTTTGCTGAAGATACTGCGCCGACTTCGATGTTTTATAAAACAGCCTGGTCATTATTTCCAGCGGTTGTAGCCATAGCATTAGCATTAATCACAAAAGAGGTTTACACATCGTTATTTATCGGAATAGTAACAGGGGGATTATTATACGCAAATTTTAATTTTGAAATAACTATTAATCACGTTTTTAGGGATGGAATAGTGTCAGTTATTTCTGATTCATCGAACGCCGGAATTTTAGTTTTTCTTGTAATTTTGGGAATAATGGTAACGCTCATTAACCGCGCCGGAGGTTCAGCAGCTTTCGGAAATTGGGCGAGCAAACATATTAAAAGCAGAGTCGGTGCACAAATTGCCACGATATTACTCGGAATGTTGATTTTTATCGACGATTATTTTAACTGCTTGACAGTCGGTTCAGTCATGAGACCCGTTACAGATAAAAGCAATATTTCCCGCGCAAAATTAGCGTATTTAATCGATGCTACGGCTGCACCAATTTGCATAATTGCTCCGGTGTCATCATGGGCTGCGGCGGTTTCGAGTTATGTCGAAGATGGAAACGGTTTATATTTATTTGTTAGGGCGATTCCGTTTAATTTTTACGCGCTGTTAACGATCGTAATGATGTTTATGCTTGCGTTTTTAAATTTGGATTTCGGACCAATGGCAAAATATGAAGCAGAAGCTATTAAAGCCGGCGAAAATAATATTAATTCAGATTCTAAAATACAAAAACATAAAGGCAAAATTTGGGATTTAGTTTTACCAGTAGCGATATTAATATTTTTATGCGTTGTCGGAATGATTTACTCAGGAGGATTTTTCACGGGTAAAAATTTTGTTGAAGCCTTTGCGGATTCTGATGCTTCTGTCGGTTTAGTTTTAGGTTCGGCCATGACGTTAATTGCAACGATAATTTATTTATATTTTGTTTGTCGCCGGGTAATTCCGTTCCGTGAGATAGCGGACTGTATCCCTGAAGGTTTTAAATCGATGGTGCCGGCGATTTTAGTTTTAACATTTGCATGGACATTAAAGACGATGACTGATTCACTCGGAGCAAAACAATTTGTAGAGGAATTTGTAAAAGGTTCAGCGGTGAATTTTCAGGTGTTTTTGCCCGCAGTAATATTTTTAATTGCCTGTTTTATTTCGTTTGCTACTGGAACTTCATGGGGGACATTTGGAATTTTGATCCCGATCACGTTAAGTATATTCCCGTTAGAAAATCCTCTTGGAGTTGTATGCGTGTCGGCATGCATGGCCGGAGCAGTTTGCGGAGATCATTGCTCGCCGATTTCGGACACGACAATAATGGCTTCAGCCGGAGCGCAATGCGATCACGTTGTACATGTTTCGACCCAATTACCTTACGCAATTACCGTAGCTGGTGTAAGTTTTGTGAGTTATATAATTGCCGGGTTTATTCCGGATGCAAAAATTGTTTTACCGGTCGCAATTGTTTTAATGATCGTAACTTTAATTTTAATGAGAATATTTTTTAAATCGAAATAATTTAATTTAATTTTAAATTTTCAGAGGGCAGTTTAAAATTATTTTTTGTTTTATTCTGTCCTCATTATTTTATTTTATATTTAATTTAAATAATTCCTTTTGTTGATGGTATTTCGTTATAATATTTTTCGTCGATCATTACGGCTTCTCTAAAACTTCGCGCTAAACTCTTAAAAATTCCTTCGATGATGTGATGTGAATTTTCTCCGGCCAATTTTTTTATATGCACTGCGCAGGGAAAAGTCCTCACAAATCCAAGCCAAAATTCTTTTATTAATTCCGTGTCAAAATTTCCAACTTTCTGCGCTGTGATCTCAGCATCAAAATTTAAATGCGACCTGCCGGAAATATCTACAGCACTCAAAATTAAAGCTTCGTCCATCGGTAAAATAAAATATCCATAACGTTTAATGCCCTTTTTATCGTTTATAGCTTCGTTGAATGCCCGCCCCAAACATATCCCGACATCTTCGACCGTGTGATGAAAATCAACATGAACATCACCAGAACATTTTAAATTTAAATCAAATTTCCCGTGAGCCGTGAATAATTCGAGCATATGATCCAAAAATCCGCAATTAGTATTTATTTCATGATGCCCCGAACCATCGAGATTTAATTTTAAATTTATATCGGTCTCGTTAGTTTTTCTCGAAATTTCAGCGCAACGCATTTTTTAAAACCTCCAGCATTAATTTCATTTGATCCGGTGTGCCGATCGTTATCCTTATAAAATTTGATATTTCTTCGGGCTTCGTAAAATGCCGGACTGCGATATTATTGCGCATTAAAATATTATGAATTTCTTGACCCGTAAAATTTTCATGTCTCGCAAATAAAAAATTTGTTTTCGACTCCAGAACATTAAAGCCCAAATTATTTAACTCGTTATAAACTTTTTCGCGGGTGTTACATATTTCAATTAAATTTTTTTGCGTGTACTCTTCATCGTCTAAAACAGCAAGCCCGGCAACTTGAGTCAAGGCATTAATATTATACGGAGCAATTGAATTTTTTATGTTTCGCAGGTCGTTGATTAAATTTTCATTTCCAACGCAAAAACCTAAACGAGCACCAGCTAACGATCTGGATTTTGAAAACGTTCGGACAATTAAAATATTTTCAAATTTCTCAATTAATTTTATTGCTGATTCCGCTCCAAAATCAATATATGCTTCGTCTATTACAATTAAATTATTTGAGTTGTGAATTAAAATTTTTTCGATCTCGCTCAAGCTCAAAAATAATCCCGTCGGTGCGTTTGGATTAGCTATAAAAATGGTACGATTTAAATTAAAATAATTTTCCGGAACAATCTTAAAATTTTGCAACGGAATTAATTTATAATTTACCCCGTGAACTTCCGCTAAAACTTTATAAAATGAATATGTAATATTTGGAAATGCTGCACCGTCCTGACACATCGCCGTAAAAATAAAATTTAAAATTTCATCTGAACCATTGCCAAATAAAATTTGAGATTTATTTATGTTAAACATGCCCGATAATTTTTCGCCTAATTTATTGCAGTCAGGATCAGAATAAAAATTTAAATTATCAATTGCGTTATTTATGCGCTCATAAATTAATTTTGAAGGCTTGTAAGGTGATTCATTTGTGTTAAGCCTTATGACGTTATAATTTATTTCATCGCTGGTGCTGTAGGGCGTAATATCTTTAAATTTATCGTTTAGAAATTTGCTCATGTGTAAAAATAAAAATCCTTTCGATCAAAAATTTAAATAATTATATGTCATGTTAAATCCTGATAACAAAAATTAATTTGCCGTCTAAAATTTTATTGAAACTAAAAATTAAATTTACTGGAGGAATTTGGATCATGCATTTAATAACGAGTCATTTGAATACGGATTTTGATTCTTTAGCAAGTATGATAGCAGCTCAGAAATTATATCCTGACGGCGTAATTTGTCCTCCAGGATCTATGAACAGAAAAGTGCGGGATTTTTTGACACATTACGGCCATTCATGGAAAATTTACAAGCCTAAAAAATTGCCGCTCGATGAAGTTACGTTAATGATCGTCGTCGACACCAGAACCCGCCAGCGCGTTGGAACTTTTGCGGCGTTAACCGGTCGACAAGATGTAAAAGTACACATATACGATCACCATCCGCCAACTCAAAACGATATACCAGCAGAAAAATTAATTTATGAACCTTTAGGCGCAACTGTTACGATGCTTGTCGAAAAAATTTTAAAGGAACGAATGACAATAACTCCGGAAGAAGCAACATTATTTGCGCTTGGAATTTATGATGATACTGGAGCTTTAACATATCCCGCAACTACTCAAAGAGATATAAAAATTATTGGAGCTTTAAAAAAATTGGGTGCTGATTTATCCGGCGTATTATCCCGCGTCGAGGTTGCAATGTCCTCAGCTGACTTAAAATTATTGGATTCATTGGCCGAAAACAACCGCGAAATTTATATTAACGGCGCGAAGGTCTCATTAACTTGGACCGAAACTCCGGAATATGTAGACGGTTTAGCATTATTTGTTCAGAGATTACGGGATTATTGTGACGCACATGTTACGATCGCTGTTGTAAATAACGGCGGAAAAAAAATAAATATCATCGCTCGAAGTGCTCCGGATGTCTTGAACGTTAAAGAATTTTTAACACAATACGGAGGCAGCGGACATTATCAAGCAGGTTCAGCAACTTTAACAGATCGTGAGCCGCAGGAATTATTACAGGAAATCGAAAATAAATTACATGACGCAATCCCCCACATGTTAAAAGTTACGGACATTATGACATCTCCTGTTATAGCTGTTAATCCAAATTCGCAAGTTTCAGAAAGTTACAGGATCGCTCTGAGATTTGGCCAGCAGTCTCTAATAGTTGCAAATTCTTTCGGTGAAGTGTTAGGAATAATTTCGCGTAAAGATATTGATCGGGCAAATTTACACGGATTAGGCAACGCAAAAGTCAGCGATTTCATGACAGAAGGCGTAATCAGTTTAAATTCTGGTGCTTCAATTGACGAGGCTCACCGAATGATGGCGACATATGGTTTTGAAAAAATGCCGGTGCTCGAATCAGGCCATTTAATTGGAATGTTAACGCGTTCGGATTTATTGAGGGCGTTATATCGTTCCGGACAATTTGCAAGCTCCGGGTCGTCAGTTGACGGAGATTTTTATTTATGGATCGAAAATGTTGCGGACGTTATGTCAAAAGCATTTGACGAGAAAAAATTATCACTCCTGAAACGAATCGGAATAAAAGCGGAATCGCTCGGAATGCGCGCATATTTAGTGGGCGGAACTGTTCGAGATATTTTAATGGGCGTTGAGAATTTAGATATAGATATCTCCGTTGAAGGTGACGCGGAAAAATTAGTTTCATCGTGGGATGAACCTGGCTGTAAAACTCGTCTTCATGGCCGGTATAATACTGGGACTATAACATTCCCTGACGGTGATAAAGTTGACATAGCTACAGCGCGCCGGGAATATTATGAATATGCAGCAGCTCAACCCATTGTAGAGAGTTCATCACTTAAACAGGATTTAGGCCGCCGGGATTTTACGGTTAACGCGATGTCGATCTCTTTAAATTCAGATGACTGGGGAACATTAACTGATAATTTTGGAGGCCGTGCAGATTTGCGCGAAGGACTTTTAAAAATTTTGCACAATTTAAGTTTTGTTGAAGACCCGTCCAGAATTTTACGCGGGATAAAACTCGAACAAAGATTAAATATGAAATTTGAAGAAAATACTTTAAGGCTGTTGAATGGAGCAGTAAAAGGCGGCTTAATAGAGTGTTTATCATCATCGAGAATACGCGCTGAACTGGAATTAATTTTAAAAGAGTCATGCTTCAGAAAAATAATTTTAAGGATGCAGGAATTAAAAATTTTAGAGTCGCTATTTCCCGGAATAAATTTCACTAACAGTTTAAATTATAGATTACGAATGATGGGACATATTATGAAACAAGCTCAACGGCACGAAATAGATTTTAACGGAATGTCCTGGCTTGTTGGAATGGCGGTAATTTTGAGTGATTCTCGTCCGGAAATACAATTTTCAGCAATGGACCGAATGAGTTTAAATCCAAATGAACGAAAGGAATTAACTTTATGTTTTACGCGCTGGCCTCAAGTTGAAAAATTTTACACGCAAAAAAAACCCCCTCGAAAATCCGAAATATATTTATTTTTTAAAGAATATAACCCCGTTCAGCTTATATATTGGTTTACGTGCATGAAAACTCAAGAGGGCAGACGCATGATAATCGAACACATGGAAATTTTTACGCCGCTAAAAGGAGAATTAAACGGAGCGGATTTAAAATATATGGGCTTAAGAGGCAAGGAAATAGGCGAAACGTTGAACAGCATAAAATTATCACGAATAGACGGGCATATTAAAACCCGCGAAGAAGAAACGAGTTTTATAAAAAGTTTATTGGTTCGCAGAGCATTTCACAGGTAAATTAATTATAAAATTATAAAAATTTTGGGGACGGTGTAATTTTATATTTTATATTTTATTTTTTAAGCAACTCCTTTAAAGTTATTCCGTCCTCGTTTTTCCATTCGTCCCAACCATTTGCGGAACTTCCCAAAATTATAGAGGCAGCCATTGAAGGAGAATCAAAAATAAAATCGGTTTGAAATATTAAATTTAAAATAGTCCCGTTTCGTTCTAACTTTTGGCGCAGTTTATAATTTCCTATGCTTGTTTTGAAATTAGGTCTAATTCTTTCTGCAATTTTTGAGCCTTTTAAAACCGTAAAATTTTTTGAATCAAAATTAAAATATCCCTTCGCTGAAGCTCCAGAGCGAGTACAGAATAAACAATTTATATTATTTTCAGTTTTGAGGCTTTTTATATTTTTATCGTTGCGCATTAAAATTGAAATTGCTTTTACAGCTATTTTTATGCCTCTGTCAGTGCTGAAGTCGTCAGGCTCGTCAAAACCCTTTAATTTTCTCTCTTGATTCCAAATTACATTTAAGACGGCACCGCACTTAACGCATAAGGAATCAGCAACAATAAATAACGCTGCGCATTCCATTTCACTGCCTAAAACTCCCAAACGTTTCCAGGCTTCCCATTTATTTTTTAAATCGTAATACGCCGGCATTCTATTCGGATCATGTTGGCTGTAAAATGAATCCTTAGACTGAATTACACCTGCGTGCCAATGTTCTTTTAAAATTTCAGCTGAATCTGTTAAGGCTTTAACAATTTCAAAATTTGCTGTTGCCGGGTATTCAATCGGGGCGTATTCGTTTGTAATTCCGTTTTGTCTGATCGCTGCTGTTGGAATTATTACATCTGAGCTTTTGACGTTTAAATTAATTCCTCCGCAAGTTCCGACACGAATAAAAGTATTTACGCCGATTGCCGCTAATTCTTCCATAGCTATAGCCGCAGAAG
>ERZ842401.2063-NODE-2063-length-27439-cov-45.781989_pt1 | contig 27439 bp, 20 predicted proteins | sample MGYA00521270_ERZ842401 | MGnify/ENA primary metagenome ERZ842401 (study PRJEB31892, sample SAMEA3878208) | bioreactor metagenome | biome: Moose rumen | place: Sweden | collected 2011-10 | study: EMG produced TPA metagenomics assembly of the PRJEB12797 data set... | reverse complement strand
TTGGAGGAATGGCCAAGTGTTAACATTTTAAGAATTTAATTACCGAAGCATTGTAAAATAGAACTCTTTTTTATTTGCCTTACTAGTCATCCTATATACATAATGAGTAATAAGAATCATACCAATGGCAGAAACTGTTCCCATTAAACAATTCCAAATATGAATAAAACAGCAATCCATTATACACAAATCTTTTTTACAAAATTATTTCATACTTATTCTTACGCGAAATGAACAAAAGTATTCTTCTTCAACTCAAAATCCCCCTGTGCAAACACGTCATTGGGATAGAAGTTCCAAGTAGATAATGTTAGGATGCCAAGTACGGACATAAATCTGGGGCGCATCTGAATTGCTGAAGGCCCATACCATAAAAACACACCCCTCTTCGCTAGAGCGGGCTGTGTTTCACTTCTGATATACAGTAACGATATATACTCCATTAATGGTGTTATTATTTTATCTTTTATCATCTTTTTACATATATTGTTCATTCTACATATTTCGTATAGCAACACATAACCTCAAAGCATTTCTTGCTATGAGATTACAGGAAAGTTTAATGAACAGTGAGGTATTTACTTGATTCTTCTAATCAAGGCCTTAGGATTCATTCGCGTGTCCCAAATATCGACTATATAAACCGTATCCTCGGCTTCATCGTAATAGTAGATGAGTTTGAAGCGACGATGCATCAAATGGCATAATCTATAATGCAAATTCCTTCCTCGAAGAAGATATTCCAGAGGATAAGAAACAGGATAGCGTTCCAAACGCCATTCTATGGAATTTCTCTCACTCTGCCATTTGCGAGCTGTTGATGTGCCAAATTCCAATTGTGCATTTTTAACGTATGTCTTGAATATCAATTTGGCATCATCCGTCCATTCTATCTTAGCCATGGAAATTCGGCAAATAGTTCTTTGTCAAAGTCCTCGGCAGAAGTCCAATGTACTTGACCTTTTGCCAAACGTTCTTCAAACTTGTCAATTCTGGCAATGGCCTCTTCGTCTGAGAATGGACCAAGACTTGGAATCTTGCTCCAATCGAGATTGTCAATCCAGTCGTCAACTACTGTTACACCATTAGCAGATGGTGATACTGCTACAGATTCTACAGCAGGTTCACAAGCCATGTCGATGCCTTGTTCCTCGTCGATGTGTGGGTATCTCGTTTCTTCCATAGCGATGCAAAGGTAGGAATTATTATTGAGACCACCAAATTTTAGTGCAGAATTCTTACCGCTGTTCTGCAAACTTCCTGTGTGCCACTATGTCAAAGATCGATTTTTTATTATTTGTTTCTTACAAGTCGAAGTCACCTAAACTAAACACGTCGTTGGGATTCAGCTTCTGGCCATGTTCCTTGTCGATATAGTCAGGCTGCCAGGTGCGGACGTGAATCTGGGGGGCATCTGGATTGCGGAAATCCCAGACCATGAAGACATAACCCTCATCGCTATAGCGGGCTGTGCTCCATTTCTGATGGACAGTGACGCCATAGATGCCCTTGATGGTAGGATGCTCCACGATAACCACATTGTCGAACAACACCTTGATATAGCTGTTGCTCTTGAAAGCCCGAGCCAGATTATTCAGATACTCTTGCTTGGTCTGAACGGTATATTTTACTTTCTTGCCCGAGGGTACTACTTCTGACTTGCGGACTTTGATGACCGTTCCTGTGATAATGATGGCATCGTCGGAGAATACCTGATTCAGAAACTTCAAGTCCTTCTGATTATAGGCAGTACGGAAATGCTCCACATAGTCGAGAATCATCATACGCTCCTTGATGTCAGACACTTCATACTTCGAGTTGCTCATCTGGTCCATTCGCAACTGGGAGTACAGCTCAGGGTTGATGGTGTAGTAGAAACTGACAATCACACCTTGCTTGTCGAAATTGACGACAGCCTCCTGATAGCCCAACTCGTCACCACCCTGTGCACTATTGACTATCAAGGGAATGCCTCTCACCTGATAGCCGTCACGGGTAATGAGCACACGTTTTACGATTTCTTCCTCTACACAGCGCATGCGGTCGTTCCGCCACAACTGATTCAGTTCCTGCTGGGCTTGCCTGTTCATATAGTTCTCAGAAAAGGACAGATGATTCTGATTCAGCTCATACGAATGGTTAATCTCTGTCATTACAGCAGATACGGCATGCTGTATCTGTTGTTTTAGCTGAAGGTCGCTGATGCCATCGTTGATGACCAGCCGTACCTTATTGTATGCAAGACCAGCCGTTGCACACTGAACGATGAATGCTAATAACAATAGTTTTTTCATATCTTTGTTTTCTTTTCTTTTATTTGTTCGCTTTTTCCTCTTCACGCAGTGTAAACCAGATGGCTCCACAACCACGATAATTCTTAATGGTATCCTTACGGCCCGTTTTCAGGTTCGGGCGTTCGTCATCACCTTTTCCTAACAAGGCCCTGATATTGCCTGCCGGGTCGTAGACTATTAGATAGCATAGTTCCGGATGTTGCGCTGTAGCGTACTTACCATAGTCAATGATGTCGCCTTTTTCCTTTAAAGGCTGCATGATTTCCTTCAGCTCGAAGAAATTCTTGGCCTTTTTGATGCGTTGCAATGCATCATTCTGACGCTGCAACCTCCTACCCTCTTGACCAAAGAAACGCTGGTGGATAACCTGTCGGACGCTATCAGTAAATAGTGTTGAGTCTTTTTTTGCTATTGGTGTTTGTTGGAGAGCAGATACTGTATCCACTTGAAGGGTGTCAACGATTGATGGTTTTAGTTTTGATTTCTCGATATAGGCAAACACTCTGTAAACATTGACGATATGAACCATAACGGTATCTGCCAAGCTGTTGATATCCTTGATGGTGATGCTGTCGTTCTGTAGCCATGCATACACCTCGTTCTGTAATTGCTCGTAAGCAAGGGTCGTGGCTAACTCTTGTGATGAAACAGTAGCCTCACCATACAAAAAGCTCTTGTTTTTCTTGATGGAGTTGATTTTCTGCAATCGCCAATCCGAAGCCTGGGAGCACAGAACCACAGCCAATGCAAAAATGCTACAAATAATCCTTTTCATCTGCTGACAATGGCTTTAGGGTTCGACTTCCGATAACTGGCAAACATGTTCATCACGTTATGCGTGGGAACATAAGGATAGAGACGGGCATCAATAACACCTCGTTTAGCATCGATGACATCAGCATGCGTATTGATGGTCAGCACGTGGTTGTAGTTCTCGGCCTGGTTCACAGCCAGCACTACGGCACTCATATTGCCTGCATCGTCCAGGTTCTCAATACCAAAATAGAGCTGACAGCCGTTGTTTTGGCAAAAGGATATCCACTGGCGTAGCGGAACCTGAAAGACTTTTTTCTGAAATCCGTAGGAGATTTGCGTAACACTCATTTCATACTGCCCACGGGCCTGGGTACTCAGCATCATATTGGCTAAGGTCTCTGCAGGGTGATGACTGCTGAAGACCAATTGGCCATGCTGCGTGTAAACCCTGTTAGAGAAGCATTTGTTGATGTAGTTATCGTTGCGCTGAAGGTCATCCTTCTGTTGCTTGACAGGGGTCTTCTGGATATCACTCAGCAGATTCTCCTCTGCTTCAATCTTGTTTTCTCCACTAATCAGTTCGTATTCCACAGGGAACGATACCGACAACAAGACGTGTCCTTCGCGAGTCCAAGTGGCAACATATTGAAAATTATCGTTGCTGAACGTAAAATCGTCAGAAGTGCGAATATCGTCAATACCAGATGGCGTTCCTTGCAGGAAACGGAACTGGTCGTCACGAAGCATATTAGCGGTGGACTTGACTTGGGGAGGATATTTCAGCTGAAGGAAATAGCGTTCCAGAAAGTCGAAGATTCGCGAAGAGCTCGCCTTGCGCATTTCAGGCGAAAAGAGTTGCAGGCCGATATGGTCGACTGTCTGTTCATCCATATGGATGGTCAGCCGCTGTCCGTTGACTACCGGATGGCTATAGCCTTCTGGCAGTTGGCTGACATCGACAGACAACGCAGAAGCCAGTCGCCTGAGTTCAGACGTACGGAACTGCGTCTGGGCTGTAGTGGTCAGCACGCCCAACAGACATATAATAATATGTAGTATTCGTTGTTTCATGTATAGTTGGAACTATCTTTGTTCTCTTAGAATGTTGCTCGCAGTAGCACTGCCGCTGGCAGCTGACTGCTGTAAGGTAGCATACACTTTCCTAAGGGTAGTCTGTGCCTCCGAGGAACCATTGTATGATGCCTGTTTGAGATATTTGATTCCCTTGACTACGTTGATGCTGTCACCTCTGTTGACCCAACGTTTGCCTAACTGACATTGAGCCTCGACGTTACCATTCATGGCCAGCTTCTCGAGGTCATACTCACTCATGTCAGCAAGAGACACATTGGTTTCCTGATGCTGGACATCAGCTGTGCGCTCGTCCTTCTTGACAACCTTCTTGGTTTTGGGTGTTTCGCCATGCTTCTCAGGATGCTGAGGTACAGCAATTGTGTCAGCAGACGGTTCCTTGGGCAAATCAACAGGGTTTGTTTCTGAAGACTTCTGCCATAAGACAAAAGCAGCAACTATGACAGCAATAAGAGCTATAGAAAAGTACCAATTGTTTCGTTTGGGCTCTGGTACAGTAGGAGCTGGGGTATCAGGCTTCTGCTCAACGTGAACTGGAGTCTCGGGCACTGGTGCCGGTGTTTGCTTAGCTTCTATTGCTGATGCAGGGGTAAACTGGGGCTTACCGTCTATCTCCAATTTGTCGTCAGGAGCCAATACCACCTCATCGTCCTTCAGAAGCCGTTCGCCGTTAATGCAGACCTCATGGTCGTCAGTTAGTACACGAACAACGGTTTTCTGACTGCCGTCAGTCAACTGCACCATTTTGATTTCCACATACTGGGCAGGCTGGGGTTCCTCGTGGAATGTGACAGCCAGTTGCTTCTTACAGTTAGGACAGGTAATCCGCTTAACAGCTTCGTTCTTGGAATTCCTCACTTCAAGGACGATTCCACACGACGGGCACTTGATACGCAGCTCTTCCATGGTCATAAGCGGAAAACTTAGATGTCAAATGTGTCAGAGGTCATAACCACATCATCGCTGTTCTCGTTGGTGAAAGAAACAGTCTCACCCGTATGCAGGTCGATGACCTCACCCTCGTCCATACGTTGATTCTGATTCAAATCCGACATGGCGTAGTCTGCTTCACCGTCTTGGTCAACATCGACCACAGCCACACGCCGGCCATTGATTTCAAGTTCCTGAACGGTTACATTATGACCATCTTTTAGCGTGACTTCACCATAGCCCAGCACTCGGACATCGTCATCATCGCTTTCTACTGTTTGTTCACCAACTGAAGAAGCAGTAGCATCTGTGTCGTTATCCATTACAACTTTGACGTCTGCACCAGTTTCTTCCTTTGCCTCGACCTGTGTTAACTCAGCGTTTTCAACCTTGTCCGCACTGACTTCTGCTCCAACCTGCTCTGCAAAAGCGTCTTGCTCGTCCGCTGTCTTAGCATTCCACTCATCTGCTGTATAGGTGTTATAGATGTTTCCATGCCAACGGAAGACACCACCGGCACCCAGTTCTGCACGTGCTGCATCGAATGCCTCACGGAACGTCATGTCGTCATAAGAGCGTTCGGAAGAAGCCAGTTGATTATCGTTAGCTGCATCATCACCATCCCTTAACTGCATGGCCTTCATGGCACCTGCACCCATTAAGATACCAGTTACTCCACTAATTGATACCTCTTTCCAGTTCTGATTGTTCGTTTTCATACGCATAAATGTTTTAATTGGTTTGTGAATCTGGTGCAAATGTCGTTACTATTTTTTAGTTGGCCATATTTTCTGAATCATAATCCATGAAATGGTGGGATTAATGTATGAACTTTGCCTTGCAATAAGGACAATGGGTATTTTGAGTCAACAATTCGTATGACTGATTGCCCATGAAATGCCCGCAATGTGGACAGACATAGTCATGCTGGAAGGCCCGGTACAATTCCTGACGCTTCTGGGGAATCTTCGTTGAGTCTCTGTATGCCTTGACGAAAAAGGCCACAGACACGACGATGGCAACTGCATAGAGCAGGAGATACCAAAGATTCTTGCCGCCAAAGGCAATACTTAGGGCAATAGCCACCATCGTGATGATTCCTGTTGTTGAACGTAGCGTATTGAACTTGCGCTCCGCTATCTGCAGGGCAATATTCTCATGCTCGTAAGTGTTCCATATAGTTTGAAGAGGACGGATATCGACCTCGACAGGAATGAATTCATCGAGTGCTCTCCAATCGAAAGGAATTCGGCCACCACCTAATTCTATCTGGTGCTGCTTGGAGATTGTCTTGCTTTCCACAGCCTGGCCATTGACGTAGGTATAGGCATTGATATTCAGGTTCTTCAGCCGAATGGTGCCGTTCTCTATTGTCAGCTTGACATGTTCAGCAAGAACGGAATCAGGTAGCCGTTCAGTACCATATAATATAGACCTCCCCTCGGCTGTCAATTTCATCCTGCCACTCTTCTCGTCTCTGCCTATCAGTATCTCCATAAGTTCACTTATATTATATACGCGTCTGCAACATCAACTCTTTCACTTTGCGCAGAGCTTCCTTTGAAATGGATATCTGAAAGGCGAAGTGGTCGTAGTCAGACAGTATCAGTTGCTGTTTCAGTACATTAATCTGGTAAATGTACTGCATATTGATAATGAAACGTTTACCAATGCGCATAAACGTTCTGTCTTCTGGTCCCAGTTGCTCTGTCAGTGCTTTCTCCATCTCACCCAGATTCATGTAAATGGCAGCACGTAACTTGTTGACCATCACCACAGTGGTATAGTTGCCGTCTGCCTCGAAATAGACAATCTTCGAGACTTCTATTCTGTTTAGTTCATCGCGAGTATTGAAATAGAGTTTCGACATTCCGTGTCACTTCTCCCTGACGACACCCCTGAATCAGTAATTGCTTATCTGTATTAGGTTTCTCATTAGCATAGAAAAGGCGCAGGTGTCAGTTCTTCTGCCCATCCTGGAGCCAAAGGCCTTCGCATTGCCCACATCACACAGGATAGACAACGCTCATCAGCCCACGCCAGCACGGACTATATATATTAAGGTATATAGATACGTACCACGTAGACGTCTCGTTGTCATCTGTCTGCTGTGATGTTAAGAGTTTGCGAAGTTCTTGGCTCACAACGACAAACGTCCGAAAACGTCTTTTTTTTACTAAAGACCGCCCGCTTACCCACAACTGGGCTAACAAGCGATGATGCAAAAATAAGGAATTATTTCGGAATTACAAAAGAATCTTGTAAAAATGTTGAAGTATTTGTAGTTTTTTTGCAATTCCTGTTTTATTGCTTGGCCTTTGTATGCTAAAAAACAGCTCACTACAACCCGTAAAAAATCAAAAACTATGCTATGGGTGCTATAATTATCCGTAAGTGGTTTATCTACAATAGGTTAGCCTATAGCATAGTTTCTCAAAACAGTGCTATAACTGTGCTATAACTATGCTATAATTGAGACCTTTGAACCCGTCTGAAGGCATTTCGCAGGGTCAAACAAGGCATCGGATAACCCTCGAACTGCCTTCAGACTGGGTCAAGATGACGTGCGGGGAGGGGGCGAGTGACGTGCGGGGAAGGGGCGAATGACGTGCGGGGAGGGGACGAATGACGTGCGGGGAACCTTTTGCGCCTACGCAAAACACCTTGCGGGCCTACGCAAAACACCTTGCGGGCCTACGCAAAATAGTTAACCTCATTTTTTAAGCGCGAAAATGGTAGCAGGAAGGTAGCAGGAAGGTAGCAGGAAGGTAGCAGGTTTAAAGTACAAACCTGCTACCGTTATCTACCTGGCTATCAGTCTTTTGTCTCAAAAGGTAGCTGGATAGCGGGTAAACTTTGTTGTTTCGTGTTGGAGCGCCGCCGAAGGGGAAGCCCTGAGGCTGGGGAGCAATCTCCGGGTCACCGAAGCGGGAGGCCTCGGGATGGCTTCCGTCGTCGGGCAGCGGACGGGCAAACTGGAATACAAATATTTGGAGGATTTTTTCATGACGTCAGCAGACGTTAATAGCGAAGAAAATTAAAAACAGCTAAAAACCTTAAACATTTTGGGGAATCGTGGGCTTGTTTGATTTTTTTTTCGTATCTTTGCACGCCATATAATATATAGAGGACAATAAACCAACAAGAGATAAACAAAAACAATGGAAAGAGACAATCAGATTTTCGAGTTGATTGAGCAGGAGCATCAGCGCCAGTTGAAGGGCATTGAGCTCATTGCCAGTGAGAACTTTGTAAGCGACCAGGTCATGGAAGCCATGGGTTCGTACCTTACTAATAAATATGCCGAGGGCTATCCCGGCCACCGCTACTACGGCGGCTGCCAGGTGGTGGACAAGGTGGAGCAGCTGGCCATCGACCGCGTGTGCAAGCTGTTCGGTGCCGAGTATGCCAACGTGCAGCCCCACTCCGGCGCACAGGCCAACGCTGCCGTGCTGCTGGCCGTGCTGAAGCCCGGCGACACGTTCATGGGTCTGAACCTGGACCACGGCGGCCACCTCAGCCACGGCTCGCTGGTGAACACCTCTGGCATCCTGTACAAGCCCGTGGGCTACAACCTGAACAAGGAGACGGGGCGCGTGGACTACGACGAAATGGAGCGTCTGGCCCTGGAGCACAAGCCGAAGCTGATTATCGGCGGCGGCTCGGCCTACAGCCGTGAGTGGGACTACAAGCGGATGCGCGAGATAGCCGACAAGGTGGGTGCGCTGCTGATGATAGACATGGCCCACCCCGCCGGCCTGATTGCCGCCGGACTCTTGGAGAACCCCGTGAAGTGGGCCCACATCGTGACATCGACCACCCACAAGACCCTGCGCGGTCCCCGTGGCGGTATCATCCTGCTGGGCAAGGACTTCGACAACCCCTGGGGCTACACCACGCCGAAGGGTGTCGTCAAGAAGATGTCGCAGCTGCTGAACAGCGCCGTCTTCCCCGGACAGCAGGGCGGTCCGCTGGAGCATGTCATCGCTGCCAAGGCCGTTGCCTTCGGCGAGGCCCTGAAGCCCGAGTTCAAGCAGTGGGCCACGCAGGTGCAGAAGAATGCGAAGGTGCTGGCCGAGGAGCTGGTGAAGCGCGGCTTCAGCATCGTCAGCGGTGGTACCGACAACCACTCGATGCTCGTCGACCTGCGTTCGAAGTATCCCGAGCTGACCGGTAAGGTGGCCGAGAACGCCCTGGTTGCCGCCGACATCACCGTCAACAAGAACATGGTGCCCTTTGACACCCGCTCTGCCTTCCAGACCTCGGGTATCCGCCTGGGTACTCCCGCCATCACCACCCGTGGTGCCAAGGAGGACCTGATGGTGCAGATTGCCGCCTGGATTGAGGAGGTGCTGAACGACCCCGAGAACGAGGAGGTGATTGCCTCTGTCCGTCAGCGTGTCAACGAGAAGATGAAGGGCTATCCCCTCTTCGCCTATTAAATACATGGCATGACAACCAATTACAAAACAACTTTACTAACAATGCTGGCTGTGCTGGCGCTCTCGTGTCCACAGGATGCGAGAGCCCAGCAGCTGCAGGCATCGCTATCCCATTATTCCACCGACAACGGCCTTCCCAGCAATGCCGTCGCCTCGCTGCACAGCGACGACTACGGCTATGTGTGGATTGCCACGTGGAACGGCGTGTCGCGCTTCGACGGCTATAGCTTCTACAACTACAAGACAGGCATTGCCAGCGGTGTGCGCGGACTGCACAACCGCATTGACAACCTCATTGTCGACCAGCGCCAGAACATCTGGCTGAAGATGTACGACGGACGCATGTTCGTCATCAATCGCCAGACCGACCGCATCGAGGACCCCATGGAGGGTGTCAGCGGACACGACAGCTACCATGTCGACTATTTCTTCAACCCATACGTAACCAGTACCGGCGATGTCCTGGTGTCGTTCCAGGATGTAGGACTCTACAAGCTGCGTCTCGACCGCACCGGTTACAAGCAAGACCTCATCACGACTGGCGGACTGACCGTCACCAGCGTCGTGGAGGGCTACCATAACGACCTCTGGGTGGGCACCAACGAAGGCGTCCACCGCATTGACATGTCGAACCTCTCGCTGGAGCGCAAGAGTTACTTCACCAACGAGGAAATCACCCGATTAGCCACCAACGGCTATAATATATATGTAGGTACGAAGTCGGGCAAGATTATGCAGTTTGCGTATGGTCAGGAGCCCGTACTCATCAAAGACCTCGGACGGGAAGTCACGGGACTTTTCGTCGACAGCCACGGCCTGCTGTGGTTCTCGGACCTGGGCGACGGTGCCTACCGCCTGAACGCTGAGACGGGCGAAGTGAAGTTCTTCAACCAACACGTACCCAGTCCCGAATTCACCAGCCGCGGAGCCGAGTTTGGCGAGTCACTGGGTGTGGTCTGGATTCGCATGAACCACGGCGGCTACGGATACTACAACCGCGAGACCGACGAGGTGGAATACTTCCATAACGACCCCAGCAACCCCTGGAACCTCTCCAACTCGGTGAATGCCCGTCTGGAGATGAACGACGGCGTCATCTGGGAGTCGACGCACCGCCGGGGACTGGAGAAGCTGGAGGTGCTCAAGCGTACCATCGTACGCCCCCAGCCCGTTCCCCAAGCGGAATCCCCCCTGGAGAACGAGGTACGCGCCATGTGCTACGATGCCAAGCGCCACCTGACATTCATCTGCAACAAGAAAGGCAGCATCTTCATCTTCGACGCCAACGCCAACCGTATCGGTGCCATCACCCACGACTCCAACGGCAAGCCCATCAGCCGCCCCTACGGCATGTCCATGGACTCGAAGGGCAACTACTGGGTGTGTGACAAGGACAACGGTGTCTACAAGATTACGCCCAACAGCGGCGGAGGCTATACGGTGCTGAACATCTGCCACGATGACAACGACCCCTGGTCCATCAGTTCCAACAGCGCCTATCAGACCGTGGAAGACCGAGAAGGCAACATCTGGGTAGCCATCTATGGAAAAGGCGTCAACATCCTGCGCAAGAACAAAGAAGGCAAATACATCGCCCTGACGCCTGCCAACACGCTGAAGCGCTATCCTTCGAACAGCTATCAGAAGGTGAGGACGCTGGCTCTGGCCAAGGACGGCACGGTATGGGCAGGAACCACCGACGGCATACTGGTGATGTCGCTCAAGGGCAACACGTTCACCGCCAAACCCCTCCAAATGCCCGAAGACCTGGAGCGGGGCCTGATGTCGAATGACATTGTCAACCTGCAGTGCGCCAAGGACGGCACCATGTGGGTAGGCACCAACAGTGGCGGACTCAGCCATACTGTCAAGCAGGACGCCGACGGTGCCTGGGAGTTCAAGAACTACGGAGTTGCCGACGGTCTGCCGTCAGAAGAAATCCGCAGCCTCACCTTCGACGAGAAAGGCAACGTGTGGTTTGCCACCGACCATATCCTGTGCTCGTTCGACGTCAAGAAAAAGATATTTACGACGTTCTCCCAGCTGGACGGTGTCGACGACACCATGTGCTCGGAGGCGTCAGCCATACTCGGCGAGAACAACGCCATCCTCTTCGGCACCATGAACGGATATTACGTCGTGGACCGCTCGAAGCTGACCAACTCGACCGGTTCGCTGCTGAAGCTCAGACTCACCGACTTCTACCTGAACGACGAGCTGCAGAGTCCGCGCCTGAACGCCAACTACGACTACTACGTCCCCGAGAGCAAGCGCGTCATCATTCCCACCCACAGCAGCAGCTTCGGTTTCCGCTTTGCAGCCCTCAACTACCAGCTGCAGCACCGCGTACACTATCAGTACAAACTGGACGGTTATGACAAGGACTGGCAGAATGCCGACAAGACGCGCATTGCCACGTATGATGACATACCCGCCGGCACCTACCGCTTCCAGGTGAAAGCCTTCCTGCTGGAGTCGCCAGATGCCTACGACATGCGCACCATAGAGGTTGTCGTACCTCCCTACTTCATCTTCGCACCGGCAGCCATCTGGGTTTACATGATTATCATCGCCGTAGCCATGCTATACGGCATGTGGTGGTATCAGGAGCGGTTGCGCAAGCAGCATGAGGGGGAGCAGGCCGAAAACCAGGAATCGTCAGAGACCGAGGCAAGCAAGCAGTCTTCCGAAGCCCCGCAAGAGCAGGCGGAAGAGGAAGAAGCCACTGACGAGTACGAAATCATTGAAAATTAATCTGGCATCAGTGAGAAGAAAAACGCTCATATTTCTATTGCTTTTTGCCATCATCTTCGTGATGGCAGAAGTTCCCCAGCGGCTCATCCCCAACAAGGGAAAAGACGGCAGAGTCCAGGCAGACACTACCCGCCAGGACTCTGCGCTGACCGACAGCACCCATGCCAACGTGCCGGACACGGCCCAGATGGACTCGCTCCACAAGGCCATCTGGATGCACAACAAGATCATTGACGACTCGCTGAGGGCCGACTCGCTGAACCGCCAACGCAAGAACGGCATCGATGCCCCAGTGGAATACACTGCCGAAGACTCCATGGTCTATGAGGGCGACACCAAGCTGGCCTACCTGTACGGCAAGTCGCACGTCAAGTACCAGAACATGGACCTGGAGAGCGACCAGATTTACATGTCGCTGGACTCCAGCCTGGTGCATGCCACCGGTTCGGCGGACTCTACCGGCGTGAAATTCGGAACACCTGTCTTCAAGATGGGTAGTGACACGTATGAAACGGACACGATGGCCTTCAACTTCAAGACCAAGAAGGGTCTCATCAACAATGTCTATACTGAACAGGAAGACGGCTTCATGACGTCGCAACTGTCGAAGCGCGACGGCGAAGGCAACATGTACCTCTACCACGGACGCTACACCACCTGCTCCGACCCGCATCCCGACTTCTACTTTGCCATGTCGCGTGCCAAGGTGCGCCCCGGCAAGGACGTCGTCTTCGGACCTACCTACCTGGTAGTAGCCGACGTGCCGCTGCCACTGGCCATCCCGTACGGTTTCTTCCCGTTTACCAAGAGCTATTCCAGCGGATTCATCATGCCGACCTACGGCGACGAGTCGACACGTGGCTTCTACCTGCGCGACGGCGGCTACTACTTTGCCATCAGCGACAAGATGGACCTGAAGCTGCTGGGCGAAATCTATACCAAGGGCTCGTGGGGCGTCTCTGCCGCCTCCAACTACCGCAAGCGCTACAAATACAGCGGCAGTTTCTATGCCAACTACCAGAACTCGGTGACGGGTGACAAGAACATGCCCGACTACCAGAAGAGCACCAGCTTCAAGATTACCTGGACACACCGTCAGGACGCCAAGGCCAACCCCTATAGCACCCTGTCGGCCAGCGTCAACTTCGCCACCAGCAACTTTGAGAGCAACAACCTGACATCGCTCTACAACCCGCAGACGCTGACACAGTCGACACGTACCTCGTCCGTGGCATGGAGCACGACGTTCTCCAGCATTGGCATGTCGCTGTCGTCATCGTTCAACCTGACACAGAACATGCGCGACTCCTCCATCTCCATGACGCTGCCCAACCTCAGCATCAACGTGTCACGCTTCTACCCCTTCAAACGCAAGCACCCTGTAGGACCGGAACGCTGGTACGAGAAAATCTCGATGAGCTATACCGGAAGCCTGGAGAACTCCATCAGCACCAAGGAAGACAAGATTCTGCACTCCAGCCTGAACAAGGACTGGCGCAACGGCATGCAGCACAGCATACCCATCAGTGCCAGTCTCACACTGTTCGACTATCTGAACATCACACCAACGCTCAACTTCAAGGACCGCATGTACCTGCAAAAGTACAAGAAGTCGTGGGACGAGGAGAACCAGAAAGAGGTCGTGGACACCCTACGCGGGTTCTATAATGTCTATGACTGGAACTTCAGCGTCCAGGCATCGACGAAGCTCTACGGATTCTATATTCCGAACCGGAAGCTGTTTGGCGACAAGATACAGACCATCCGCCACGTCCTGACGCCTTCGCTGTCGTTCAACTACACCCCGGACTTCAGTGCCGAACGCTACGGATACTATGAGACCTACCTGAAGACCGACGCCCAGGGCAATGTGTCGCAAGTGGAATATTCTCCCTATTCAGGACTTCTGTACGGTGTGCCCGGCAAAGGCATGTCAGGACGCGTCTCGCTGGACATCTCCAACAACGTGGAGATGAAAGTCAAGAGCGAGGAAGACGACTCCATCTCGTTCAAGAAGATAAGCATCATCGACGAGCTCGGAGCCAGCATGAGCTACAATCTGGCTCCCAACGTGGAGCGTCCCTGGAGTGACCTGAGCACCCGTCTGCGTCTGAAGCTGACCAAGAGCTATACGTTCAGCCTCAATGCCACCTTCGCCACCTATGCCTACGAGGCCGACTCGGTGGGTGCCAAGCCATACGTAGGTACTCGTACTGAATACAGCCATGGACGCTTCGGACGATTCCAGGGCATGTCGCAGTCGCTGTCCTACACGCTGAGCAACGAAAAGGTGATGGACTTCATCAAGTGGCTGCGCGGTGAGCGGCCCAAGAAGAAGGACAACAAGAAAAAGAAGAATGACGAGGACGAGTATAACGACCTGGAGAGCAATGTGGACACCGACCTGGAGTCCGGCAAGCACGGTGCCGAGAAAAAGGAGAAGGATGCCGGCATGGCAGAGACCGACGAGGACGGATACATGGCCTTCTCCATGCCGTGGTCACTGAGTTTCGGCTATGGCATCACCATGCGTGAGAACACCTCCGGCAGGTTCAACTACGACACCATGCGCTACCCCTACAAGTTCACGCAGAACCTGAACGTCACCGGCAACCTCCGTCTGGCCGACGGCTGGAACATCTCGTTCTCATCGGGCTATGACTTTGAGAACAAGAAGATATCCATGACGACAGCATCGCTCAGTCGCGACCTGCACTGCTTCAACATGTCGTGTCAGGTGACGCTGGCACCGTATACCAGCTATAACTTCTCCTTCCGATGCAATGCTGCCACGCTTACCGATGCCTTGAAATACGATAAGCGCAGCAACTCCAGCAATGCCGTACAGTGGTACTAAGAGTTGAGGAGCGTGTTGATGGACTCCTGCTCGCCGACAATCCAGATAATGTCGCCTTCCTCGAAACGGCGATGCGGATTATACGCCGACAGGTTCTCCTTGCCTTCTTCCAGTCCTACCACCATACAGCTGTAGATGTTTCGGATGCCGCTCTCTATCAGCGTCTTGCCAATGAAGGGACTGTCCTTGCCAATAATGAGCTGACGCAACTTCATCTCACGCTCTTCCAGATGGACATCTTCTGTCAGGACCTCTCCTGCGAGGGCCGTGCCAAAACCGGCCAGCTGTTGGTCACTGCCAATCACTTCCAGCTTGTCGCCGGGGAAGATGATGTAGTCGCCGTCGGGAATGTTCAACCGGTTGCCGGCACGCAGGATACTGCTGACATGGACGCCATACTTCCGACCCAGGTCAAGCTGCTTCAGCGTGCTACCCATCCACTGGGAGTTCATGGGTACATCGAAGATGGTGATATGGACGTCACGGTCCAGCAGCCTGCCCTCGTAAAGCGGACGCTTCTTGCCATGCACCTGGGCTTCAATCTCACGGGAGCGCAGGTTCATGATGAAGAGTCGTTCCAACCGGATGCTACGGTGCTTGACGGTGCGTGAGAAGACAATCAATGCCACCACGATGAGACCGATGGTCAGCATAACGGCATTGGTAAAACGACTCAAATAATGGCAAATATAGAAAATGAAACCGACAGCAATCATGATGCGCACAAGAATCGTGAATATCAGAGGCAGGCGGTTGCGGTTGCTCTCTGCCCATAGTGCCCGGAACTCCTCACTGCGGTTCTTCTTCATCACCATTGCCCGCAGGAACGGAGAGATGAAGACGGCTGTCAGCAGACCGGTGATGGCATTGGCATACCAATGCAGTTCCCATCCCGGCAGCACACTGCGCATAAACGGCAGCATGAAGGTGAACATGACAGCGATGGTGGCAGAGCTCAGAATAGAATAGACCAGCGTATTGAAAGCCATCTGTGCCAGCAGCCGCTTCCATTTGTTATGTTCCGTCGACGCAGGGTGACTCATGGACAACTGGTTGAGCAGCAGGATGATTTTCTTGGGCAGATAATGTTCCAGCTTATTGTAGGCCGGCAGCGCCAGACGTATCATGTATGGAGTCAGGAAGGTGGTGATGACTGACACTGCCACCACAACCGGATAGAGGAAGTCGCTGATAACCCCCAACGACAGTCCCAGCGAGGCAATGATAAACGAGAACTCACCAATCTGCGCCATGGAGAATCCACAGCGCATGGCTGACTTCAGACTCTCGCCACCCAGCATGAATGCCACGGTTCCCAGGATGCTCTGTCCAATCAGAATGGTCAATACCAAGGCGATGATAGGGAGGGCATAGTCAATCAGAATGTCCACCTCTACCAACATACCCACCGACACGAAGAAGACAGCACCGAAGAGGTTTTTCACCGGCTCAACCAGTTTTTCAATTCGCTCAGCCTCGATGGTCTCGGACAGAATGCTACCCATGATGAATGCACCGAAAGCCGACGAGAAACCTACCTTCGTAGAGAGCACAGCCATGGCGCAGCAAAGACCCAGCGAGACGATGAGCAGCACCTCGCTGTTAATCAGGCTGCGCACCTTACGCAGGAGCTGCGGAATGGCAAAGATGCCCACCACCAGCCACAGCACCAGGAAGAAGGCTATCTTGACGATGGAACCCAGCATCTCACCACCGCCAAGGGCATTGCCACTGGCTACAGCACTCAGCATCACCATCATCACAATAGCCAGAATATCTTCCAGGATGAGCACCGACATCACCATGCCGGCAAACTGTTGCTGACGTAGTCCTAAATCGTCGAAGGCCTTATAGATAATGGTTGTCGACGACATCGCCAGCATACCGCCCAGGAAGATACAGTCCATCCTGCTCCATCCGAACAGATGTCCGACCAAGACGCCCAGCATCGACATGAAGAAGATGATAGTAACGGACGAGATGACGGGCGATGCTCCCATCTTTAGAATCTTCTTGAACGAAAAGTCCAGTCCCAGCGAGAACAGCAGGAACATGACACCAATGTCAGCCCAGAGATGTACGCTCTCCATATCTGCCACGGAGGCCGTATAGGGCATGTGGGGCGACACCAGGAATCCAGCAACGATGTAGCCTAACACCAATGGTTGCTTTAGGCGCTTGAAAATAATGGTAACGATTCCGGCCGATACCAGTATCAGCGCCAAATCGTCAATCAGTGCGGGTATATCTTCCATTGTTAATGATTTAAATCAGCACTTCTCTATCCATTGTCCGGCAACTATCTGTTATACTCTGCCGTCAGCTCACAGATTTTCACAATGACCGCCATGGCCTTCTCCATCGACTGGACGGGCACGAACTCATAGGGTCCGTGGAAGTTCAGACCACCGGCAAAGATGTTCGGACAGGGCAGTCCCTTGAACGACAGCTGTGCACCGTCCGTGCCGCCACGGATAGGCTTCACCTTCGGTGCCACGCCACACGCCTGCATGGCCTTCAGCACCAGGTCAATCACGTGCATGGCATCGGGGTCTATCTTCTCCTTCATGTTATAGTACTGGTCGCTGACCACGCACTCCACCGTACCCTCGCCGTATTTCTCGTTCATCTGCTCCGCACAACGCTGGATGAAACGCTTACGGTCTTCGAACGTGTCGCGATCGTGGTCACGGATGATGTAGCTCATCTTCGCCTGCTCAATGTTCGACGTGATACCCAGCAGGTGGTAGAAGCCCTGATAGCCTTCCGTGGTCTCCGGCGTCTCGTCGGCAGGCAGCATGCCGGCAAACTCGGCAGCCAGCGCATTGGCATTCACCATCTTTCCCTTGGCATAGCCGGGATGTACGCTGATGCCCTTGATAGTAATTTTAGCCGAGGCGGCATTGAAGTTCTCGAACTCCAGCTCACCCACGTCGCCGCCGTCCATCGTATAGGCCCACTGGCAACCAAACTTCTCGACGTTGAAGTGGTGGGCACCCATGCCTATCTCCTCGTCGGGATTGAAGGCCACCCGTATCTTTCCATGCCTGATTTCCTTGTGTTGCTGCAGGTAGACCATAGCCTGCACGATTTCGGCGATGCCAGCCTTGTCATCGGCACCCAGCAGCGTCGTGCCGTCAGTCACGATGAGGTCCTCACCCCGATGTAGCAGCAGTTCCGGAAATTTCTGGGGACTCATGACGATGCCCTCGCTCAACAAAATGTCGCTGCCGTCATAGTTGCTGACAATCTGCGGCTTGATGTCGGCCCCCGAGCAGTCCGGGCTGGTGTCGTAGTGCGAAATAAAGCCTATCGTAGGCACCTCGTCCTTGATGTTAGCCTTCAGCGTGGCGTAGATGTAGCCTTTGTCGTCCATCTCCACATCATCCAGCCCCTCGCGCTCCAGTTCTTTCTTCAGGTATTCGGCAAATACCAGCTGTTTGCCGGTGCTGGGCACAGTCTGGCTGTCCTCAGCCGACTGTGTATCGAACTTCGTATAGTTCAGAAAACGTTCTGTTAGATTCATATTCTTGTACTCCTTGTGCGTAATTTCGTACAAAATTACGAATTAATTCTGATATGAGAAAAAAAAGACGTTATTTTTTGAATTTATGAAAAGAAAAAAAAGAAAAAGAGGATGCTCAGACGAACATTCTCTTTTCCATAACACGAGGTCAAAAAGAATCTCTTTAGAAACTGTAGGTCAGCGAACAGAGCAGCTGGTGGCGGTTATCCTTGACGCTCACGGGGTGGCAGTCGTTGCGCAGTGCCATGGTCTGTCCCGTCTCGTCGCTGACATAGCTGGCCGATACACCGTTCATGTAGGGATAGAAGTTACCGCTGCGCATGGTGTACTGGTAGCCTAAGTCCAGACGAAGCTTGTCGAAGGTGAAGCCGAGTCCCAGCGTCAGGCGGTTGGTAGACTCCCAGTTGGTGTAGTCGGTGGTGGAGGCCATCCAGGTGCCCGGCGAGCTGAGTGTCTGGTCGCGCACGGCTTCCTTCTTATACATCGGCGACGAATAGTTGTAGCCGGCACGAATAGCCACGTTGGGGTCTGGCTTGTATTCGACGCCGACCTTCAGCGTAGAAACACCCTTCAGGGTCTGCTCCGTCAGGCGCTTCATGACGCCATCCGACGAGCTGTCGTCGTAGGCGTAGCCGTCCCAGTCGTAGCTGCGGCCGCTGATGGTGCGCATGTCAAGCGTGGAGTAGTCGGCATATTCGAAACCGAAGCCCAGTGCCACCTCGCGGCCGATGGTGTGTCCGGCGCTGACGCCAAACTTCCAGGGGGTGTTCATGCGGAATTCGCCATTGGTAGACACCTCGCGCACACAGCCGTACTCGTCGTAGATGCCGGTAAAGTTCTCGCTCTTCAGCTTATACCAGGTGGGCGTTGTAACGGAGAGTCCCAGACGGAATGGAGACTCCTCGATGGGACGTACGATGATACCGAACTTGACGTCGAATCCCGTACCCGTTATCTTGTGTTCGTCTTTCATCCCCACCTCGTTGAAAAGCTGGGAAGCCAACTGCTCAATATACTCCGTGTAGCTGTTGTAGTGGACGCTCTTGATGCCGGCGGTAAGTCCAAGGTACACTCGGTTGTTGATGTTTCCGCTGAGGTTGAAGTCGTACTCACCGATATAGCCCGTCTGGGCACGGCAGAAGTCGTAGGAACTGGCAGCCACGTCGTAGACGTTGCCTTTGTCGTCGGTAATCATGCCCGACTCCAGATAGAGGTTGTCCACCTGACTCTCGCCATAGCGGCGGTCCAAGTCACCACGGATGCCCTTGATGGTGGTCTGGCGGTTCTGCGACGAGCCGTTGACGGCAGCGGCGGCAGCGCTCAACACGTGGTTGAAGTCACGGCTCTTGTGAAAGTTGAAGCCGAAGTTGATAAAACTCTGCTGGTCGTAGCGATTGGTGACCACGATACCTATCTGGTCGAACGAGGCGTGGGTCTTGCTGCCGTCCTGGAACGACCTGCCGTCCTGCTGGGATACCAGCCCGAACGATGTGGAAACCTGGCTGTTGCGGAACAGTCCGATGCCTGCGGGATTACTGCCGATGGTCGAGATGTCGGCGCCCAGTGCGTCCATGGCTCCACCCATACCTACGTAGCGGGCAGTTCCGTTCAGGTCCTCTGTTGACAGCTGTGCACCCATATAGGTGTCCAGCGTGATGTTATCCTGTGCCAACACAGTCCACGTTCCCATGGTCATTACGGCGAAGAGAAAAATCTTTTTCATAGCGCTTATATTTGATTGCGGATAATTTATATATTTCTTATTTTATATTTAGGGCGAAGCCCGCAAAAACTTACCTTCTGCCACCGTACGAACGGCCGCCGCTGGTGGAACGGCCACCACCGCCGCCGAACGAGCCACCGCCGCCGGAACCGCGGCTGCCGCCAAACGACGACCCGGAACTGCCGAAACCTGACGACTGTGAACGCGAACCGAAGGTGCGGCCCTCCGAAGTGGTACGCGAGTCCGGACGCTGACCGAACGAGCGGCCTGAGCTATAGGTTGTACGGCGTGTAGCAGGACGTGAGACGTAAGTACGGCCATAGTACCTGGGGCCTCCATACCAGCCATAGCCTCCGTACCAACCGTAACGGCCGTAGTACCCGGAATAATACCAGCCATAATGCCAAGGCGAATACCAACTGTAGTAGTAGGGTCTGTCCCAGTACCACGGGTCGTAGTCGTACCAGCTGTACCATGAATTGTAGAACCAAGGCGACGACCAGCGCCCGTCGCGGTAGCCATCCCAGTAAGCCTCGCTGGCCGTATAGCCATCGAAGCGGCTCAAACGCTTCGTATACTGATAGTCTTTCTCCTGAGCCAGCTCACTATAGGTGGAGTCGGGATAGACGCCCTTAACGGCCGAGAAATCGATAATGTCGTTGCCCGTGGAGTCAATGGGTGTCACCTTCGACCAGGCACGGCGGTTGTAGTCATCGATGGTACGCTGAGAACCGGAATAGTAGGTGTTCTTCGGCATGCCATACTCCTCAGCCTCCTTGGCGATGTTGGCCTTGCTGGGCACGAAGTACAAATCGTCCTGTGCCACCATGTTCAAAGGTAAAAAAGCAATCAGGTAAAAAGGCAAGACCTTCTTTCCGTTCCTTAATACCTTGCAAAACAAATTCATTCTTTTCATAGCAATCACCTTTTTCAGCTTTTAAACTTATTCAACTTTTCACCTTTTACAAGGATTCACGTTGCAAAATTACGATAAATTTTAGTGCAAAATTAAGGAAAAACCCTAAGAACGGGTAGGTTTTTCCCTATTTTTTGTAATTTTGCATCGAAATTTAACACACCCATGAAATATTACGAGGTAACATTCACCCTATCGCCCTATTCTGCCGATGCAGCCGACATATTGGCAGCCGTCGCGTCGGAGGCTGGTTTCGAGACCTTCGAGGAGACGCAGGCAGGCACCATCGGCTACGTGCAGCAGCAGCTGTTCGACCAGCAGGCACTGGACAGTGCCATTGCCGTCTTTCCCTTTCCCGGTATCGTCATCACCTACACGCTGGCAGAGGCCGAAGACCGCGACTGGAACGAGCAATGGGAGCAGGAGGGATTTGAGCCCATTGAGGTCAAAGGCACGACGGACGACGGAGAAAGCAGGACGCTGGTCATCCACGACGGGCGCCACCTGTCTGACGACGCACAAGCTGCCGACCTGTCCATCGAAATCGACGCCCACCTGGCCTTCGGCACAGGCACTCACGAGACCACCCGCATGATATGTGCCACCCTACTCGCCCTGCGTTCAAACATCAAACAACAAACTTCAAACTTCAAAGTTCTCGACTGTGGCTGCGGCACAGGCATTCTGGGCATCTGTGCCCTAAAGTTGGGTGCCACGTCCTGTACGGCCTACGACATTGACGAGTGGAGCGTGGACAACACCCGTCACAATGCCGTCATCAATGGCGTAGACAACCGTCTGCAAGCACTGCACGGAGACGCCACCCTGCTTGACGACATAAACGACTGCTTCGACCTAGTCATGGCCAACATCAACCGCAACATTCTGTTACAGGACATGGAGCGCTTCGTCAGCGTTATGTCACCCAGTGCCACCCTCATCCTGAGCGGTTTTTACCATGCCGACTGTCAGCTGCTTGAAGAGCGGGCACATTCGCTGGGACTGACGCTACAGCAGACACGCCACGACGGCGACTGGGCCTGCATGACATATCAGAAAGAAAACGCCTGAAAAAAAAACGACATGAAGAGATGCCACCTATACCTGACGCTACTGCTGTTGACGGTGCTGCCGCTACAAGCTGCTAACCGCATCTTCGCACCACATATCAAGTCGCTGACCAGCATCGTCAACGGCGACTGGCTGAACCGTCCTGTCATGGAACTGGGGTCGGCTGACCAGCTGACTATCGGCTTCGACGAGCTGTCGCATAGCTACCACCGTTTCGTCTACCGGCTGGAACACTGCGAAGCCGACTGGACGCCTTCCGAAGAGCTCTTCGAAAGCGACTGGCTGGAAGGCTTCAACGGAAATCCCATAGAAGATTACCAGAACAGCATCAATACCACTGTGCTCTATACCCACTACCAGCTGACCATCCCCAATGACCAGTGCCGCCTGAAGATGAGTGGCAACTACCGCCTCACCGTCATCGACGAAGACAATGCCGACGAAGAGGTGCTGGCGGTAGAGTTCTACGTCGTGGAGCCGTTGGTGACCATCGGTCTGGCTGCCACGACCAATACCGATGTCGACCATAACGACAGCCATCAGCAGTTGTCGATGACCGTCAAGTACAACGCCCTGCAGGTCAACAACCTGGACGAACAGATACGTACCGTCGTCATGCAGAACTGGAGCGAGTCGTCAGCACGCTGCAACGTGCGTCCCAGCTTTGTCACTGCCAACGGACTGACATGGGAGCACCATCGCGACCTTATCTTTGATGCCGGCAACGAGTACCATAAGTTCGAGATTCTTGACGTCAGCCACACCACGATGGGACTTGACTGCATCACATGGGACGGACACTACTACCAGGCCTACCCCTTCACCGCCATCGTGCGCTACAACTACCTGACGGACGTGGATGCCGACGGTGCCTTCTGCATCCGGAACAGCAACAATACCGAGGTCGACTACACCTGCGACTATGTATGGGTGAACTACACGCTGCAGGCGCCCTATCAGGGCGAGCTCTGGCTGGACGGACACTGGGCGACGGACGCCGACAGCGACCACTACCGGCTCACCTATGACGGCAATCACGGTATCTACCAGGGGCGTCTGCTGCAAAAACAAGGCTATTATTCCTACCGCTTCGTCACTGAAGACGGGCGATGGGCACCGCCGGAAGGGAATTTCTACCAGACGGAGAATCGCTATCAGGCTCTTATATATTATAAAGGTATAGGTGAGCGCACTTGGCGCCTGGTGGGCTATCGCGGCATCGACTTGCGATAGGCGTCGGGCGTCTGCCGGTACTGGTGGTAGAAGCTGGCGATGAAGAAATTAGGCGACACAAAACGACAGCGTTCGGCAATGTCCTCAATCGTCAGGTCGGTGGTACGCAGCAGCCGCTCACCCTCCTGCACCCGCAAGAAAAGTGCCATCGGCCGTGGACTCTTATAGAGGTTCTTCGACAACAGCTCATACAGCATATTCGGCTTCATGCCGGCCACGTTGGCCAATTCACGGACACTGTCTATATTCCCCTCCCGTTGGTTCACGTATGGTACGATTTTCATCATCGCACTCACAAAATCCTTACTCAAGTCCGTCTTGGCATCGGTCTCACTGCTTAAGGTAATGGTATAAGGCGTCAGCAGCTCGTGGGTCAGCGACGAGCAGCGCTCCACATAGCTTCTGACCATTTTCAGCGTGTCGTTCTCCTCGTTATGGCGCAGCATGCGCAGTCGCATATTCCGGAAAAAGCGGTAGATATTGGCAGCCGCAAGCACTGCTACCACCAGTAGCAGCAAGAGGTAGATGCCCGTAGTACGCCACCACGGCTCATCCACATAGACAATCCACACGAAGGGTTCCTGCGGCCAGTAGTCGGGCGACAACGATGCCTGCAGCTCCACCTCGTAGCGTCCGGGAGCCATGCCTACCAAGGGCAGGTGCAGCAGGCCGTGCTTGTCCACCAAACCGCCCGAATTGGTGTATGACAGCACTTGCCACTCGTCGTAGATGCCTTTGACACGCAAGCGGTAGTAAGTCTGTATGGGCCGGAAGTAGTTCAGTCCCGAGAACGTTAGGTTCACCGAGTTCTGGTCGTAGTCGACATGGAACTCTTTGATGCGCGTGGGTGCCTTTAATAGTAACACCCTGTCGTCCACTTTCTGTCCTGGGCGCAGATTCACGCCATTCACCATCGCACGCACCAGCTTCGGGAACATTTTCATGCGGAACAACGTATCGGTATGGAATTTCATCGGGTCAAAGACCACCACATGATCCAGTGACTGCATGATGATATGCCCATTGCCAAGCCGAGTGGCACGGCCGTTGGCAAACGACTCGACGGGAACGTTGTCGTAGCTCGTATAAGTCTCTATACGATGCAACTTGCCATTGCGGATAAACAGATGGGCAATGCCGTTGCTGGTCGACGCCCACAGGTCGTGCATGCCGTCCTCCACGATGGCGTGAATCATCTCGTTCTGCAGGCCGTCCCGCGAGGTGTATAACCTGGACTTGGCCTGGCCGGGCTTTTGGCATTCCAGTCCCGTATAGAGTCCTGTCCACGTCCAGCCACGGCTGTCCTTGTACTTGAAATTAACGTGTCTCGGCAACTGCTTTTCCTGCCCAGCGACATGCTTGTCAAGCAGCCCCACGTAGTAGCGTCCCTCAGGCGAGTCCAACGTGTAGGTGTTGAATGGCGACAGGACGGGCTTGGCATATAGCAGGCCCCGATGCTCGGTACCTATCCACATACCGCCCTGACGATCGAAGCACAGGGTGTTGACATCGGTCAGCAGACGATGATTCTGTGACAGGGTCAACTCACGAATATGCTGTCCCTGGCCCGTAGCCACGTCCAGCACCCAATAGCCCTGTTCGGCAGCCACATAGAGTTTGCCTTCTCGCATGACCATATTGTTGAGGTGGTACGGCACAGCCATCAGCCGACGCCACTGATGCTGTTCCACATCATAGTGCAGCAACACGGCATCCTTGATGCCGTTGCGAATCTCGTAGTAGCCAGTCTCATCAGGCAGCAACACTGACGACTTGTTGTAGCGTGCCGTGTCCTGCTGAAATAGCGCCTGGGTGTCGTACAGGTACCGCCCACTGTCCAAATCGTAGGCTGCCACCATACCATTACTGAAAAACTGTAGCAACAGTTTTTCCTTCCACACATCCACGTCCTGCAGTTCGGCATACCGAAGTCGTATGGGCATCTGCTTCTCCACATCCACTCCGTAGATGGAGTCACCAGCCACGAGCCAAAGGTGGTTGTAGCTGTCGGCATAAAGGTCGTCTATGGGTTTCGTCATGCCCATGTCACGGAATACAGCTCCCACGTCCTCGATGAATTTTTCTTCCGACAGATCCAGACACGTCACCGACAGTTTGTCTTTCAGCCATAGATGATGGAAACGGTCGAAATACATGTGGTAGTGGCCGTTATATTTCGGCAATGGGTAGCTGTTAATATGCTCGGGGGCGATATGCGAAAAAGAGCTGCCGTCATAGAAGTTAATGTGTCCTATGGTCGTTATCACCATGCGACCCGTCTTGGTGCACGCAATGGTCTGCGCGCTGTTGTCAGCCAGTCCGTTCGAGGCATCGAACTGGAAAAACATACGCTCCACCTCCTGCGAATAAACCCTCTGGACTACCAGCAGGCCTATGGTTACAAGACACCATAAATAGATAAAAAGACGCTTCATCGGCGACAGAATCATTGGTTTTCAGTATATAAACGCCGCAAAGATACGAAAAAAAACACATACGGCGGCACTTTAAAAGAAAAAACTTTTTGCATTATGTCATTGTATGTGTTTTTTTTCGTATCTTTGCGATTAAAATCGCGAAGTGACTCCGTCTCAACAAAAAAAGAAACGAGTTTCTTTGTTTTGTGTTCGACTTTTCGTAACATTGGAAGATTTCTCAGCTTTTCTTTGTATAAAGGCAGTCTGGGAGATTGAGGATTTTTTGGGTTACGGATAAGAGACCGTACTCATTTCTACATTCTGCAATGAATTGCATCAAAGAACACCCGACGGTGAGCCACCAGCCATACTATGACCCATCATCGGGTGCAAAGGTAATTATTCTTTTTGAAAGAGCCAAATCCATACACAACTTTTTGTTTGAGCTTTCTCAACGCTCATAATTAATTCAGAACTAAGCTATTCGTCCTTCCATGACCATACAAATGTATGTTTCCCGTCGGCTACGATTTTACCGTCTTTGAAATCTACACCATTTTCATGCATCCATTCTTCTGCTTGCTCATTCTGCCAATGCTCACGCCATTGATACCATTGTTGAATGACACCTGTACTTTCTGCCACATAGCGAAATGCACTAAAAGGATGACGTTTCTCCAAGGCATGATAGAGTTCTTTCGTGATTCGACTGTTGGCTATGCTGTCAGCAAACTCCTCCATCAAATGAAATGCCTCCCATGAAGGAGTCTTGTCCACAAAAATAACTTCATCGCCCTCCGCAGGCCATTTCTTCCCCCAACTATAGTCTTCTCGCAGGATGACTGACAGATTCTGTTGTGTCAGGTTCAGATACTGCTCTTCCTGGATGTCGTGATCGCTCATTGCAAAGGCTAATTCACTAATGAATGATTCACGCGTACTATATCTGCTTTTTATTTCTTCCATTTGTTCTTTGTCCTTTTTATTTCCTTTACGAATCGAATGATATATGGTCCAACTCATCTACCAGAGCACGACAACGACGATATTTTGTGCGGAGGTCTGTTGCTGTCTCAGTTGCCAGATTCTTTGCTCCGTAGCTGCTGATATGACGCAAGTGGTTGCATATTTCCCGATAGGTGTCGCGTCCTCGCGAATACTCCATCAGCCGATAGATGTAGTGTACGTAGCATTCTATGATTTCATTGCGATAGTATGGAAGTAATTGCTTTTCATACTCTTGCAACAATCCGATGCGGGATTGCCTACGCACGAAATCCATCAATTCCTGATGCCAGCCCTCGCTGGAACATATTTTAGCATAGCGCTCTGGCGTGCGGCTCTTCAACACGTCGTCGGCCAACTTACGGACGAAGGCTTCCCATTGCTCTTTAGGTACGTTCTTCTTGAGTATGGCATAGAAGTCTC
>ERZ842401.2061-NODE-2061-length-27442-cov-8.578377_pt1 | contig 27442 bp, 19 predicted proteins | sample MGYA00521270_ERZ842401 | MGnify/ENA primary metagenome ERZ842401 (study PRJEB31892, sample SAMEA3878208) | bioreactor metagenome | biome: Moose rumen | place: Sweden | collected 2011-10 | study: EMG produced TPA metagenomics assembly of the PRJEB12797 data set... | reverse complement strand
ATTACCTAATAATCAGACAATTATTTTCTATATAATTTTCGTCGAACTCACGTTAATTATAGGTTATGTAGTCATCACATGTGTGCTTGTCGTATCTTTCTTCAGAGTGCTCAAGCATATATGGGAGGGGAAAAAGACAAAGAACTATGATCAAAAAAGCCAATTTTGTAATACTCATTATCATGTTGGCAGTACTGATCACTTGTTTATGGTTAGGCAATTTCCATTGGTAGCCTGCATATTTAGAGTTTTTGGTAAAGATATCTTGAAGAAATTGGAACGTTGATGCGGCTAAATAGTATAAAATGCTTTCTGAAAGACAGGTTGACAACATTTTGTTTGGGCTCTCACGAAGTGCTCTTCTGCTTTATGCGCTATTCCCATTAGTGGAAGGCAGTGACGAATTTTCCACTCCCTACGTGGTCGTAATAATTTGTTTGTTCGCACTTTTCTTTGTTGGGTGTGTCACTGCTTTATGCGTAAATCATAAAAGTGCTACTCATTATTTGATTGGGAATACAATAGGGAATGTGGCAGATCTGTTTATTGCATTATTAGGACTTACCATTTACTTATATGCAAAAGATGGATTTCCTGATGTTGTGTGGATTATACTTGTTTTTGTCTCATTGTTGAATTTGCTATTCCCAACGAATAGAAATATGGGTGATTCTGCCTGATCCACTCGGATATGGTAACCACTTATGAGGGTGTGCCGAATAGCACATCCTCATAAGATATTCCGCTTTGCTATCTGAACAGTGAGAAGTTGACGCTTCCATACCTGCGGTGCTCCACGAAATGGGGATGCTGGGAGAAGTCGTGGTCTTTGCCATGCTCGAAGACGAAGATGCCATCTGATTTCAAAAGATCTTTCTCGAAGATAAGGTCGGGGATGGTCGGTAATTCCTTGAGTGCGTAAGGAGGGTCGGCGAAGACGATGTCGTATTGCTGCTTGCATGACTTGAGGAAACGGAACACGTCACCACGGATGGGAATACAAGCCTGTGTGTTAAGTTTCCTCAAGCAGTCTTGGATGAAGCGGTGGTGGTCACGGTCCAGTTCCACACTGACGACATGGCTGCATCCACGAGAGAGGAGTTCGAGCGTGATACTGCCCGTACCAGAGAAGAGGTCGAGTGCCGTAGCATCCTCGAAGTCGACGTATCCATTCAGCACATTGAAGATATTCTCCTTGGCAAAGTCTGTCGTGGGACGTGCCTTGAAGGAGCGTGGAATCTCGAAATGCCTCCCTTTGTATTTCCCTGTAATGATTCTCATCTGCCTTTCACGAATAAGGTCATGAGGTCGTAGGGCATCCCCTCTATCTGTGTGACTACCGAGCGGTTGAAGTCGCCAGCAGGATTGATGACATAGACCCTTTTGACATATTTCTTCAGTTCCTCTGTCAGCCATTCGCCCTCAGGCATATCGCCTACCAGATGTATCTCATCGCGCTCTGCCTGCAAACCTGTCTGTTTCCAGGTGTATAGGATATAGTAGAGGGCATCGTGGGCATCATGAGTGTCGAATGTATTACAGAACTTGAAGCGGTTCTGTCCGTAACTGAACACCTCCATGTGGCGGTCGTGGAAATAGACATACAACTTATCTCTGGCACCCATATAACTGCGCTGATGGAGGTAACGCCATACGGGGGCAATAGCGGCGATGAAGATGGGTTGGTCGAAATGGTCGCGGATGACCAGACTCATATCCTTATTGACACAGAATACGGCAACACTATTCAGGTCGGGCAAAACGGTATGCAGGACTTCCTCCTGCTCGTGTCCTTGGAAGGAATGCTGGTATAGTGTGCGACGGTCCTCCTCATGGAATAGTTCGACAGGAACCATTAGCGTAGGACTGTCGACCATGACCAAGGCACGGCTGTAGGACTCGTTGAGGATGTCCTCAGAACGGAAAGCCTCCCGCAGGTTCGCCGCCATCGAGATACCTGTATTCAGTTGATAGGGTACGAAAGCAATCTCTCCGTTGTCCTCACTGCCGACAGTGGCAAAAGCAAGACTATTACGGCTGATACGGATAATCAGTCGTTGCTTATGGGTGATGTGGCTATTCTCTAGCATAGTCGTCTGCATTTAGTGTTGTAGGATACTCATGACGCACAAAACGGCAAGAATACCTGCCATCAGGGCAAGTATCAAGTTGATGGTGCGGTTGGTCACCGTCTCGTCAAAACGCTTTGAAATCTTCATATCGAGTGCAAAGTTAATCAATTTTCGCAAAAAATGATTAACTTTGCAACTAAATATGATCACTGACGAACTAAAATACCGTATTCGCTCGGCATTGGTACATACACCAACACTCGAACAGGAGCATGCTATTGACGTGTTCTCCTTGTTTATGACAGACCGTCATGAGCATGCGGTGATGGTGCTGAGAGGATCGGCGGGTACGGGAAAGACCACTCTTGCCGCCGCCATCGTCAAGGCATTAGTGTCGCTCAAGCAGAAAATCGTGTTGATGGCTCCTACGGGTCGTGCCGCCAAGGTGTTCTCTCTCTATGCGGAGCATCCCGCCTATACCATCCATCGTCGCATCTATCGGCAGAAGTCTATGGAGGGTGCTTTCGACCTGAACTTCAACTCGGTGCAGGACACCTTGTTTATCATTGATGAGGCTTCGATGATAGCCAATGCCACCAACTATGGTGATACGCCCTTCGCCCAAGGGCAGTTGCTCGATGATCTGATACAGTTTGTGTATAACGGTCGTAATTGTCGGATGCTGCTTATCGGCGACCAGGCGCAGTTGCCACCTGTCGGTGAGGAATGGAGTCCGGCATTGATGTCGGAGGTCTTAAGAGGTTACGGGCTGCAGGTGCATGAGTGTGATCTCCAAGAGGTGTTGCGCCAGAGTCAGGAGTCAGGCATCCTGTATAATGCGACGAGAATAAGGGAAGGGGATATGGTCCTTCCGAAGATTCGCTTTACTGGTTTCGATGATATAAGAATAGTACCAGGTGACGAGTTGATAGAGTCCCTTGCCAGCAGTTATTCACGAGTGGGACTTGACGAGACGATGGTCATCACCCGAAGTAACAAACGGGCGAATATCTATAACCAGGGAATCCGTAATATGGTGCTGGGGCGGGAGGACGAACTGACTACAGGCGACCAACTCATGATCGTGAAGAACAACTACTTCTGGCGGAAAGAGGAATTCATCGCCAATGGCGACCGTGCTGTGGTGCGTAGGGTGCGTAATGTCCATGAACTCTATGGTTTTCGTTTTGCGGAGGTCACAATGACCTTCCCCGATGATGACGACTACGAGTTGACGGCAATGGTTCTGCTCGACACGCTGACCTCGGAGGCACCTGCTTTGACACATGAGCAGCAAGAGCGACTCTACCAAGCCGTGATGGGCGACTATGCGGACATTCCCTTGAAACAAGACCGTCTGAGGAAACTCAAGGAGGACAGGTACTATAATGCCTTGCAGGTGAAGTTCGCCTATGCCGCCACTTGCCATAAGGCACAAGGTGGTCAGTGGGCGCACGTCTATCTCGACCAGGGATACATGACGGACGACATGCTCACTCCCGACTATATCCATTGGCTCTACACGGCATTCACCCGTGCCACCGAACAACTCTACCTTGTCAACTGGTCGAAGGCACAAACGGAAATAATTGAGGATTGAGAATTGAAAATGGAGAATTATTAGTATCTTTGCAGACGATGATAGCATTATATATTATATTAGGTGTAGCGATAGGTGCTACGGTCCTCTATGTATTGATGGACCGAAAGATGGACGTACTTCGTATAGAGGGCGCCAAGAAAGACGTGCAGTTAGAGCATCTGCAGCAACAAGTGGAAGATGCCAAAGGTGAAAGAATCGAGGAACAGGAGAAACGTGATGCGCAGTTTATGAATATGGCGCAGCAGATATTGGAGCGTAGCGCCTTGAAGTTGAAAGAGTCGAACACGGAGTCGATGGCTGGGGTTACCCAGCCTTTGAAAGATGCTATCAGTGAGATGCGCAAGGCTATCAATGACAATACCAAAGACCATACCGAGCAGTCGGCATCGCTCCGTGAGCAGTTGCGGATGATGATGGAGTCTAATAAGGAGATTGGCGAGAAAGCAGAGTCGCTTGCCAATGTGCTGCGCCGTGACAATAAGGTCAGCGGTAATATGGGAGAGATCATTTTGGGCGACCTCCTTGCCTCGCAGGGACTGACAGAGGGCATCCATTATGAGGTGCAGGCTCGTCTGCGTGATGAGCACGGTCGTCCCTTGAAGAACGATGATACAGGTAAGGAGATGCAGCCTGATGTCATCCTGCACTATCCCCAGGGACAGGATGCCGTCATCGACTCGAAGGTGTCATTGGTCGCCTATCAGCGATATGTCAATGCCGAGGAGCCTGCGGAGAAAGAGCGTGCCTTGCAGGACCATATCAAGTCTATCCGTTCCCATGTCAATGAACTCGCCCGTAAGGACTACTCTAAATATATCAAGGTACCCCGTGAGGCTGTCGACTTCGTGATCATGTTCGTGCCTTTCGAGAGTTCCCTGCAACTTGCCCTTGCCAACGACCCGACGCTATGGCGTGAGGCTTTCGAGCGTAAGGTGTTTATCACAGGGGAGCAGAACCTGTTGGGCATCCTCCACATGATACATATCGCATGGGTGCAGAACCAGCAGGCGGAGAACCAGGAGAAAGTGTTTGGAGTCGCCGAGCAACTGCTCGACCGTCTGGGCGATTTCATCCAACGCTATAATAGGGTGGGCGACCAACTGGATCAGGCTCGCAAGGCGTTCGACTTCTCGAAGAACAAACTCGAAGAGGGTCGACAGAGCGTGGTGCAGAAGGGTAGGGAACTCATCGACCTTGGAGCGAAGGAGAACCCTAACCGCCGTATACCTAAGTCAGAGACCCCCATAGGCTTGGAGACAGATGATATACCTGAATGACGATATCGCTCATTTCGATTTCGAGGCGGCATTGCCCTTGCTCTCGGAACAGCGGTGTGAACAGGCTCTTAAGTTCAAGCACGAGCAGGGGCGTAAGACCTGTGCCGCTGCCTATCTGTTGCTATGCGAGGGACTTCGTAAAGAGTATGGCATCACGGAGAGACCAGTCTTTGAGTATGGGGAGCATGGTAAACCCACTATTATGGGACATCCAGAGATACATTTCAACCTCAGCCATTGTCGCGAGGCAGCCATCTGTGTCATTAGCGACCGTCCCGTGGGTGTGGATATCGAGAGCATCCGTGAGTATAAGGAGTCACTGGTGCGCTATACGATGAACGACAGCGAGGTCATGCGGATTACCCGGTCGTCCTATCCTGCCCTGGAGTTTACCCGTTTGTGGACCATGAAAGAAGCGGTGCTGAAATGCTCCGGGGAGGGCATTCGCAGCGACCTAAAGACCGTCCTGACAGGAGCGGAGCAGATAAAAACCACCGTCTGCGCAGAGAAAAATTATGTGTATTCAGTGGTTTTTGAATAAATTTGTTTATCTTTGCAATCAGAACCTGAAAACTAAAATAATAACAGTATGAAATTAGACGGAAGACGAGAAAGTTCGAACGTAGAAGACCGCCGTGGTATGAGTGGTGGTGCGAAAGCCGGTCTGGGTATCGGTGGTATTATTATGGTGGCATTGATGGCGTGGCTTACTGGTGGCGACCCGCTGAGTGCTGTCATGCAGGAAGTACAGCAGAACACTTTCGGGGGCAATACCGAGGTCACCGAGGGTCAGCCTGAGTTTACGGAGGAAGAGCAGGCACTTGCCAAGTTCTCCACACAGATCCTCGCAGGTACGGAAGATGTATGGACAGAGATATTCCGTCAGAACGGTGCCCAGTATCAGGTACCTAAGATGGTGCTTTACACGGGTGGTGTCGCTACGGCATGTGGACAAGGCTCTGCGGCAATGGGTCCTTTCTATTGCTCTGGTGACCAGAAACTGTATATCGACCTCTCGTTCTTCACGACGATGAAGAAGTCGTTGGGCGCAGACGGTGATTTCGCTTATGCTTATGTAATAGCCCATGAGGTGGGACACCATGTGGAGTATCTCACAGGAACACTTGCCAAGGTACACGAGCAGATGGCGAAACTGCCAGAGGCAGAGGCTAACAAACTCAGTGTGCGTCTGGAACTGCTTGCCGATTTCTATGCTGGCGTATGGGCGCATCATGATAACAAGCGTTTCGGTTCTCTGGAGGATGGCGACATCGAGGAGGCTATCCAGTGTGCACAGGTCATCGGTGATGACTACTTACAGAAAAAGGCACGTGGCTATGCCGTTCCAGAGTCATTCAACCATGGTACCTCCAAGCAGCGTATGAAGTGGTTCAAACTCGGACTGGAGACAGGTGATATCTCCAAGGGAACCACCTTCCAGTGCTCTGACGCAGAATTGTAAAGAACGATCATGAGAAAACTATTTTCCGCAGCGTTTCTGTTGTGTGCGACAATGGCAAACGCACAGTTTGGACCAGAGCCCGATTTCGACGATAAATATGCGACGGAACTCATCAAGCCAGGTGCTGTCGCCCCCGACTTCAAGATGAAAACCATGGATGGGAAGACCTTTAAACTCTCACAGTTGAAGGGTAAGACGGTGGTGCTCGACTTCTGGGCATCGTGGTGTCCCGACTGTCGCAAGGATGCGCCTGAGGTGGTGAGGATGTACAAGGAGTATGCGCCACAGGGTGTGGAGTTCGTTGGTGTCTCGATGGATACTGACGTAGCGGCATGGCGTAAGGCTTGTGAGCAGTTCGGTATTACCTATACGCAGGTGTCGGAACTGAAGAAGTTCAAGGAGACGGATATTGCCAAGGCGTATGGTGTGAAGTGGATTCCCTCGATGGTGGTTATCGGTAAGGACGGCAAGGTGGCGCTCTCCACGGTGCTGACCTATAAGGTGGACAAATACCTGAAGGAACTGCGTCCGACTGGTTATCAGCCCACGAGAGAGCGTGTGACCATAGACGGTGACCACGGCAAGTTGCAGGCAGTCATCCAGAAACCCGTGCTGAAGCAGGGCGAACAATGTCCGATGGTGGTGTTCTGTCATGGCTTTGGCGGCTCCAAGGACGGTCCGCTGTTTGAACTCGTCGCTGACTCATTGCAGAAGCACGGCATCGCCTCTATCCGTTTCGATTTCAACGGTCATGGCGAGAGTGAGGGCGAGTTCAAGGACATGACGGTACCCAACGAGATTAATGATGCCAAGAAGGTTATCGAATATGTACGGGATATGCGCTATGTCTCAAAGATTGCCTTGGTAGGACACTCACAGGGCGGTGTCGTCGCTGCCATGACGGCAGGTGACCTTGGTGAGGAGATCAGTGCCGTTGTATTGATGGCTCCAGCCGCCGTGTTGCGTGATGACGCTATCCGTGGCTCTACGATGGGTAAGATGTATAACCCGCTTGACCCGCCAGAGTATGTGGAACTGTGGGGAGGTAACAAACTGGGACGTAACTATATCAAGACGGCATTCTCACTACCTATCTATGAGACTGCTTCAAAGTATCAGGGACCAGCCCTCGTCATTCATGGCAATGCCGACCGTGTGGTGCCTTACACCTATGGAGAGCGTTTCCACCAGCAGTGGCAGGGTAGTGAGTATGTGCTGCAAGAGTATTTTGACCATGGTTTCTCCCAGAACGTCTACCGTACGACGGATATCGCCAGTGCGTTCCTGATACGGACACTGAAGGGCGCAAGATAGTGAAGTTCAATCCAAGACAAAGAATATGAGGAAGCAGTTATTTGTGTTCATCCTGGCACTCTGCTCGATGACGGCAGCGGCACAGTTGAGAAACCCCATCATCCCAGGTTATCATCCAGACCCCAGCGTCTGTCGGGTAGGTGATGACTTCTATCTCGTCAACTCCTCGTTCCAGTATTTCCCTGGGGTACCCATCTATCACTCGAAGGACTTGGTGAACTGGGAACAGATAGGTAATGTGCTCGACCGTGAGAGTCAGTTGCCGTTGAAGGGAGCCACCTCCTGGCTGGGTATCTATGCCCCCACCATTCGCTATCATGAGGGTACCTATTATATGATTACCACCAATGTGGGGAATGGAGGTAACTTCATGGTGACGGCAAAAGACCCGAAGGGACCGTGGAGCGAACCGCTCTGGCTGGAGCAACAGGGCATCGACCCGTCGCTGTGGTTTGAGAACGGCAAGTGCTATATGGTCAGCAATCCCGATAATACCATCATGCTCTGTGAGATTGACCCTAAGACGGGAAAACAACTCACGAAGAGCAAGGCGCTCTGGCAAGGTACGGGGGGACGCTACCCTGAAGGACCGCACCTCTATAAGAAAGATGGCTATTACTATCTGCTGATCAGCGAGGGCGGTACAGAACTTGCCCATCGTCTGACCATCGCACGTAGCCGGAATATTGACGGTCCTTACGAGGCGAACCCAGCCAATCCTATCCTCACCAACTGTCGTATGGCAGGACAGAGCATGCAGATACAAGGCACAGGACATGGTGACTTCGTGCAGGCTAAGGACGGCTCATGGTGGATTGTCTTCCTCGCCTATCGTAACTATGGCGGCTCCTATCATCATCTGGGGCGTGAGACTTACCTTGCCCCAGTGGAGTGGAAGAAAGGGGAGTGGCCTGTTGTCAATGGCGGTAACCCTATCGACACGGTGATGCAGGTGAGAACACTGGCATCACAGAAGTCCCAGGCTCGTACCATACGTACCTTATTTGATAAGATGGAGTTGGGACCCGAGTGGGTCTATTTGCAGAACCCAAGGACAGAGAACTATGCGGTAGTGGGTGGTAAACTGCGCCTGTCGTCGCATGGGACCTTAGCCGACAATCAGCAACCCACCTTCATCGGTCGCCGACAGGAGAGTGCCAACATGACCGTCGAGACGGAGGTGACACTCCATGCTCCCGAGACCTCGACCTACGGACTTGCCATCTATCAGATCAACGACGGTTACCTGTCGCTTTACGTCAACACCCGTGGTGTCTACCTCGACTACAGGATCAAGTCGGTCAATGGACATCAGCAGCGTATGGAGTGGGGCGAGGGCGGTATCCCTGCCAAGGTGCGGCTCCGCATCACCAGCAATGGTGAGTGGTACTACTTCTCCTACGCTACAAACCAAGACAAGGACTTTAGGAGTCTGGGTGCCTTAGAGTGTCCATTAGTCAGCACAGAGATGGTGGGAGGCTTTACGGGTGTCACCTTGGGTATGTTCACCGAATGTTCCGATGGTGAGAGTTACGGCGAGTTCTCCTATTTCAATTACACGGAGGAGTAAAGTTTTCTCTGGATTTGCTTGCGAGTATGAAATAAAATGACTAATTTTGCGTTTAGATATTACACTTATTAATCACTTAAACAATAAAAGGTTATGAAAAAGTATTTAGCAGAAATGGTAGGCACATTCGTGCTGACATTCTTGGGATGCGGTGCCGCTGTCAGCCTCAGTTGTGGTGTTGATACAGCATCAGTAGTAGGTACAGCCATTGCTTTTGGTCTGTCTGTTGTTGCCATGGCGTATGCCATTGGTGGTATTTCTGGTTGTCACATCAACCCCGCTATCACACTGGGCGTGTTCCTGAGTGGTCGTATGAACTCCAAGGACTGTGGCATGTATATGCTCTTCCAGGTGATTGGTGCTATCATCGCTGCAGCCTTGCTTGCCTTCCTCGTATCTACCGACCCAGGTCTTGCCCGTGGTACGGCAACAGGTGCTAACGCTTGTGCCTCAGAGAACGTGCTGAATGGTCTGGTTGCTGAGATTGTGCTTACCTTCATCTTTGTGCTGGTCGTACTGGGTGCTACCGCCAAGACAAATGGCGCTACCAACAATTTCGCAGGTCTTGCCATCGGTCTCGCCTTGATTCTAATCCACCTTGTAGGTATCAACTACACAGGTACCTCTGTGAACCCAGCCCGCTCTATCGGTCCTGCTCTCTTTGAGGGTGGTAAGGCACTGAGCCAACTCTGGGTATTCATCATAGGTCCATTCGTAGGTGGCGCGCTTGCCGCTCTTGTTTGGAAACTGATTGATACGGAGGAGAAGTAAATAGGTTGTAAAGACATAACAAATGAGGGTGTGCCAACGCACACCCTTATTTTATTTCCTCAAAAGTCTGTATAAACTCTACCAGGTTGTCACCTTGCTCCATACCCAGTTTCTTACGGAGGCGGTATCGTGCCGTCTCAATGCTGCGTACTGAAGTGTTGAGCAGTGACGCCATCTCTTTTGACGACAGTCCCATGCGTAGGTAGGCACACAGTTTGCGGTCGTTCATCTTCAAATCGGGGAAGCGATTGGCGAGTCGCTTCATGAAGTTGTCGTATACCAAGTTGAAGTTCTCCTCAAATTTGTCCCATCCCTCGTCTTCGTTGATGTTGTTTTGTATGTCGTGGCGGATATCCTTGATCTTTTGGGTGATCTTCGACTTCACATCTTCTCTTCTGACACTCTCAGACAGTTCGTTTAGTTGGGTGTCGAGTGCCTGTAGCATGTCATTCTTACGCATCAAGTTCATGGTGGAATCACCCAGTTCACTCTGGCGATGCTTGAGTTCTGTCTCCAGTTGCTCGTTTCTCAGACGGGTCAGTTCACTTTCTTTCTTCTGCTGTTCCAGTTCGAATTCCGCCTGTTGCTGGCGCATCTCTTGTTCCTTCTGTACTCTTAACTCGTCCAGTTTACGGTCTTGTCGGCGTTGAACCCATCTGGTGAGCATCCATGCAAAGCCTGCTATTAATAGCAGGTAGAGCGTATAAGCCCACCAAGTCTCATACCATGCAGGCAGAATCTCGATGCTGATAGATTTTTCGTCCTCGAAACCCGTCATTTTGTTTCTTGCCTTCACATGGAAGGTGTACTTGCCTTTGGGAAGATAGGTATAGTCCTTAGTATAACCTTTTTGCCAATCACTCCATGTATGGTCATAGCCTTCTAGCCAACAGGAATATTCTATTTCCTCTGGTCGCATATATTCTGGCATGGTGAAGGTGATACGCAAGGAGTTGTTGTCATGGTTGATACGGAAAGTTCGTCTAATGGTATCAGCCGCACAGACATAAAGGAGGGAGTCACCGTAATTGGTGCTTTCGATAAGTTCTATCTTCAGTTTTGTTTCATATAACTTGCTGGTCGTCTTATTGTTAGCCAAGATAAAGCCATTCAGGCTATTCAGAATGGTCTGGTCTTTATCGGTAATGAAATGGGGGAATCCTAATCCCATTTGCAATTCATGTACGAATCCTTTATAGGATAAGGTGTCAACCTCATAGTATCCATTTCCTTTAGGGTGGGCTATGGCTAGATAGTTTGCTTTGTATGCCCAGATATCATGGGCAGGTGTCTCGAAGAGGCGTAATGAAGTGCCATAAGTATCGAAAACCTTACTCATCTTCTCGTCCCTTGCCAACTTCCCTGTTTTGGGATTATAGTAATGTAAGCCGTCTACGCTGGAAATCAGGATATGCCCGTTAATCTGGCAAATCTGGTTCTCAGCGTCAACCAGTAGTCCGTTGTCTTTACCAAATCTGTTAACCTTTACAACTTGTCGGGCATCCGCACTGAGCGTCAGGCGGTAGATGCCTTTCTGCCAGTGGCTCATCCAGACACTTCCATCACGATCCTCCAACAAGGCACCGCTACACTCTTCGAAGCCAGCGACACGTCCGACGAAACTGAAATCCTTGGCGTTCAGCAGGAAAAGTCCCAGATAGTCAGATCCTATGATATAGTCTGGGTGGTGGCGCAATGGCAGAAAGCACAAGGTGCCTTCAGGTCCTTGTATCTTCCGTGCCTGTTGTCCATTAATGATATAGGTTCCGGCATTACAGCCGCAGAGTAGTGTCCCGTTGATATTGTTAAGACTCCATATCTGTCCAGTCATGCCATTAACCAATTGAGGTGTTGGGGGCGTTGGGGAACTGGACAGGGGATAGGGTGTCGTAAAGAGTCCCTGGTTAGTACCCATATACAGGTTGTTGCCATAAACGATAGAGGCGTAGCCAGCACCAATAGCACTCTGTTTCCCTATTAGATAGGAGGCAGGGAAGGTCGGCATCACATAGGCGATACCCTGATCCAGTCCTAACCATACATTGTCAATGCGGTCGAAATAGATAGACAAAACGGTATTGTTGCTAAGTCCCGTTCTTGTATTGGCATATTGGTTCATCCCTGTCTTCAGGTTGCGAAGCACCAATCCGTCTCTTATGGTGCCGATGGCTAACAGGTCATTCTGGATGGCGGCACAGAAAATCTGGTTGTTGGAGAGGAAGGCGGTCAGGTCTGTGGCAAAGGGACGAGTTTGATTCCCGTCATAGATAAACAGTCCGTCTACCGTCGTACAGATAATCATCTGCTGTTGATAGGGTAGGATGGCATATATTGTCTTTCCCTTGAGTTCCTCTAAGTTTGGCAATGGAGTTGAAAGTTTGTTGTTCTCTACTGCATAGATTCCCGTCTCGTCAGCGACTAATAGTCGATCTCCAATGATGGCAGAGCAATCTATTGAGAAGGGGGTGCTCATGAAACTAAGTGTACTGTCACGATGTAGGAAGAACAGGTCTTTCTTTGCCTGAAAGATGTAGTCGTCTCTTAATTTCAAGATTTTCCATATCTCTCCGAACTGTTGTCGTTCCTTGGGTAGCCTTTCTGATATAGAGTGGTAGTTGGCAAATGTTTTAATATTAGCCTCAAAGCAACCAAACTCATTGGTACCTCCTGCCCATACATGATTATAGACGGGGTCATACAAGATACTTCTTACATTGCTGAAGTTTGACAGGGCAAAAGTCTGCCACCATCTGCTATCATAGCGTAGTAGTCCTGCGTTGTTGGCAACAAGGAGACGGTTAGTGTTTGTCATGTCGATACACCAGTTCTGCGTGCCCCCTCGGTAGTCGCTCACCTGGAAGTTGCGTAGCATGGGTTGTTGGGCATATACGCCTATAAATATAATAAGGTATAAGATGACTGAAAGTATTTTTTTCATGATCTTGTCAGTAATTATGGTTCTGGTCGCAAAGTTACAAAATATTCTCAATATCATGCGTTTTTTGACGAAAAAGTGAGTTTTTTGCGTGGCGTTTTATTTGGAACGTATGCGTTTAAACTCTACCTTTGCACCCAAAATCAAGCGAAATTACTATTAATCATGTTCAAAACAACTAACGTATGAAAAAAGGTAAGTTTTTAATGGTCTTGCTGTCATTTCTCATGATGTCAGCAACAACTTTTGCCCAAAAGCACACCTATAAGGGTGTCGTTGTCGATGAGACAGGCGAACCCGTTATCGGTGCTTCTGTGGTGCAGAAGGGAACTGCTAATGGAACGGTGACTGATTTCGACGGAAACTTCTCGGTGTCTGTCGAAGAGGGCTCTACTCTGGTGGTCTCCTACATTGGTAACATTACTCAGGAAGTGAAGGCTGCTGACGGTCTTCGCGTGGTGATGAAATCGGATGCCAAACTACTTGACGAGGTTGTAGTCGTAGGTTACGGTGTCCAGAAGAAGAGTGTGGTAACTGCCTCTATCGCCAAGGTCTCGGCTGATGATCTGGCAGGCAAGGCTCCTGTTCGTGTTGACAATGCCCTGAAAGGTCTTGCCGCAGGTGTGACAGTGACCAGTTCTTCTGGTGCTCCGGGTGCTGGCTCTCAGATTCGTGTGCGTGGTATCGGTACTATCAATAACAGCGATCCTCTATATATTGTAGATGGAATGCCCTGCGAGACAGGTATTGATAACCTCAATCCGAACGACATCGAGTCTATCGAGGTGCTGAAAGATGCTGCCTCTGGTGCTATCTACGGAGCCCGTGCTGCCAATGGCGTTATCCTTGTTACCACGAAAAGCGGAAAGATTGGCAAGACAAAAGTCAATTACAACGCTACTTTCGGCTGGCAGAACAAATGGCGCAAACGTGATGTGCTGAATGCCTATGAGTATGGTGTCATGATGAACGAAGGTTATATCAACAGTGGTCAGCGTCCTCGTTATAGTGCGGAAGAACTGGCATCTTTCAAGAAGAATAGCACAGACTGGCAGGATGAACTCTTTAACGACAATGCGCCTGTAAGCAATCATGAGGTCAGCATCAGTGGCGCTACGGAGAAAATGAATTACTATCTGTCTTTGGGTTACTATTCTCAAGATGGTATTGTCGGTGGTAATTTCAACAAGTCCAACTATCGTCGTCTGACTTTGCGTAGTAATACCAAGTACAATATCTTTGACGATACCAAGGATCGTGACTGGCTGAATAAGTTGGATATCACGGTCAACGTTTCTTACACCCGCACGAAGCAGGCAGGTATTGATCCCAACACCCGCAGTAATGGTGTCCTTAACTCTACCCTGACTCTGGCTCCGACACTGCCTGTCGTCTACAAGGGGGATGAGATTGCTGACGTGCTGGCTGGTTATCAGAGCAGTAACGGTGCTAATTTCGTTCCGCAGTATGATGCCAATGGCAACCTCTATATGGTTCCTGGCTCTGACTATGACAACCAGATGAACCCAGTAGCCTTTATGAATACCGCTCATCTGGCACCTTGGGGATGGGTACACGACTACACAGCCAACTTTGCCGCAGACCTGTCGTTGGGTTACGGTTTCAAGTATCGTATCAGTTATGGTGCCGATGTGCAATACAATGGTACTGACCGTGGCTATACCGTTCCCTTCTACCTCACCAACTCTTTCAACTGGGGTGGAAAGGATGGTGCCAATTCTAACTCACAGCGCATGACGGTATGGCAGTTGGAGAATGTTCTTTCTTGGGCAAAGACTTTCGGCAAGCACGACATCAGTGTTGTTCTCGGACAGTCAGCAAAGAAGACCACTGGTTTTAGCATCTATGCCTCGAAGAACTATTTGGTAGACTACACAAAACCTTGGGTAGACTATGCTACAGGTTACGACGCAGGTGACGTAGGTGCAAGTGCTGGTCCTTGGGATGTTGCTACTCTTGCCTCTCTCTTCGCTCGTGCCAGTTATAACTACGACGAGCGATATATGGCACAGTTCACCATCCGTCGAGATGGTTCTTCTAAGTTCGGAAGCAACAACCACTATGCGACTTTCCCCTCCTTCTCTTTAGGATGGAATGTCACCAATGAGAAGTTTATGGATCCTGTAAAGAATATCATGAACAATATGAAGATCCGCTTCAGTTGGGGTAAGAACGGTAATGAGAACATCGGTAACTTCATGTATGCCGCCTTTACTTCTGGAACGGGAAACAGCAACTATATCTTCGGTGCCGATCCCACACGTATGGTAGGTACACGTGTAGGAGCACCTGCTAATCCCGATCTGAAGTGGGAGGAGAGTGTACAGACCGACCTTGGTGTTGACTTTGGCTTCCTCAGCAATGCATTGACCTTTAGTGTGGACTACTATGTGAAGAAGACCAAAGGCATGCTGATGTATAACCCGATTCCCGACTATGTCAGTCTGATGAAGCCGATGGCAAATGTCGGTGAGATGAAGAACTCGGGTATTGAGTTCGAACTGGGCTATAAGTTCCGTATTTCCGATGCTAAGTTTGCTATCAAGGCTAATGCCTCCTACCTCAAGAACGAGTTGGTGAACCTTGGTAATGCAACTGGTACGCAGGATTATGACAGTATGATGGGTATGGGAACGTTCACACGTGGTAAGAACGGTGAGCCCTGGCCTTATTTCTACGGTTACAAGACCAATGGCATCTTACAGAACGAGACAGAGGCAGCAGAATATAATGCCAAGTATCATACCAATGCGGTTGGTGAGTTGATTTCACCGTCTTCTCCTGGTGACTTCCGCTTTGTGGACACCAATGAGGATGGAGTGATCGACGACAATGATAAGACCAAGATAGGTAAGGGTATGCCCGACTGGACTTTCGGCTTTAACTTCAATGCCGAGTGGCGTGGCTTCGACTTCATGATGTTCTGGCAGGGTACTGCTGGCAACGACATCTACGATGCCACTATGCGTGTGGACAAGCAGAACCAGAATCTGCCTTCTTGGATGCTGGGACGTTGGACTGGCGAGGGTACCTCTAACGCTGTTCCTCGCTACGTAGTGGGTAATACTGCTAACCTTGTCGCCTCAGACCTCTATGTTTCCGATGGTAGTTACTTGCGTTTGAAGAACATCCAATTGGGTTACACCCTACCTCAGAGCATTACCAGACGCTTCTTTGTCGAGAGCCTACGTCTGTTTGTTGCTGCCGAGAATCTGGTGACCTTCACCAAGTATCATGGCTACGATCCTGAAATCTCCTCTGGTGGAACATCTCTTGGTGTTGACTATGGTGTCTATCCACAGGCTCGAACCTTCAGTTTTGGTTTCAACATTGGCTTCTAATCATTACTAACGAATAATAATAGTATAAGAATATGAAAACATTAAATATATTATCCATTGGCGTTCTGGCAGCAGCACTGACTATGACCAGTTGCTCAGACAGTTTCTTGGAGCAGGAACCTCAGACCAAGGGCGATGTGGCTTCATACTACGCTACAGAGGAGCACCTTACGGAAGGACTTGTAGGAGCCTATGTTCCTATTCATAATTACGATTACAATGGTGTTATCTTCGGTCAACTCAACTGGGCTGATATTCTTGGTGATGACATGCTGACAGGCTCGGCAGGTGTCACAGACCAGGAAGCATGGTATAATGCCGCTGATTTCAAACTGACGGCATCCAAGACCCTCAGTCAGTACTGGACAGTCAGTTACGACGGTATCAAGGCATGTAATGACATTATCGCCGCCATTGAGACCAACAAGGATAAAATCTCTGAGAGTTTTGCCCAAAAGACTACTGCGGAACTCAAGGTGCTGCGTAGTTTCTATTATACCGTAGTGTGGAAGTGGTATGGTAACATTCCAGTCTTCATGAGTCCCCTCGATGCCAGTGAGACGATAGAGCAGTCGGCTCCTGCCGATGCCTATGAGCAGATTATCACCAATTTGGAGAGTGCTATCAATGCCAACGTGCTGCCTATGCGTGCTCCTGCTGGTGAGGAAGGACATGCTACCCAGGCTACTGCCTATATGATTTATGCAGAACTAGTGATGTACCAAAACGACCAGACTCGTTTTTCCCAGGCTCTTGACTATATGAAGGCGATTATCAATAGTAATCAGTACAGTCTTGACAATAGTTTTGCCCATCTTTGGTCACCTGATGGCGAGTGGTGCGATGAGTCCATCTTCGAGGTCAACTACACGGATGGTCCTCTATGTATTCGCTCTTATCCTGAAGCCAATGACCCTTACAATACCAGTCTTGGCTTTATTGGAGGTACCTTCCAGTGCCAGGCCCTTGGTCCTGATGGCGGTGTTGCCTCTGATCCTGATGTCGCTAATAACGGTTGGGGTACCTTTGTCCCCCGTCGTACTTGTCTTGATCTCTACGCAGCCAACGACGAGCGTCGCGACGTGACACTCCTTGACGGTGAGCCAGGCAATCCTGGTGCTCGTTATCAGAACCAGAACCTGTTCCTCAATAAGTACCTGCCTCGTTACTCTCATGTAGCCGACGGTACAGGTGGTTCCGACCAGTGCCGATGGAACGACAATCTGCGTGTCTATCGCTATGCTGAGACTTTGCTGAATGCTGCGGAACTGCTGGTTCGTACTGGTGGCGATGCCACTTTGGCTAAGAGTTACATCACGAAGGTGCGTCAGCGTGCCGGACTGGTTTCTGAGGTGGAGCCCACACTCGACAATATCATGACAGAGCGTCGTCTGGAGTTCTTGGGTGAGGGTAAGCGTTACTGGGATCTCGTTCGCATGGAGGATGTGGCAGGTGTGACTCAGAAGGCTTCTGCATTGTTGAAGACAGAACAGGATCCTGTTAATGACAAAGGTGACCGTGGTCGTTCTGGTGATTGGAAACCCAATAAGAAGTATATCCCCATCGATTCGAAGGAGATTTCAAGTGCTCAGGGTTCTTTGAAACAAAATGATGCATATTTCAATTAAAGTAAAACCGATAACAGTATGAAAAAGATATTCAAATATATGGGTGGGGTCGTGCTCTGTGTTTTTACGCTCACAGCCTGCTCTCCTGACGATTATGCCAGTCCGAATGGCAACAATGTCCCAAAGGCTGCTGACTATGCCGACAATGTTGAGATCAATGTTGTGCAGGAAGAGAATACTGCCTACTTTACTTTCAAGAGTGCCAATGGTGTCTCTCCCGTATGGATTATAGACGGCTCGCAGTATAGCGGTGACTTTACGGCAAAGAAGTATCAGCGTAAGGCTGGTGACTATTCGGTAGATCTGATGGTGAAGAATGCCAATGGTATCTCAACGGATATGCTGACGTTCAATTACCATATTGATAAGACACGTATGAATGGGTTCGGTGGTTTTGACGCGGAAAGTAGCGATAACCTCTTCAACGGGGCTACGATGACTCAGGCTTCCTACTATTATGCAACGGGTGGTGACTGGCACGATCCAGGTGTATCCTTGGGAATCACAACCCGTGGTCAGGATATTTCCGTGACGATTCCCGTTGGTACAGAACAGCGTTGGCAATGTCAGGTTCCATTCGAGACCAATATCAGCACAACGGCTTCTGACGACGTGACGTATGACTTCTCATGCATCCTGACCTCTAACAAGGACTTCACTGCGATGATCAAGTTTACTAATCCGAACGACGACAATGACTTCTACTTCGCGGAGGAGCAGGAAGTTAAGGCAGGTGAGCCCGTTTGTTTCTACATGACGGAGATGCCAAGCCGTAATATTGAGAATCTTAAACTCTTCTTCGACTTCGGTGGCTGTCCTGATGCTACGGAGGTCAGTGTAGAGAACTTGGTGTTCATGGAGCACTCTAAGAACTCCATCGTCGCTCCAGAGAAAGGCGAGCCCGAACCAGTATGGCGTGAGGCTGAGAACCTGTGGAACGATGCCAACCCTACACTCGTACCAGGTTACTACGCCCCAGGATGGTCTCAGATTCCTGACCCGACCGTCACCATTGATGGTGGTGTCATCTCTATTTCTCTGCCACAGGCTACGTACGAGCGCTGGCAGGCACAGGTGCCATTTGAGACCTCTCTCGGCATCACTGACATTACTCAGGAGTATGATTTCCTTGCTGTCGTTGAGTCTAACACTTCCTTCAAGGCAATGTTCAAGTTGACTGATGCCTCTGACGATAACAACTTCTTCTTCGCTAAGGAGCAAGACCTTGTGGGTGGTGGAGAGACCCGTGTCGTGGTTCGTCAGTGTACGCTTGGTGCACCAGCAGAGAAGATGAAACTCTTCTTCGACTTTGGCGGTAACCCGAACAACACAGAAATCAAGATCACCAAGATTATCCTCCAGACTCATAAGGAGTAGACGAGGAGTCTCTAATTATTGAGAGAAGTATTTTGGGCAAGTGTCAATGATATGGATGTCATTGGACACTTGCCTATTTTCCAATCAGATAGATGAATATTGATATGTTTAAAAAGAGTATTCCCCTTTTCCTCTGCCCTATGCTGTTAATGTTAATGGCATGTGGTGGCGATAGTACCGAGGGTGGCGATGTCCCGCCTCAGGAGACAGTCATCAATATCACACAGACACAAATATCGGCTCCTGCCTCAGGTGGCTCTTATGGCGATATAGTAGTTTCCACAACAGGCTCTTCGTTGAGAGTCCAGTCGAATAATCCCGATTGGATAACAGTCTCGATGGCATCGCAGAGTGTGCGGGTCGGTGTCTTGACCATTACGGTGTCAACGAATACTGGTGACGCACGTTATGGCTCTGTATCAGTCATCTCTGACAACAAGACAGAGGTGATAGAGGTAAGTCAGGAGAAATCTCCTGCTCCTCCTGTTGAGGAGGACGATCCAGAGGAGATGACGGCACCGTCGGTTTACGTCCCAGATGGCTATCAACTGGTATGGAACGACGAGTTCAACACAGGCTCCCTTCCTTCCAGTGGATGGTCGTATGAGCAAGGACGTGGTGACAATGGCTGGGGCAACAGAGAGGAACAATATTATATAGTACCTCAGAATGGTTCCAATGTCGGTTTCTGCAAGAATGGTTATATGAATATCGTGGCACGTAAGAACGGGTCACGCATTGAGTCTATTCGTATGAATACCAATCAGGGGTGGACCTATGGCTATTTTGAGGCACGTATCAAACTGCCTAAGGGAAAGGGAACGTGGCCTGCCTTCTGGATGCTACCCTATAATAACGACTGGGCTGCCAATCCGTGGCCGGGCTGTGGTGAGATAGATATCATGGAAGAGGTGGGCGTTGATCCCAATGTCATTGTATGCACATTGCATGCGGATGGTCATAACCACTCAAATAACACCCAGGGAGCATGGAGCCGGTCGCTGAGGGTGCCAACGGCAGAGAGTGAGTATCATATCTATGCCTTGGAGTGGACGGCAGAACGCATTCGTACCTATGTTGACGGACAACTGGTTTTGGATAAGGAGAATCCGGGAACAGGTAAGAGCGACTGGCCCTATGATGTTCCCTTCAACCTCAAACTCAATCTGGCGTGGGGTGGAAACTGGGGCGGTATGAGCGGTACCGACGAGTCGGCACTTCCCTGTACGCTGAAGATTGACTACGTTCGTGTATATCAGAAGTAAAGTCAAAAAGTGAGGTTTTTGCGTGGCGGAAAATTTGGTGCGAACGGCTTGTTCGCACTAAATTTGCAGTCGAAATCTATTAATAACTTAAAAAGAACGACAATGAAAAAGTTTACTCGTAACGCAGCCTTAACGGCGATGATGATGCTGATGACGACAGCAGCCAATGCACAGTACATTACGGAAGCCCCCGCTGGTGGTTTCGACTTCTCAAAAGGTAAGGATTATATTGTGATCTATGCTCCTGACGCACAGGAGACGGCAATGGGTAGTAATATCCTGTCGAACCAGAACCTTGACCCTGCGATGGTCAAGAACCAGTTCTATTACTGGACAGCCGACTGGGATCCCAAACTGTTTACCTTATATGATATAGAGGACACCCAGAGCAACTCTTTCGGAGGTAGCGACAAGTTGAATATGACACCACTCTTCGATTGGGGCGCAGGTCATTTCGGTGCCAAGAGCCAGCCTTACGACCTGACGACAGTCACAGAGGATCATATCCTGCACATCGGTTTTATGAATATCGGTTCCGAGAGTGCTACGAAGAACTTCAAGTTCACCTTCGGTCCTACGGGTGGTGAGATCAAACTGGTGGTCAACAAGGAAGTAGGCGAGATGGCTGGTACCTTGATAGGTGTAGGCAATGCTCCTGCCCTCAACAAATGGTACTATCTGGATATCCCCATCAAGGACTTGCTTGACCCCGATGGTGACTATGGCTTTGAGTGCGACTTCAGCAAGCCCACAGGAACAATCATTTTCAATGTAGGTTTCGACGGTGCTACCGCCTCCGTGTTTACTCAGGGTGCTGTAGACCCCGACACAGGCATGTATAAGATTACCATCACCGAGAAAGGCTCTGCACTTGCCGTTGACGGTGTCTATCTCTATAAGAAGGTATCTTCTGGTATCGAGAAGACCAAGACAGCCGCAGACCATGAGGTACGTGTCATTTACGACCTCACAGGTCGTCAGGTCAAGGAACTCCGTCCTGGTGTGAACCTGGTGAAGACCGCTAACGGTGTGAGGAAAGTCATTAAGTAATAAACCATATAACTAGTCATACTCATGAGAATATCAAATATTTTGTTTGGTGCTCTGTTGGCAGTAGTCATTCCGACTACTGCCTCAGCGCAGGCTATCGAAGGAGCCCCCGACGGCTATCAACTGGTGTGGGAGGATAACTTTGATGGCACCGCCTTGAACGAGAAGGCATGGAGCATTGAGGTCAGTGGCTCTGGTGGCGGTAACCAGGAGTTGCAATACTATCGCCGTGAGAATGTCAGTGTTGCTGACGGCAACCTGATACTGACCGCCAAGCGTGAGAACTATCAAGGTAAGAGTTTTACGTCAGGACGTATCAACTCCAACCAGAAAGCAGCCTTCAAGCATGGTATCATGCAGGCAAAGATCAAATTCCCCATGACTGCCAACGGTCTGTGGCCCGCCTACTGGATGATGGGTAATGACATCAATCGCTATGGCTGGCCCCGCTGTGGTGAGATAGATATTGTGGAGATGGGTCATTTCAATGCTATCACTGGAGCGTATGCCGGATGGCAGGACCGTTACTTCTCTGGTACTTTGCACTATGGTCCGGATGCCACGAATGAGCACCACCAGCAGAACAGCCAGGAGTTCTCCAGAGACAAGTTTGAGTCTATCGGTGCCGTAGAGGGTGACTACCATATCTTCACCATCGAGTGGGACGAGAACTACCTCTATATGTACTACGACCTGGAGGGCTATAACAATGCCCATAAGAACAGGGCTCGCTATTATACATTGGGCATCACAGCGTCCGACGATGCGATGGCTCCTGGTCATTACTTCCAGAAACCGTTCTATTTCCTCTTCAATCTCGCCGTAGGCGGTACGTTCCCCAACATCTATGATCCCGCACAGATCACGGCATTGCCAAATGACGGCGACGAGGCTAAGATGTATGTCGACTGGGTACGTGTCTACCAGAAGGAGGGTGATGAGGACGCACAGTATCTCTACTATGACGCTGATGGCGAGAAAGTGACGAATATCCCTGACGAGCCTGAGCCTGACCATCATGACGACATTGCTACAGAATTGTCAGGCTTCGCCTCTCTTGCCTTGGACGAGAATGGTGAGACGACCTTTGATTTCAGTGATGTGTCGGATGCCGTACTGATCTCCACCAGTGATGGTGTGTCAGGACATCTTTACTCCGCTGGTGCCACGGTCTATGACTATAATGTCAACAATACCAACCGCAACCTGTATATCTGGGATAACACCTATGTCCCTGTCAGTCGTGATGGAAAGACAAACTCCTTCGGATGGGATGAGGGCTATAATATGTTCACGGTGGCAAGTGCAGGTTGGAGTGGACTGGGCTTTAACATCAATGGTGAGGATCTCTCCATGATAGACGATACCTATTGGTTGCATTTTGCCCTGAAGGCTGACGACATCGCCCGTCATACCTCTCATCAGATCACTGTCAGCAATGCCAACTTCATCGTGGGCAACAGTGATGGCAAACTTGCCAGCATCGGCGACTTCAAGCGTGATGGGCAGTGGTATTATTTCGATATTCCCGTCAAGGCACTCAAGCAGTTTGCGACTCCACTTCTCAAAGGCGAGTCCGCATCTTTCAACGATAACATCATTGCCTTCATGAGTGGTGGTGTGACTGATGCGGAGATCTCCTTCGACAACATCTTCTTCTATAAGAGCAAGACCAAGGAGATTCCTACCTATAAGGATACAACAGCCGACCTGGGCAAGTTCGGTTATAAGAGTGTCAACGAGGATGGCACCTCCGCTTTCGACTTGGAGCAGGTTGGCACGATGATTCCCCTCCAACTCTCAGAGGATATGTGGAAGGGTGTGACAGGTGACGGCGCTTATGGAGAGGAGAATCTGGTGAAGGCAGAGACCGACTATACCCAGAGCAACAACTACTACACTTGGGAAGGTACGATGGTCGGCGACCATATAGACGACGTCGCTAACTCTACAGGTGTCTATACTGGTGGTATCTCCGCATGGGCCTCCACGACCGTACTGAACTGGAACGGCATGGGTATCGCCTCGGCTACGGAGAAAGACCTCTCGATGATTGACGATAGTTACTATCTCCATATCTCCCTGCGCTCCGATGCTGCCGTGGGTCATATACCCGTACGTATCCGCATGGGTGCAGAGAGCAGTGACGCTATACTGACCTTTGGCGCCTATAGCACACATCCTATCTTCGCTGACTTCCCCCGTGACGGAGAGTGGTATTCTTTCGATATCCCTGTGGCTGAGTTGAAGAGATACGGAAAACTCTGGAGCAAGGGCAACGGCAAGATCGCTGTGGGCGACAATATGCTTGCCTTTAACACGATGGACACCTATTATACGGGCAGTTGGTTCTCTTTCGATAATATCTTCTTCTGGAAGAAAAAAGACGGTTCGACACCTGAGGTCAATGAACTGGGCGACTACACCACCAAGAGTCTTAACGAGAGTGGAGAGAGTTATCTCACTTTGGAGAACAAGGAGTTCATCAATTTCAATGTCTCTGAGGCTACCATCTCTATGCAGACAGAGGGGGGCACAAAGGATGAGAATATCCTTGCCGGCTACTATACCCTCTACAACTGGGAAGGCGACTGCTATACCGATGGTACGAAGAGTGGCGACGCTGTCAACTCCTTCGGTATCGAGGGACAGGGCTGGATCGACTGGGTAGTTGGTGCCAAGGGCTGGTCTGGTGGTGGCTTCGTAGAGGCTGATGGTGCCGACCTGACGATTCTGGAGGATGGCGACTGGTATCTGCATTTCGCCATGCGTGGTACTGACAACTGCAACCATCTGATTGGTTTTGCAGAGTCACGCTTTACCATCGGCACACAGCCATTCGACGAGAATACTCCTGTCATCGGCAACTACAAGCGTGACAACGAGTGGTACTCTTTCGATATCCCCTATAAGGCTATCAAGCAGCACTTCCCCAATCTCTATCCGCAGAACAACGGCGGTCAGTCGGCATTCAAGGGGAACCTCGTATGGTTCATGAGCGGTGGCAATACGGGTGATGAACTGCAGTTGGATAATGTCTTCTTCTGGCGTGAGAAGAAAGCAGAGGATCCAGATCCCGACCTGGATACAGACGGCATCCAGATAATCCGCAACAATGAGGCGCCTGCTGTCGCAGTACCTTACGCTGATGCGGTCTTCGACCTGCAAGGTCGCCGTGTGGCTACACTCTCTGACGTGCAGAGTCATCGCATACAGTTGAGAAAAGGAATATATGTCATTAATGGGAAAAAGATTGTTATCAGATAACAAAAGCGTTTTCCACGCTTTGTCTATAATGGTTATGTTAGTAGTTTGTTCCCCCGCCTTGGCACAGCAACGCAGTGCCAAGCGCGGGGTTTGCTGGGATGAGAAGACCCAGCCACTGACAACCGCACCCATTGAGAAGATGTCGCCAGGTGTTGCCTGGCTCTATAACTGGGGAGTGGCTCCTACGGGCACTCCTGATAACCTGGGCACCAGCATGGCTTTTGTGCCGATGTGCTGGAATGATGCCTTCAACGAGACCTTGCTGCGCCAGTATCTGACGGCTCATCAAGGGAAGGTGAGATACCTGCTTGCCTTCAACGAGCCTAACCTCAGCACAGGGGTGGGGGGCTCGGCGATGACTCCGCAACAGGCAGCCAATAGTTGGGCGAAAGTGAGGCAGATAGCCACCGATTTCGACTTGGAGATCGTGGCTCCTGCCCTTAACTTCACAGGCGACCAGGTAGGTGGAAAGATATGGGAGCCCTTTGCATGGTATGACGAGTTCTTCCGTCTCGTGCCTGACGCTGGGGTCGACTATCTCGCCTTCCATTCCTATATGAACTATTACTCGGCTGTCGACTGGGTAGCCTCACGCTATTTCTACAGCGACACCGAGACAGCGGACGAGAAAGACTTGATGGGTCCCACCAATCGGGCGAAGTATCCCAATCTGGTGAAGTATATGGACGACTACAAGGCGGCTCACGGGCACTACCCCCGTATGTTCCTCACTGAGTTTTGCTCTTGGGAGACGAATTCCTATCCCTATCAGGCAGGTATCACCCATGACTTCCAGATTGACCAGATGACACAGAAGATTCAGAAACTGGAGCAGAGCGATCTCGTGGCTGGCTATGCATGGTTTATGGCTAACCCCTCTGGTGGCGCCAACTCCTTTCCCTATATGAGTGTGTTCCAGACGAATACCGCAGACAGTGAGTTGTCCGACCTTGGTAAGGTGTATGTATATATGTCGTCGTTCGACATGGAGAAATACTATACGATGGGTGAGGACATCCTCGCCAAGGACTATGTCAGCGCATCGATGGACGATCAGGTTCCCAAGGTGCGTCCCAACACGGAGACGGGTAGCGAAATCCCTTTGCAGGTGGAGTGGCAGGTCAGTTCGTGGACGGCATACCAGGTGGATGTCCCGTCTGATGGGGTCTATAAACTGACCCTCCACATGAAATCGTCCACAGCGAACGACTTCCGCGTCTATCGCAATGCGCTGGGTGCCGCCAACAAACTCCTCGATACCTCGTTGCCCTCCACTGCCGACGCATGGGCGGATGTTGAGAAGGAGGTGACCTTGACAGCAGGACAGCACACCTTATTATTATATAATATGGGTGCCTCGCCGATACTGATCAGTCGTCTCCGCTTCGATATCACGACAGGTATCAACAGGGTGGAGTCGGCATCCACGACCACTCATCAGTATTATGACCTTTCAGGGCGGCGTGTCACTCATCCGACGAAAGGCATCTATATAGTAAACGGAAAGAAAATTGTTATTAAGTATTAGTTTTTTATAGTTGTCATTGGTAATAAATAGTATTAGTTTTATTATCTATTTCCGGGAGTCTTTCGACGTGATTGTCGCAGGACTCTCTTTTGTTTTCATCATCCATGTTGATGACGGGAGGCATCCTAAGCGAGTGTAAGTGCCGTTGTATTCGATGAGAAGTGCCATTGTATGCATGTGTTGGAAGCATCCTAATCGGTTGCCGACTCCAGTCGACAGACCTGCTGACTCCAGTCAACCGACCTGCTGACTCCAGTCAACCGATTGTTTGACTCTAAGTCAACCGGCAGACAAAAAGGTGAGAGAAGGTGAAAAGTGAGGGGAATGCGTGTTTATCGAGGGTTCAGGAAATAGAGAAAAGGGAAAAGTGAGGTTTTTGCGAGGTGATTTTTTTGGAACAAAGGGCATAAATCCACTACTTTTGCAGTCGAAAGTTTAACGCTTTTCCTTCGATTAATAACATTTTAAATTAATAACACTTATGAAAAAGAAATTATTACTCATTTGTCTTCTGCTGACATCGCTGACAACGATGTTTGCGCAAAACAATCTGACACTCGACAAGACAGTGTCTCCCCTCGGTGGTCTGATACCAACGACGGCGTATACGGAAAAGACAGACGCAGTGACGGCTGTGTCTGAGGAGAATCTACAGAATCTGACGAAAGATGATGATAATCTGGCAATTCTCCTACCTCAACCTACAGGTAACTGGTCGAGTACAGAAGAGGCAAGCAAACAGCCAGTCCAGGGCTTTTTCATTGATTTAGAAGCATCAAAGACTGTTGGCAGCCTTTCTATTGAATGGCAAACAGCCGATGTTAGCGCGAAGAATTTCAAAGTATATCTTTCGACCACTGCGCCTTCTTCTGAAGGTAGTGGGCAGGATGTGACAATCCCTGATGGTGCCGTTGAGATTCTCTCTATAGAGAACAACAACCAACAGACAAACACCAAAACT
>ERZ842401.2060-NODE-2060-length-27448-cov-21.803344_pt1 | contig 27448 bp, 18 predicted proteins | sample MGYA00521270_ERZ842401 | MGnify/ENA primary metagenome ERZ842401 (study PRJEB31892, sample SAMEA3878208) | bioreactor metagenome | biome: Moose rumen | place: Sweden | collected 2011-10 | study: EMG produced TPA metagenomics assembly of the PRJEB12797 data set... | reverse complement strand
ACGCTATGGAAGAGGCGATGAACAATGATTTCAATGATTTCGGAAAAGAAATAATTCCTGAATCAATCAAGACTCGCAGAGTCAATTCATACATCTTCAACGGCTATTGGGAAGACATTGGAACAATCAAGAGCTTCTACGATGCAACTCTTGACTGTGCAAGTATGACACCGCAGTTTGACCTTTACAATGAAGCACAGCCTGTGTACACTCACATGAGAAACTTGCCTCCGTCAAAGATTAACAAAGCGGTAATGGAAAATACGCTTGCTGCAGAAGGTTGTATTATCACAGACTCAACGTTGACAAAATGCGTTATTGGTGTGCGCTCTATGATTGAAAAGGGCTGCAAGTTCGATGGCGTTATTATGATGGGTGCTGATTCTTATGAATCAACAAGGCAGAAGGAAGAAAACGAAAAGAAAGGTATTCCAAATATCGGCGTTGGCGAAAACTGCATTATCAAGCGCACTATCATCGATAAAGAGGCTCGCATTGGCAAGAACTGCTCTATCAATGCAACAGGCAAGAAGTACGAAGACGGCGACCACGGTCTTTTCTATAGCGCAGATGGCATTATCGTTATCAGAAAGAGTGTCGTAATTCCTGACGGTACTGTGATTTAAACTATGGATTCGATGTTCGATAGACTCGGAGACCTGCTGAGCGGAACTTTGGAAGGAAATCCGATTTTTGAAGAAAATGATTTTTTGCAGCGAGAGTCTGTTGAGCATCTAGCCAAAAAAGAAACTGAGTTCGAGAAAATTGATTCTGATAAAAAAGTTTCTCAAACTCAGCGCATAAAAGAAACAGCTCAAAATGTGCAAGTAAACGAATTTTTTGTTCCGTATCATCTAAAATCCGAATTTTCTTTGCTTGGCATAACAACGTTGAAAACGACGGAATCCGAAATTAAGACCGCATTTAAAGAAAAAATAAAATTTTTTCACCCAGACAAGCAAAAAAATATTCCCGTTTTGCAAAAAATTGCGACTGACCGAACTGCACAAATTGTTGAGGCATACAAAAAAATCCAAGACTGGCTTTCTAGCCGCGCGGTGCTTTAACAGGGTCTATTGGCTTATTATTTAAGAATACCATAAGAATTATCTGAGGTTTCTGTGTGATTGCGTCTGTGCCAACTGTGCCGAGTGAATCGCCAAAAGTAACATAATCGCCTTTTTTTACATTCACACTGCTCAATCCCGTGTATGCGTAAATGTGCCCCGTTTTTGCTAAAATGAATACAACTTGCCCAAATCCGCGATAAACGCCGCAGTATGCCACAGAACCTGCTCGAATGGAGGTTACCGTTTCATTTGCTTTTGCACTCAGTTGTACGCCAGAAACCTTTCCTGTCGTGTAGGTGATTTCGTTTGTTTTTACGGGCCATGCAAGCGAATTGTCGGTTTTTACCGTTTTGCCATAATTTCGCGGGTCAACGGAACTCAAATCGGGGAGCGGGTCAGGGTCGGAATCTGGTGGTGTTACCGGAACTTTGAGTTTTTGCCCTGTTTTTAGCACACTGTTTTTGTTCAAGCCGTTCATCGCAAGCAACTGGTCAACAGTCATCGCGTTTTTTTTGGCAATTCCATAAAACGTGTCGCCCTGCTGCACGGTATAGATTTCATTTTCCGATTTTTTTTCATATTTTGTTGTGGCAGAAGGAATTATCAGTTTTTGACCTGCTTTTAAAATGCTTGATGAGTTCATTCCGTTTGCTTTTTGCAACTCGGTAACCGTTATGCCGTAAGCGCGGCTGATTGAATAAAAAGTTTCTCCACTTTCAACAACGTGCGTCGTTTCGGCGAACAAAACGAGGGAAGTGCAAAAATAAAATGCAAAAATGCAGCTTACAAATTTGTTCATCAGTTGCTCCGTCCTTCTTTTTGGTCAGCTTCCATTCTGATTCTCCAAATTTCAGCCTTCTTTTTCATTTCTTCCGAATTCACTTTGTCGCCCATAAGCGTGTAAATTCGCTTTAATGCGAGTGTATACTGAATTGCTTTTCGCATATCGTCCACGCGGCGCGATGAAAGTTCGTATTTATTTCTGAATTGTTCGGAACTGTCGTCAAAAATATCTCGCAAAAGACGCACATAGCGGACGGTTGTTTCATAATTTTCTTGATTCGGGTCAAAATAGCTTTTGCCGGCTTCTGCCATATTAAGCAAATTTTTTGCAACAGTCGCATAATCGCCGCGAAGGTCGACCCATGCCCACCGCCATTTTGTGTTCTCACCAAATTCATCTACAAGCATATCGATTGCAAGCCCGAGTTTGCTCACCAGATAAAACCGTTTTTCTATCGGATAATTGTCGAGTTCTGCAAGTTTTTCGGAATATTCGGAATACGGTGCATCAATGAGTTTTGTGACGACTTCACCCAAATAAATATTTGCGCGCATTATGGATTTTCGTGCATTTTCCAGCGCCTCATTGTTTTTTGTTTCAAGGATTGCCACTGAAACTTTGTTGATAATGATATAAATCGTTGCAATATAAATTGCATCTTCCACGAGCTGGATTTTTGAATAGGCAGAACCGCTTTCGCTTTGTTTTATTTTTTCCAAGAGCATTTTTTCGCGTGCCTGATATTTTTTTATAAGCTCACGATATGGAGTCGTGCGAGTTTCAAAACGCTCTCTGCTTTCTTCTGTGATTTTTGCCATTCTTAGCCTCCAAATTTCTTGAGCATCATACGGGCGTGTTCGAGCGATTCTGGAGAAGCCGCATCGCCGGATAACATTCGCGCAATTTCAAGAACGCGCTCTTCCTCCGAAAGAACCCGAACGTGAGTCGATGTTTTTCCGTCGGAAACTGCCTTCTGTATCTTTATTTGAGTATCGGCATAAACCGCGATACTGGCTAGATGCGTAATGCACAAAATCTGTTTTTTATCAGCGAGCATTTTCATATGGTCGCCTACGGAAACCGCAATTTGACCGCCGATTCCAGTGTCGATTTCGTCGAAAATCAGCGTGGAAACCATATCGCTTTGCGCCAAAATGGTTTTGATGGCAAGCATAACGCGCGAAAGTTCGCCGCCGGAAGCAATCTTTGCGAGTGGCAAAAGCGGAGAACCGGGATTTGCGCTGATAAGAAATTCCACACTGTCAATGCCGAATTGGGTGCATTGAAGCATTTTCGGGTCGTCAAATTTTTCTACATTGACACTGAATTTTGTGCCTGCCATTCCGAGTTTTTGCAAAATCTGCTCTACGCCGACCGACATTCTAAATGCCGCTGCTGCTCTTGAAGCCGAAATTGCCACCGCCTGTTTGTATGCCGTGTGCACAAGCGATTCGATTTCTTTTGTCAGAGAAGTTCTGTCTGCTTCTGAACCGCCGAGTTTTTCGAGCTGCGTTTTTGCGCTTTGGCAATAGGCAATTACTTCCGAAATCGGCGCTGTTGAACTCGATGCGTATTTTTTCTTGAGCTTGTGCAGCGTCTCGAGCCGTTCTTGTACCGCCGTAAGCCGCTCGGGGTCAAACACCAGATTTCTTTCGTAATTGCGAAATTCGTCGGAAATATCTGAAATTTCGTAAAAAGCGGCTTCCACCCGTTCATAAAGCGGCGAAATTTTTTTGTCAAGCTCGGCAACGTGCGATACCGATTGACGAAGCCGTTTTAAGATGGGAACCACGGCTTCATCGGCGCCTGAAAGCAAATTGTTGATGTCCTCGATGCCCGAATAAAGCCGCTCGAACGATGACAGGCGCGTTTCTTCTTCCTCAAGCTCGTCGTCTTCGCCCGCTTTTAGCTTTGCGTCTTCAATTTCTTTGACCGCAAACGACAGCATATCGATTTTTTGCCGGCGGGTTGCGTCGTTTGAATTAAGCTCGGCTAAAAGTTGACGTTTTTGGCAAAGCTCGGTGTAAACGCTCGTGAACGCAGAAACTTCCGCCGTGATTCCCGCATAGGAGTCCAAAAAACGACGGTGCTCGGAAACGCGCATCAGCGATTGATGTTCGTGCTGTCCGTGAATATCCACGAGGTACGACGAAAATTCGGTCAATTCGCTGCGGGTAACGGGACTTCCTCCAATCCACGCAGACGATTTTCCGGTGGAACGGATTTGGCGGCGGAGCAAAATCCTGCCGTCTTCGAGTTCAATGTCGTGGTCGGAAAGCCAATGCAGTGCTTCTTTGTTTTCAACTGTAAACGTGCCCGAAACGTGCGCTTCGCCGCAGCCCGAGCGGATTTGTTCAATGCCGCCGCGTCCGCCGAGCAAAAAAGACAGCGCGCCGATTAAAATTGATTTTCCTGCACCTGTTTCGCCGCTCAAAATCGTAAATCCCTTGTTAAATTCAAGAGAAGCCTCGTCTATAAGAGCGAAATCCTTTATGTTTAAATCCTCAAGCAAGTGGACCTCCCGACCAATTCAGTTTTGCCCGCAATGCACCGTAAAATTTATCTGGGCTGCAGCCGACGAGAATAGCCTTTTCTTTTTGTCTAGTGATTTTTATGCAGTCGCCTGTGTGCAAATCTTCGGGAATTTGCCCATCTACCGCCATTATGCTGCTCGGACTTCGCGACGGCAATATCTTGATTTTTATAACGCCGTGAGAACTCAAAACGAGCGGGCGTGCTGAAAGCGAGAATGAATTGACAGGTGTTAAAATGAGCGCATCGATTTCTGGGTCAACGATTGGACCGCCTGCTGCTGCTGAATAGGCGGTGCTTCCCGTTGCCGTTGAAATGACAACTCCATCGGATTTAAAAACGCCTAAAGAAATATCGTTGTACGAAATATCCATCGCGATAATTTGCGCCGAAGCTCCTGCGCCCACAAAAATTTCGTTGAGTCCGGAGCGAGTGAGCCGCGTTTGTCCGTTTCTGATGATTTCTGCTTGAACCAAACTGCGTTCTGCAAGTTCGCTTTTGCCGCTTAAAAACGTATCAAGCGCTTTTTTCCATTCGCCAATTTCCACGCTGGCAATAAACCCGAATTCGCCGAGATTTACGGGGAAAATCGGGATTCCGAGCGGGGCGCAACCGCGGGCTGCGAATAAAACGGTGCCGTCACCGCCGAGGGTGATAACAAAATCAGAGCCTGCGAATGGATATTCGGAACTAAATCCATTGTACAAAAAAATTTCAGAGCGAATCGACAGCGCTTCGAGATATGTTTTGATTTCTTCGCCTAATGCGGTGGATTCGCGTTTGTAGGTGTTTACGACAATGATGCATTTTTTTTCCATAAAACACTCCAAGATTACGGCAATGCCGCAAGCACTTTTGAAATCGTTTGAATGTGCGATGATTTTAAGCGCGGATAAAGCGGAATTTGCACCGTGCGCGAAAAAAGCGAAAACGCTGTTTTTAGATTTTCTCGTTCTGATTCAGAAATTTCATCACTGATAAGCGAAATTGCGGAATCCTGAAATGCCATTTTCGATTCGATTTCTTTTCGCTCCAAAAACGAAAGCACGTCTTTTACGCCGTCCGACACGACGAGCGGAAATCCTGAGGCGGTAAAATCGCAGTCTGCGCCGCGCGGAAGAGTCTTGTGCCGCCGCGACTGAAGCACGCTGGAGCGAAATACCGAGGCGATAGTTCGGCGGATTTCTTCATTTTTGCGCCATTCTTTGAGCGACACTAAACCGAGCGCACAATTCAAATCGGGAAGAATATCGCTGGATACTATTTTTCTGAAAATCGGGGCAAATGCTTCCCACGCGCTTTTTTGAGAAAAACACAGTGCCGCGCCGCCGCCTGCGGTTACAATGTCCGTTGCTTCCAAGCCCCACACGGCGATTTCGGCAAAGGTTCCCGATTTTTTTTCTCCGAGCGAACCGCCTGCGCTTTCGCTTATGTCTTCAATAATCGGAACGCCCAATTCTGTGATTTGTGCGATGTCTTCGGGAATTTGCCCGAACGGCTGTGAAATGATGATTGCCCGTCCGCCCTGTTCTATGGCGGCTGCGGCGGTTTGGGCGGTGATACAAAACGTAGATTCATCGACTTCGGCAAGAATGACCGAAAAACCTGCTTCCTCAATGGCGATTTTTTGCCATTTTGGTGCAAGCGCGCTGATGACGATTGCGGATTTTTCGGGAAGCAAAAGTGCCTTCAATGCGCGTGAGAGTGCGATTGACGTGTTTCTGAAAACGATGGCGCCTTCTAAGTTCAAAAAATTTTTGATTTCGGAAACAAAACGGGCGTTTATGTCGCCAGGACCGATTTTTTCATCGACCATACACGTCAAAACGGAATCCATTTCTTTTCTGCGAATTGTCGGGCTGAAAAGTTGAATCATATATCACCTTATTAAATCGCGTATTTCTTGAAAGTATAGCAGTTTGCAAAATGTGTGTCAAATTCGGCGACGGCGCAAAAATGCAGAAAAAAATGCGGCAGCGACCACGAAAATCACGGGGAAAACGAGCGTGAGAAAAAGCGTCAGGCGCATTGCAGACACGAATTCTGCGGTATCGGTTATTTTGTAGAGCGCATACGTTGACGTGGCGGAGTGTTTGAGCGCGGCAAGGTCGTCGGAGTTCTGCAAATGCAACACGGAGGAGAGCAGAAAATCCAAATTGCGAAAATCGGGGACAGCGCCCGTGTTGATGTAGCTGAGCATAAGGCTTGCGGCAAAATACTGGTCGCCGAGCGCGATAATCCCGCCTTTTTCTGCGCCAAGAAAATACTGCGCGCTATTTCCGTCTGCGGTTTTTGGCACACGAAACGGATTGGTATCAATAATGTATTCGCCCTCGTTTTGTTTTTTCATAAGCCACGCCGCATTGGTTGTTGCTAAAAGCGGTGTGCCGTCTTCAATTTCCACGGGATTGCCCCAAAAAACGGTAACGCCTTCTTTTGCCTTGCGCTGCGGCAAAATGGAAATCCAAAGCGGATAGTTAAAGATGTCTTGCCGCGTCTGAGTTGCGTTTTCGTCTGCGCTGTCCAAGATGATTTGGCTTGAAGAAATATCCGCAACAATTTCATTTTTGATGCTGATTCCTTTTGACTCAAGCAGCGGCAAAATAAAATCTTCTTTTCGCTCGCTGACTGTCCAATCCGAAGAAATATCCACGTCGAGCGCGCTGACGGCGAAAAATGCCCGTCCGCCTGCGTCCAAAAAGTGCGAAATTGCTTCTGCGCCTGCTTGCGAAAATGTGCTTGAGCCGAAAACGACAATCGGAATGGCGGGGTCAAGGTCTGTTTCAGACAAATCTGCACCTAAAATTGCGTGCGTTTTTACGCCTGCGCTTTCAAGCCACGGGCGCACATACGAATAATCCGAATCGATGTCTAAGCCGTTTCCGCTGATGATGAGCGCGCGCCGTTCGATGCCTGAAACGATGGTTTCGACGGCGGAAGTCAGGTCGTATTCGAGCGTGGCGGCGGAAAGTTCAAACGGTATGACGTGCGATTTGTCCAAATATTCCAGCACGATTGCACTGTAGACGCTGATGTACTCGGTTTTGTTTTTGCCTGCCGCGCGAAGTTGCTGCGGCTGCAAGCCATATCCTGCGATTTGCGCTTCACCTTTTTGTGAATTGGGATTGATGATTGACAATTTTATTCGTGCATTTTTCTGCGCGTATTGCAACAAAAAATCCTGCACATCGCGAACTTGCGGATACAATCGCTTTAATTCCGGCGATAAAAAATAGGTTATGCGGAGGATTTCATCAGCTTTGTTCAATGCCCGTTCGCTGTATGCGGACACAGAAAATTGTTTTTCGCGGCTAAAATCGACTCTCAAAAAGAGTTTTGAAGAAATAGCCGTCAACAAAATGCAATTCAGTGTAAAAAAAACAAAAAGCCGTGTATATGTTTTTCCGCCTCTTTTGAGCGTAAAAACGAACGCCGTAGTCGCCAAAAAAAACAGCGTCCAAATCACAAAAAATGCGATGTCGCGGGTGTCTGCAATGCCTTTTCCTGCTGCGTCAAAATGCCACGCAAAACTTACCATTTGGATTACGTCCAAAAGCCGCCCCGTAATGCCGGTATACACCGCCAAAAGATGCGCTCCATTGAAAGCTGCAAGAACGATGGCGCTCACAAAAAATGCAAGCGCGCTGTTTGGGCATAAAACATTCACAAAAAGCGATACGCAAAGAGCGAAAATGCCGTATAAAAAAATCCCGAAGAATCCTAAAAAAAGTTGTCCGAAATCGATGTCTCCAAAAAATGACACGCATAACGGAATCAACAAAAGCAAAAAATTCATTGCAAAAAAGGCAATGGCGAGCGCGGTTTGTTTTGCCAAAAAAAGAAAAAGTGCGTGTAATGGTGCACATTCATCGAATGGTTTTAGCCGTGCGGTTATCGCAAGCAACGGAATGGCAAGAACGCACAAAGAGGGGATTGCCGAAAAGAAAAATCGCAAATCCGAAGTCGCATTGCCGGAAAAAAATTGGGAGCCGAAAAAAAATCGAGCCGCCGTCGCAACTGCATAAAACGCCCATGCCACATAAAAAAGTGCACTCGTTCGAATGGAAAAAAGTTCTTTTTTTAACATTCCGATGAATTTTTGTTTTGTAGCCATTTTTCTTTTTCCTTTTTTAGCTTTCAGAAAGTTTTATGAATGAATCTTCAAGCGTTTTGCAACCGGTATTTTGTGCGATTTGTGCTGCGGTTCCGCTTGCGGCAATTCTTCCTTTTTTTAGGATAAAAATTTTTTCGGCGAGCGCATCAACTTCCTGCATCAAATGCGTTGAAAGCAAAACGGTTCGCTCTTTGCCCAGCTTTTTTACCAGATGTCGCATTTGCTTTATCTGAGACGGGTCAAGCCCGCTTGCTGGCTCGTCAAGCACGATAACGCGCGGATTATGGACAAGGGCGGCGGCAAACGATACGCGCTGGGAAAAGCCTTTGGAAAGCGTTTTGGTCTTTTTATCAAGAACGCTCTCGAGGGCGCAATCCGCAATAACGCGCTCCATCGCTGTTTTTTGCGCAGAACCAAAAATTCCGCGCATTTCGCAGGCGTATTTGAGCATTTCCCACACCGTAAAATCTGCGTACAGCACGGGGATTTCGGGAACGTAGCCTGTATTTTCTTTTATCGATTCTGCGTCCTCGCTTCCGCAAACGCGCACAATGCCCGCACTGGCAAAATGCAATGCGCACACGGCACGGAGTATCGTGGTTTTTCCCGCTCCGTTTTCGCCCAAAAGTGCCGTGATTTCGCCTGAATTTACGGTCATTGTCACGTTTTCTACTGCTGATTTTCCGCCGTATTGCTTGCAAAAATCAATCAATTCTATCATTTTTAATCAACATAAGGGATTTCAATTTGCATTCTATCACGCGTTAAAAATGCTTCGGGATAATTTTCGCGCGCCGCATCGAGCAACGTCGGCAATTCGCGGTCGTTGTAGCGCGGGCTGTAATGGATAAGCCCCATTCTCAGCACATTTGCATCTTTTGCGATTCTGCCCGCCTGCCGCGCTGTCATGTGCTTTTTTTCGCGCGCTTGGTCGGCGTGCTCATCGGCAAACATTCCTTCGCAAATCAAAAGGTCGCTGCCTTGCACTTCCTTTGCGATTGACGGCAAATAGAGCGTATCGGTAACGTAGCTGAATTTTCGCCCGCTGCGTTCTTTTCCCAGCACTTGTTCTGGCGTGACTGGAGTTCCGTTTTCGCTCTCAACGGTTTCGCCGTGCTGCAATTTTCCCCACAAAGGACCGCGCGGAACGCCGAGCGCAAGGGCTTTTTCGGGCGAAAATTCCCCCGGGCGTGGCAATTCCTCAAGCGTGTAGCCCACGCACGTTTTGGAATGTTCAAGCGGGAATGCCCTGATATAAAATCCATCGCCAGAATGAACAACGCACGGCGCTGTAATTTCTTTTACGATAATGGGATAATTGATATACATATCAAGCACTTTTCGGCTTGTTTCAATATATTCTGCGATTTTGGGCGGACCGTAAATATAAAGAGGCTCGTTTCGGTCAACCTGACTTGACAGCATTAAAATGCCGGGTAACCCTGTAACGTGGTCAGAATGAGTATGAGATACAAAAATTGCATTGATTTTTTTCCATTTCAGATTCAGCCGCCGCAGTGACACCTGCGTTCCCTCTCCGCCGTCAAACAAAAACAAATCGCCGTCCCGTCGAAGCAACACCGACGTAAGATGACGATACGGCAACGGCATCATTCCGCCGCAGCCCAAAACAAAAGCTTCCATATTCATAAACGCAACTATACAATAATTCTGTTTTTTTGGGAATTCCGTTTTGAAATAAAAAAAAGCCCCGCAAACATCTTGCAGGACTTCTGACACTTAGAGGACTCGAACCTCCGACCGTCGGCTTAGAAGGCCGATGCTCTAATCCAGCTGAGCTAAAGTGCCGTCGGAAAGATATAATAGCGCGATTGCATTTTTTTTGCAAGTGCTTTTTTATGATTTTTGCAAAATTCCTGCTTTAAAATCTTTTTCAGCCCGCTCTTTGAGTAAACGGCGGATTTTTTTTCCAGTGGAATTGAGCGGAATCTCTTCTTGCGCAATCAGTGCAAAATAGCGCGGCTTTTTATATTGCGATAAATCTGCGCAGTTGGTGCAAAAATCATATAATTCCTTGATGGTGAGCGTTTTATCTGCGGGGACAACGTAGGCAACCACCGCTTCGCCACGCAATGCGTCGGAAATGCCCGTTACAATGCAATCTTTTACTTTTTTGCACGACTTGAGCGCGTCTTCCACCTGCGACGGATAAATGTTTTCGCCAGACATCACAATCATATCATCTTTGCGCCCTTTCACCGTTACCCTGCCTTGCTCGTCCCACACGCCGACATCTCCCGTATACGTCCAGCCTTGGAAAAAGCGTTGCTCAGCCAATTCTGGATTGCCGCTGTAGGAATACGTTGTTTTGGCGGGTGATTTTACAATGATTTCGCCGAGCTCGGTATTATCTTTTAAAACCATATCGTCGGGTAAAACGCGCTCGGTGCTGCTTTGGCGGATAACGCGGATTTCATCGTCGATACAACTTGCGCCGACGCTGCCTGCACCCTCGGGCAAGTCGCTGGGGCTTAAAAATGCGTTCCAAAATGTTTCCGTGGTGCCGTAGCCATTAAAAATGCGCGGGGATAATCCTTGCATATAGCGAATGCAGTCTTCGCGAGAAAGCGGAGCGCCCATCGTCACAATGCCCTTGAGCGAAGAAAGGTCGAATTGCCCCTGATTTTTTGCGCGGTGTTTTGTGCGATACAGCATTTCGAGGCAGGACGGCGTTCCCGTCATAAACGTGATGCCGTATTTTTTCACCCATTCCAGCGCAACTTTGGGCAAAAATTGCCGCATAACGATTGCAGTCGCTCCGATGTAAAAAACGGCGCAGACACCGCCAGAATGACAGCCGCCGCGATGAAACCACGGCGTTAGGTTTAGGCACACATCGTCTTTGCAGAGCGGATACTGCATAATCACATCGTGCGCGCAAAGCACCTCGTTGATGTCGTTTATGGGGACGCATTTTGAAAGCGACGTGGTGCCGCTGGTGCATAAGCGAAGCACTTCATCGTAAATGTGCGGGCGAAACGTGCGCTCAGGCTCTTCGGCGGGCGCGTTTTTCACGAAATCATCGTAGGCAATATGCGATTCGCTCACGCTCTTGCCTTCAAGATTATCCGCAAAAATCACGATGTCGGGCGTGTGTGCGCACTGCTTCAATGCGTCTTCCACATTTTGAGAGACAATCGCGGAATAGATAAGAACGCGGGGCTTGTTTTGGTCTATGAGCGCGGCGAGTTCGTTTGCGGCAAAGTTGAAGGAGCTTGCCAGAAGAATTGCGCCGAGTTTTCGGGGCGCAATATACGAAAAAACGAACTCGGGGCAATTCCTGAGCACACACATAACGATGTCGTTTTTGCCGATACCGTTTTTTTGCAGCGCATTCGCAAAGCGATTCACTTCGGCATTCAGCGTGTGGTAAGTGTAGACGGTTTGTTTTACAGGGTCGATGAGTGCAATTTTGTTTTTAGAGCGGTGCACATTGCGCATAAAACCATTGAGCCAAGTATATTCGTGTTCAAAAGTGTCGATGAACATTGCGTCGTTGTATGTTCGATTCATATCCTTTACAATATCGCAAAGTTGTAAAATTGTGCAATCGTATATATAATGAAAAATATGGATTTATACGAGCACGAATGTGGATATTTTCCCGAATTAACCTGCCGAGCGGACTATCAGTTGCTCCCCGATATTGATGCGGTGAGAGCGTGTTACAGCGAAGTTCCAGAGGACATCACAAACGAACAGTTGCAAATCGATATGTTTACCAAATTTACGCAAGCGGGCTACAGGCGTGCGTCAAATCTGCTGTACAAAAATGTGTGTCCGCATTGCAGTCGCTGCAAGTCAATACGCATTGATGTGCAGCGTTTTTTGCCGTCCAAAAGTCAGCGCAAAGTCCTTCGCATCAATAAAGATATTGCCGTGTATCCGTGTACCAATCAAGCCGAGTTCATCACCCCCGAAAAAATCGCGCTCTATCGAAAATACAGTCTCAAGCACAACGCAGAAATGATAAGCGAAGAAAAAGCGATTGAAGAGCTTTTGTATTGGCACGGAATGGAAAGCCTCGACAGCGCGTGCAATTATTCGGGCACGATGAATATGGAATATCTTTTGGGCGACAGGCTTGTGGCGTGCAGTGTCATCGACGAAATGGAAGACGGAGTTTCATCGGTGTATTTTTATTACGATACCGACCGCGACATAATGCGCCGCAGCCTTGGCACGTTCAGCGCGTTGTACGAGATAAAACAGTTGCAAATGATTGAGGCAGAATATTATTATCTGGGCTATTACATTGCGGGACACAAAAATATGGCGTACAAGGCGAATTTCAAGCCGTATGAACTGCTCAATGCGCAAGATGAATGGCAATCGGGCGAGCCGCAGTGATACAAAAAATTTTTTTTTGGTAAATCCGCGCGGAGTGAGAGCATAAAAAATTTTTTTTTAGTGAATCCGCGCGGAGTGAGAGCGCAAAAAATTTTTTTTTGGTAAATCCGTGCGGAGTGAGAGCATAAAAAATTTTTTTTTAGCGAATCCGCGCGGAGTGAGAGCGCAAAAAATTTTTTTTTAGTAAATCCGCGCGGAGTGAGAGCGCAAAAAATTTTTTTTTAGTGAATCCAGCCGAAGTGAGAGCATAAAAAAAATTTTTTGGTAATTCCACACAGAAAATCAATAGACCTGTTCGGAAACTGAAGTTTTTTTATGTAGCAAGGGGCTTAAGCCCCTTGTCAAAGCTATATTATCGAACAGGTCTAATGTTGAGAAAAATATGACATACTGGACTCGATACAGCATCTCTGTAAAAAAAATTCCCGTGTTAAGCACGGGAATGACATAAGAAAAAAAACGCAGGTGGTGTGTTGCGCAATGCTTAAGAAAATGCGCTTAGATTGAGAAACGAACGCTCACCGCACCGCCGAGAACGTCTTTTATGAAATCGTAGCTGCCCGAAACGGTGATGTCGATGATGAACAAATCAATGCCCAAACCGCCGTATATCTGCGGTCGAACGCCCCAGCCGCTGTCTGAACCGCCGCTGAAGGTGCTAGGCAAAATGCCCCAGCTTACTGCGTCATTGATATAACTGCTGTCTGCTCCGCTTGAGTTCAAGATTTCAGACCAGTTTGCTTTTGCCTTCCAGTCCACGCTGGATTTTGTGAGAAGCAATCTTCCGCCCAAGAATGGCACAAAGCACAGCGCTTTTGCGGAAACCTGCGCACCTGCAAACAGGGTGGTTGATTTAAAATCGAGGTCTGCCGCCGAGCCGTTGTCTGACACGTTGAAGCCGCCTTTGGTGTAGTAGCCGCCGCCAGAGAGAGAGCCGCGGACATGGAAGAATTTGCCGCCTTTGTCAAAAATGCGCCATCTTAAATCGCCGCCGAGCGAGAAATAATCGAATGCCGCAGGGTCGATTGAATCGTTTATCGAGTCAATATCGCGGGTGTCGAGCGTACAGAACGCAAACCCGATGTCGAACGGCAGAATAATGCCGCCGAGCCGCAAATCCGCCGTTACCGTAGGGAACACGAGTTTGTTGTCGTAGCTGTCGGTAAAATCGCGAATGTCTGATGTGTCGATTGCAAGCGCGTCTGCCACGGTAAGCAGGCTGGAAATATCAAGCGTTGCCACGCCCGCATTCACGCCGAAACCGAATTTGAAGTTTGGAATGAGCTTTCCAATCCACGCCTCCGCCCATACGTTTTGCAGTGTCTGCGTGTTCGGCAGAGTGTCGTTAAGCGCGTCGCAAAAATCGTTTAAGCCATTCACCGCTGTTTTGTACGGAGTTGCTGTGGAAAATCCTGCGCTACTAATCAAATAGTCGTATTCGTCATTGACTGTTTTAAGTGCGTTTTTTACCTGCTGTTCGTCAACATTGTTGTTTGTCAAAGCGGATTCGATTTCGGATTGATGAGAAACAACGAGCGAATAAATATCATCTGGGACGTTTACGGTGGCAGATTGTCCGTTCCCCCAGTTCAGTTTAACCGAGCCTGCGAATGTCGGCGCGGAAAAGAGCGCGAGTGCGCCTGCTGTTAAAAAAATCTTGTGTATCAGTTTCATAAAGCATTACCTCCTGAAAAAATAAGTTTCTGTATAGATTTTAACACGAACGAATCTTAAAAACAATGTTTTTTCAGCCAAAATCTCTATTTTCTCAAGATTTTTGGACTTTTTGTCATACTGAACTTGTGCGGTTTGTGCTCAACATTTTGCAAGCGATGTGCTATAATGCGGAATATGGCGTGTTTTCCGTTGTTTTTAGAGTTGGAAGATAAAAATGTGTTGGTTGTTGGCGGCGGCAGAGTGGGGACGGAAAAAGCGTTGGTGCTTTTGCAGTTCGGGGCGGCGGTGCGCGTGGTTTCAAAAACGATGAGCGCGGAACTGCAAACTGCCGCGCTGGGAAATCCGCGATTGACGCTCGTGTGCCGTGCTTTTTGCGATGAGGATATCGGCGAGATTGCGCTGTGCATTGACGCAACGGATTCGAGCGCGGTGAATGAGCGTGTTGCCGCATTGTGCACGGCGAAAAAAATCCCCGTGAATGTGGTTGACCAAGTGGAGCGGTGTTCGTTTTATTTTCCGGCGATTGTCAAGCGCGAAAATATCGTGTGCGGCATTTCGAGCGGGGGAAAAAGTCCGCTGGTTGCGCAGTTTTTGCGCCGTCGCATTACGGAGGCAATTCCGTCCTTTTTGCCGGAGATAAATGAGCGTATGGGAAGCCTTCGCCGTATCGTGAAAGAAAAATGCGGTTCGCAGAAAAAGCGCGCCGCTGTTTTCCGTGCCGTGTTTGAGCGTCTCATAAAAAGCGAAAATGCACTTGGCGAGGACGAAATCCAGAAAATCATCAGCGATACAGGTGAATAACAAACGGTGTTTCTAAAAATATGCTGTCATTTCGGGACTTGCCTTTTTCTGTATTATCGTATCAAGTTCGGAATGACAAAAAGCAAGGGGACGTTCTATAACTTTTGTCATTTTTCTTTAGAACAAAGTGTTTATAAAAGCGCGTAAATGCTACCATTAAGCCGAAAATTTTAGTAAAATATAAAAAAACGAAAAATGCGGCAGAGATTCCTTAAATTGACAATTACATTTTTTTTGATTCTCTTTTTGACGGTCATTTTTGGACTGCACCCGCTGTATGTTCGTTTTGTCAGCCGCGTTACCGAATACACGCGCTCTGTTGCCGAAAGCATTTCTGAGCAAATCGGCGTAAAAATCTCGTATACATCAATTTCGCCGTCCATTTTGTCGGGATTTCGCATTTACGAAATCTCGATTGAAGACACCGTTTCGGGCGAAAAATGCGTGGAAATCGAGCGCGCAACGGTGTCGTATAGCATAAAAAAAGTGCTTGAGGGAAAATTTGACGAGGCGGTAAAACTCGTTTTTATCAACGGCGTTTCGGTGGATTATAACGATGCTTCGTTCCGAAAGATGATAAAACGCATTTCGGATTTTTTTTCAAACGGTGCACAAAAGACCGAGAAAAGCGAAAAAACGGACGTGCAGCAGATTTTGAAGACGGTCATAAAATATATGCCAGCCGAAGTTATCGCAAAAAACGTGCGCGGGGATTTTCACTCGGATTTTTTTTCGGGGAATGCGGTTCTGCAATCCTTGTCGCTTAAAAAAAACGCCGATGATAACGATTCCGTGTTTGCCAAATTGAGCGGATTTGTGCGCGCAGAAAAAGACATTGCGGGAAAATTGACTTCGGCGGGGGTGCAGTTGTCGCTGTCGGGGAACTTGACGAGCATTTTCGGCGGCTCAAGCGCGCGAATCCACGTTGCGCCGATTTCGAGCGTGGATTATACCGTGGGCAAAATGGATTTACTCTTTCAGTACGATAACGACGCTTTTTTTGTGCGTACGCTGCAGGGGGTGCTTCCCATTTCTGCGCTCGCGGAATATCGCTGGAAAGAAAAAAAACTCCACGCCGCCGCTCAAACAGATAATTTTAACCCGCTTTCGCTCGTGATTTTCAACACAAAAAATGTGCTTTCGCCGTATTTGCCCTATCTGCGCGATTTTCGGATTTCGGGAAATTACAGCGCGGATTTTGATATTGCGCAAAAAACGCTTTCGTACAAGGCTGACGGCAGTGCGCGCTCTCTGGTGCCCAAATTGGAAGAGCGGGTATCGCTTTCGTACAAAATTTCGGGCGATTTAGGGCGGCTTATTGCAAAAAATCTGTCGGTGCGCTCGCGGATTTTGGACGCGGACTACGAGGGCATTTTTGATTTTCGCACGCTGTATCCTGACGGCAGTCTTTTTGTGCAAAAATGTGTCGTGCCGACTTCTGGCGGGATTATGAGCGCGGAAATCTATGTTGAGCCGAATGAGAACGGGCTTTTTGTGATTTCGCCGCAGATTTTTTTGACTGCAGCCGGCGATTCAGAGGAGGAAAGCGAGCAAAGTCTTTCTGCGGTGCAAATTGAGCTGATTCCGCGAAAAAATTCCGTGGATTTTTCTTTTGAAGCCAGCGATTTTTCGCACTTGGAATACGACCAGCCCGCGATTGTGGCAGTGAACGGCAGTATTTTGCTGGGAAAAAAGCCGTTTTTGCAGGCGAGCGCGGAGGTTTCAAATCTTTTTATTGATTCGGCACTCAAAAAAGGCGCATTCTTTTTAAAAGACAAAATCGCCCGAAAGCTCTCCAGCGCGGCTCAAAAGGTGTCGCCGTACATTGCGTCGGTTGATGTGTTTGTGTCGTCGGATTTTAAGTCGTTTTCGTTTAACATTCCGTACGCTATCGCCGCGAACACGCAAAAAGACCGACAGATGCTCATTTTTTCGGCAGACGGCAACGAAGACACGTTCAACATAACGGATTTTGATTTGGTTTTCGGCGGCGCGAGCGTTCAACTTTCCACTCAGGCGAATCTTTCTGGCTCCGTTTTGCACGACATTGGCGATATTTCGTTTCAGTCTCGCCTCGTCGTCAATTCCGTGCAATACGATTTGAGCGGCAGTGTTATCGACAAAAAATGGGTTTCCATTGCGGGCGATTACAATTTGGAGATTTCCTTTTCGCTTGAATTGCCGTTTTTGGGGATTGTCAAAATGGATTCTTTGCCGTTTGCGGTGGGCAAAAACACGTTTGCGGCTTCTCTTGATGCGGCTATTTCGTACACTGCCGAAGATGGTCCTGTGGTGGATTTTCAGCGCGTGGAACTTGATTCGGTGTCGAGCTTTTTTATTGCCGAATCTCCCTCGCTGCTGCTTTCGGGCAGGCTGGACCGTATGGGCATTGTGTTCGATTCCCTGTATTACAGCGACTCCATTTCGGCGCTGGAAGGCTCGCTGTCGTTTATGTGGAACATTGAAGACGGCATTTTCACTTCTGCCGATTTGCAGTCCTATTTGCAAAATCCGTTTTCTTCCGAGCAGATTTCGATTTTTGCGCTGCTTGCAAACCCCGATTTGCTCCCGCTGAATGCAAATTCGTTCAAAAACGGCTTTTATTATTCCGCTGAGGTCAAAATCGATTCGCTGTCGATGTCGCATTTTCTTTCGCGCCAGCAGCCCGACGATACGCTGAGCGCGACGATTTCGGCTTCGGGAACGCTTGAAGACGCATTGCTTTCGCTTTCTCTGCAAAATCTGTCGGTTACGCTTTTGCAAAAACCGCTTTCGGTGAGCGCAAGCGCGGTGCTCGAAGGCTCTTCGGTGCGCGTGTCGCCGCTTGATGTAAAATGGGGCACGACGGTGATACACGACACGTCCGCGACGTTCGACATAAAAACGCTTTCGGGCGCATTTTTGACCACCGTGGAAACCGCATTTCTCAAGCAAGAAGCGAAAATTCCTCTGGCGGTGGAAGTTGAAACGATGTCCACCACGGGCGCAAAAAAGCCCGATGTCATAATGTTTTCGGTGAACACAGACAATATCACGGCATCATTTTTGAACACTCCGCTTTCGTTTTCTGCGAGTTTAATTCGCTCTGCGGGGCGTTTTGACTTGCTTGTTGACGGAAATGCGGGAATTACGGCGTATTGGCTCGATTCGGGCGAGTTTATGCTTCAGATGACGGAGGATTCGCCCGTTCGCGCTAATGCGGACGGCTTTATCCGCGGCGATACGCTGGATTTGTCGATTCACGATGTTTTTATTGATTTGGCGTATCTGAAATGGGTGATTAACAGCCACGTTTTTGCCATTTACAACGGCACGGTAACAGGCGCGGCTCGGGCAAGCGGGATTATTTCTGACCCCGAACTTTCGGGCGCATTTGAAATCAACGGAATGGAAATGACAAGCCCGTCGTTTTTGTCTGAAAATATGTATTGCGATTACATTACGGCGCGCCTTGAGCACAACGAAATTATTATGCCCGAATCGCTTTTTATTGCACAGAAAAAGGCAGGCGCTGTTTTTGCGTCAATTCGGGTGATTTTTGACCGCTTGAGCCTTGACCATGTGGAAGTAAAAATCCGAACGCAGGAAAAGAGCTTTTTGCCCGTCGATGCGGCGATTGACCCGCTTCACATCAAAGGAAAAATCTCTGGCGATTTGCTGTTGAAAATTGCGCTTGACTCCGTGGACGTATCTGGCTCGCTTTCTGCCGAAAACACCACGCTTGAGATTGATAATCCGCTCAATCAAACGCTGAATGATACGATAAACAAAACGTTGAGCCTTAATTTTTTTGGAAACGCAAAAGAAAAAGCCAAAGTCGAAGAACCGGTGAAAGAAACGGCTCCGCTTGATATGGATATTTCGGTGAATTTGGATTTGATTGCTGGACAAAAAGTGCAAATCCTGTTTAACCCGATTCTGCGCGCCTTGATTGCGCCGAATACCGCGCTTTCTATGAGTTTTGACAGCGCAACCGAAAATATCGGCATTGAAGGCGATGTAACGCTTCGAGGCGGAGAAGTTATGTATTTGAACCGCAACTTTTATCTGCGCGAAGGTCGGGTTGTTTTTGACCGCAATAATTCGCTTGACCCGCGCCTGACCGTCCGCGCTGAAATCCGAGAGCGTGATTCAAGCAACGAAACGGTTACGATTACGCTTTCGGCGATAGACCAAAATGTGAGTACATTCTCTCCGCGGCTTTCGGCAAGCCCGGCAAAGAGCGAGGCTGAGGTTATGACGCTGTTGGGGCAGGCGATTTCCGCTGATTCTGATTCTGCGGGGCAAATTGCAGGCTCTCTTTTAGATTACGGGGTTCAAGCTCTTGCGTTCAGAAAAGTAGAAAACGCATTGCGTGATTTACTCAATTTTGATATATTTTCGATACGCGTTACAGCTTTGCAAAATGCGCTTACGCAAAACTCGAATCAAAAAAATAAAGATACAGAATATACGTTCGGTAACTTTTTTGATAATTCGACTGTTTATATTGGTAAATACTTCGGCAGTTTTATTTATGTTGATAGCCTTATGAGGTGGAATTACGACCAAAATAAAGTAGCTGAGGGTTTATCTACGACAGGACTTATTTTCCAGCCAGAAATAGGTTTTGAAATGCAGTCTCCTTTTGCGAATATCCGTATGGATTTAGCACCTGATGTAAGTAGCAATCAAAGTCTTTTGTCCTCGAACCTTTGGGTGCAAGCGGCTTCGTTTACGCTGTCGTGGAAATTTAGTTTTTAGAAAAAATGATTCAAAATAGGAGATTTTATGTATTTTAGAAAAAAATCTGCCATCGCTTTCGTATCAGTGCTGTTTTTGATTTTTCCGTCGCTTTCGGTGATTGCGCAAGAATCAAGCGAAAGCGCAGAAACGACCGCTGTGGAATCTGACGATTGGTATTATGGCAAAAATATTCGCGATGTGCGGTTTAAGGGGCTTGTGACGACCAAAAAAAATGAGCTTGACGGTACGGTTTCAAGTTTTATCGGACAGCCGTTTTCTGATGAGGTTTTTGCCAATTTGTACGACCGCGTGTATTCGCTCGACCTGTTTGATTCAATCGTGCCGAATGCGATTGCGGGAGATGAGCGCAAAAACACCGTTATTGTGGAATTCACCGTTACGGAAAAGCCCAAAATTTCGGCAATCCGATTCGTCGGCAATAAGCAGGTGCGTTCGTCGGAACTGAAAACGGCGATTTCGCTCAAAACCAAAGAGATTTTTGTGAACAGCAAAATGCTCACGGACGAGCGTGCATTGCGCGATTTTTATCTGAAAAAAGGATACACAAAAGTTTCCGTTTCGTCTTCCTACGAGGAAAAAGAGGACGGCATCGAAGTGGTCTTTACCATTGACGAAGGTCACACGACGGTTATTGCAAACATCACATTTGAAGGCAATACGGTTGTGACGGATAAGACGCTCCGAAAACAGCTTTCGCTCAAGGAAGCGCGCAAAATCGGGAGCAAGGGCGAGTTTCAGGAAGCGTCGCTCGACAAAGACAAACAGGCAATCCGCACCTATTATCTTGACCGCGGATATGCTGATATGCAGATTCGCGATGTTCTTCGCACAACGGAATACAATCCCGACAAAAAGCGCGATGAAATGACGATTCATTATGTGATTCAGGAAGGCTCTCCGTACACATTCGACGGCATTTCGTTCAACGGCAACACTATTTTTTCTGATGAAGAACTTTTGAAGGGCTTCAAGATAAAAAACGGCGAAGTGTTCAACCAGTCCAAATTCCAGCAGGGAATGATGGACGTGGTGAATATGTATTACAACAACGGCTACACGTCGAACGGCTTTAATCCCGTGCCTGCAAAAGACAGTGAAAAAAAGACAATCAGCTATACGCTCATCATTCAAGAAAATCCGCGCTCGCACATTGAAAACGTGGTAATCAAAGGCAACAACCGCACGAAAGACCACGTTATCCGCCGTGAAATCACGCTGGAAAGCGGCGACGTTTTTACTGCGAACAAGTTGCAGTCGAGTTTGCGCAATTTGTACAATCTCCAGTATTTTTCAAGCGTTGTGCCTGATATTCAGACGGGCAGCGAGCCTGATTTGGTGGATTTGATTATCACGGTGGAAGAGCAGTCAACCACGTCGATTGAGTTCGGCGTTACGTTCTCGGGCGTTTCCGATAGCGACGATTTGCCGGTGTCTCTGTTTGTGAAGTGGACCGACAGCAACGTTGGCGGTTTGGGAAAAACGCTTTCGGCATCGTCCACGATTTCTACGACAGAAAAGACGGTCGGGCTTGAATATTCTGAAAACTGGTGGCTGGGGCTTCCTATCAATATGTCGTTGAGCGGCAGCTATTCGTATTCAGACCTCACGACATACCGCAATTACATAGACCCCACTGGCGCGTCGTACCGCAGTTCGTACTATATGGATTATCAGCAGCAGACTGTGAGTGTGGGGCTTGGCTTGGCGCACCGCTGGACACCAGATTTTGCGATTTTAACGCTGTCGGGCGGCATTTCGAGCAGTCTCATCAACAATATGTATGATTCATCGATGTACACGCCGATTGACGCGACTATTCAGGATTACCACAACAACTGGACACCGCTCAACAGCGTCTGGACGGCGTTCTCGGTGGACGACCGCGACATCAATTATGACCCGTCGACGGGCTGGTTTGTGAGTCAGGGATTACGCTGGTACGGCTTGATTCCGTCAATCGAAGACCAGTTTTTCTTGCGCACTGATACAAAAGTGGAGGGCTATTTGACGCTTTTGAACATTCCGTTCTCGGAAAGCTGGAGCTTCAAAGCCGTATTGATGGGCTATTCGGGTGTTTCTATGCTCTTCCCGACGGCAGACACGACGCTGGGACGGCGCAACAAACTCTACATTGACGGTATGTTTAACGGGCGCGGCTGGTCGATTTCGAGCGTGCGCGGAAAGGCGATGTGGAGCAACATCGTGGAGCTGAGAATCCCGCTGGTGCCGCATATCATCTCGCTGGACGGCTTCTTTGACGCGGCGGCGATTGTGGCAGAGCCTGAAGATTTGGGCAGCCTCACAATGCAGGATTTCTACTACAGTACAGGTCCGGGAATCCGCTTTACGATTCCGCAGTTCCCGTTGCGATTGCTGTGGGCGAACACGTTTACGGTTGACGATGAGCGCGAAATCAATTGGAAAAACAACTGGAAGTTCGTTCTTTCGTTTAATATGGTCAACAAATAATTTTATCGGAAAAAGCACTGAATCTGTTTCGTTCGGTGCTTTTTTATTGCCCAAAGCGTTGTACAAGTGCGGGACGAAAAGGAAAATACAGGAATGTCAGTGTGATAAAAAAGATTGTAAAAAAAAGATAAAAACGCTATCATACAAACACTATGAGACGACTTATCCCGATAGTTTTGTTTGCGGCGGCGGCATTGATGGCAGCCTATTTTTTTATGCAGCATCAAAAGCAGGAAGCTGCGGCGGTAGTTTCTGAAAACGGCGAGATTACGCCAGATACCAAAACTGCCTCTGCGGCATCTTCTACCAAAATCGACAGCGAAAACGAAAATATATCTGTTCCTTTTATTGCGCTTTCTGGCGAAGAAAATCTGGTGGCGACGCTCAGTTCTGATTTTAACGGCGACGGCTACGATGACCAGATTGTTGCGGTGAAGCGTTCTTTTAGTCCGTACATCATTTTGATTGTGGCGCTTTATGATTCACAGACGCAGACGTATGAGCGCAAAGGCGAAATCGGTACGGATATCACGCAGGCGCGCACGTTTTCGTTCACAAGTACAGACATCACGGGCGAGCACAAAAATGCGCTTTTGTACCAAGGCTATGTGGATTCGGGCAGCACGGTGCTCAAGGCGTATTTTATCACCACGCGGCAGAATGGTGCGCTCGCGTTGCAGGAAATCGCCAATTTTGAGGCTGACGGCACGATTTTTATCCAGAAAACCGACCGCTTTGAGTCGTACGAAATGGCGAATGCAAAGGGGAAAAGCTATCCGATTTGGGTGTATTTGTCTGACCCGCAACACACGGGCGACCAAATCCAGCGGCAATATGACTGGAATGCGAATTCGGGGCGATATACGCTCGTAAAGGAATTGCGCGTTTCGGGCAGTCGCATTGAGGCGGAGGAGCTTCAGCGCATAATGCGCGGCAACACGGACACGTTCGGCGAGTTCCTTTCGGGTATGTGGTACAAAACCACGGTGGAAGGCGAGGCGATGCGCTATCTGTTTTTTGATTACACGAACCGCGAAATCATCTTTTTGGAAGACGAAACGGAATCCGTGTATAGCTGGGTGAACAGTTCACTGCGCCCGAGCGGGATTTACATCACGTCGGTCAACAGCGACATCGGCAGTCTTGAGCGCCGTTTTGACATCACCCTTCGCGCTTCCGACAGCTTTTCGCTTCGATTGCAGGACGATGTGCGAATGCCAATCAGCGAAAACACGCGCTGGGACGGTCAGTACAAAAAGATGAAGTTTTTGCAGGAGCTCAAAAAGCCGTCCAAAAAGAAAGAGACCGATTTTATCAAGCAACTTGAAGCAAATCCGCTGTGGTATACCGAAGACGGCAGGAGTGTGGTTTTTGCCGACGGAAAATACACGGTTATCGGCTCGGACGGCGCGGATTCTGGTTCATACGCGCTTGTGCTTTCTGGCGATAAAAATATCGTGCAGTTCCGCGCGGTGTCTGATTCTGCCACGTTTTCGGGAATGTACCGTCTGGAGTTGGTGGATTCTGCGGTGTTCGGCGAAAAGGACGTGAAGTTCTTGCCCGTGTCGCTCAATCTTGACGGCATTATGGACGCTGACGGAAAATCGGTGCTGCTGGTGTTCGGCAAAAACGAAGACGACGAGGAAGAAGAGGAGGAGGAAAATCTGGAGATGCCCGAGCTGGTGCTTGAGGAAGTAACGCCCGAGGTGCAAAATCCGCCGCCGGTGGTTGCGGTGGGAACCAGCCCGCGCTATTTCAGTCCTGACGGCGACGGCAAGCGCGATATGCTGACCGTGCAGCTCAAGGCGCAGAGTTATTCTCCGATTGCGAGTTGGAAGTTCGCGGTAAACGACCCCGAAACGCGCCGTACGTTCTGGAGCGTTTCGGGAAGGGCGTCAATCCCCGAAAAACTCGCGTGGAACGGGCGTGGCGACAACGGCTCGCTGGTGCAGTCCGCGACGGATTATCCGTATATTTTTACGGTGACGGATTCTGCGGGTATGAGCGCAAAATACGAGGGATTTATTCAGGTGGACGTGTTGGTTATCCGCGAGGGCAATAAGATGAAACTGCAAGTTCCGTCTATCATTTTCCGCAGCAACAATGCCGATTTCAAGAGCATTGCCGAGGTTGAGGCGGGACCTGAAGCCGACAGGGCAAACAAGGGGCTTGATGCGGCGACTATCGCGAATAATCAGCGCGTGTTGAGCCGTGTTGCTGAAATTCTGCAAAAGTTCCGCGACTACAAGGTTACCATCGAAGGAAATGCCAACAATTTGACGGGCACAAAAGAAGAGGAAGCCGAGGTGCAGCAACTTTCGGAAGACCGCGCGAAGTTCGTTATGGAATGGCTGCGCCGAAACGGCATTGCGCAATCGCGTCTTTCGGCGCTGGGTAACGGCAGCAAAAACCCCGCGACGAGCAATTTTGAGTATCGCTGGCAAAACCGCCGCGTTGAGTTTATTTTGCAAAAGCCCGACGACGACGATGAAGATTGACAAAACGCTCTGCACGGCGGGGGCTTGAAAGAGGGTGCGGAATAGGATATACTCATTGCTATTCCGTATAGTCAGTTCATAAACCATCCTGACTCAAAACAAAACCAGGTACGCAGAAATCTCTTTTTTGCGGTCAAAGTCTTCGGGAAGTGCTGTCCCAACTTTTCAGAAATCCTGCCTTTCGTTTTCGGAAAATTTTTATTCATCATTTTGGAGAAAAAATGCCAAACGAATTAGTTCTTGTTCTCTCGCTCGTCATCAGCTTTGGTGGCGTGCTTGTGTTTTTCCGTCTTTTCGGCAAAGCGGGAATCTTTGCATGGACGAGCCTTGCCACGATTACCGCCAACATCGAAGTGCTTATGCTTATCCGCGCTTTTGGTATGGACCAAACGCTCGGCAACACGTTGTTTGCAGCCACGTTTGTTTCCACCGATATTTTGAGCGAATGTTACGGCAAAAAGACCGCCAGCCGCGCCGTGTGGATTGGCGTTGCAACGAATGTCGCGTTCCTTGCATTGAGCCAGAGCTGGTTTTTGTACACGCCGGGCGCAGAAGATTTTGCGCGTCCTGCGGTCGAAACGATTTTTAAGAACACACCGCGCGTAATGCTTGCCAGCCTGCTCGGCTACGTTATCAGCGAGCGATACGACGTGTGGGCATACCATGCGCTGTGGGATTTCACTACCAAAAAATTCGGCGATTCAAAAAAGTTCTTGTGGGTGCGAAACAACGGCTCTACGCTTTCTTCGCAGTTTATCAACGTCGTGATTTTCTCTTGCCTTGCATTTTGGGGCATTTACACGCCGAAAATGATTCTTTCGGTAACGATTTCGGGCTACGTTATTTATATCGTAACGAGTTTGCTCGACACGCCGTTTATCTATCTTGCGCGCTATCTTTTTAACAACAAGATGAAAAAAGACGGCGTTTCAGCTATCGACAACATATAGGAGCGATGTATGACGGTAACTCAAGCGACAGGTTTTGCGCGCTACTCGATAACGCCCGGAGGCAATCCCCACGAAATCGTGATGCTTCGCGGGAGCGGGTGCAAATGGCGGAAATGCCGATTTTGCGATTATCATTTGGATTTTTCCAAAGACGAAGACGAAAATTTTGCGCTGAATCAAAAGGTGCTGTCGTGCGTCGAGGGAAAATATCCGCTGCTGGAAGTCATCAATTCAGGCAGTTTTTGCGACATCGACGAGCGCACGATGCTCTTGATTTTTGAAACCGCGCGGGCAAAAAATATCCGCGAGCTGTCGTTTGAGTGCCACTGGATTCATCGCGACAAAATCGCTGCATTCCGAAAACGCGTTGCGTCCGAAGGCTTTTTGCTCAGGATAAAAATGGGCGTGGAAACGTTCGACGAGCTTTTTCGCGAAAGCTATCTTGACAAGGGAATGAAGGGCGCAACGCCCGCTGACATCGCAGAATATGCCGACGATGTGTGTCTTTTGCAGGGCATTCCAGCACAGACGGCGGAAAGTATGAAACGCGACATCGATACAGCGTTGGCGTTTTTTAAGCGAGTCTGCGTGAACATTATGACGGAAAATTCGGCAAAAATCCCGCCTGACCCGCGTGTTATCAGCATTTTCCGCAACGAAGTGTTTCCGCTGTATGCTGAAAATCCGCGCGTGGACATCATTATGGATAATTCTGCGTGGGGGCTTTCTGCACCTGTTTCCGACGGCGAAGTGTGCGCAATGTAGCATTTTTTGCTATTGCTGCCCTTGCATTAAATTAAAGATTATCGCGTCGAGTGCGATAATGACAAATATATTTTTATAATGCCAAAATTTGTTTTTGCACAATGAAGCGAGTGCATTTTGAGGGAATACATCTTTTGGAGTAATGAATTGAGTGCATTACTCCAAAAAGTGTTTTTTCTTGCAATGAAGCCAATTCATAACGCGAAAAAGTATTTTTTAGGGTAATAAATTTTTCTTCATTACGCCAAAAAGTGTTTTTTCTTACAATGAAGCCAATTCATAATGTGAAAAAGTATTTTTTGGGGTAATAAATTTTTCTTCATTACCCCAAAAGGTGTTTTCTCGACTTTTCTAAAAATTTCACGGCAAGAAAGTGTTTTCTTAAATGAAGTTTATAAAATTGCGGTGGAAGTGGAAAAATGCTTGTCGTTGGCGAACTTGATTCGCAGTCTGATGCTGCGGGGAGTGCGCCGATGACAGCGCGAAAGCGGCAATAAACAATAAAAACGCGAGACGGCGGGTAAATATCTCTCACAACAAAACCCCGTGTCTCGCGCTTTTTTTGCGTTTCTGAACTGTGTGTTCCTCCTTCAATCCTTATTTGCCGGGCTGACCATAGTACGCATTCGGTCCGTGCTTTCGCTGATAGTGCTTGTCGATGATGTAATCAG
>ERZ842401.2059-NODE-2059-length-27449-cov-10.061875_pt1 | contig 27449 bp, 24 predicted proteins | sample MGYA00521270_ERZ842401 | MGnify/ENA primary metagenome ERZ842401 (study PRJEB31892, sample SAMEA3878208) | bioreactor metagenome | biome: Moose rumen | place: Sweden | collected 2011-10 | study: EMG produced TPA metagenomics assembly of the PRJEB12797 data set... | reverse complement strand
TGGAGATTTCGATCTGCTCCTTGTTCTCGAACACTTCTTCCATGGTGTCGCGGTCGTTGCGGAACTCTTCCAGCTTCTTGGTGAGTTCTTTCTTCTCCGCCATGGCTATCTGGTTGGCCCTCTTGTAAAGGATGACTACGGATTCGTAGATGTTTCCGGTGGGAGCGGCCAGGTTTTTGATGTCGCGGGTTACCGTGTTAACGGGAATTTTCTTCTTGTTGTCCATATATGATAGTTATCTTGTCTATTTTGAATACACCGCGTTGCGCGGGTTAGTTTCAAAAATCTTTTATTCGGCGGCCGGGGCGGCTGCCTCGTCCGCGGTTCCGGACGTGCCCAGGATGCCCTGCACCCTGCGGTACAGGCCGTCCAGCTCCTTGCGGTAGTGCGATTCCGGATTCTCCCCGATGAAATTCAGGTAATCATCGACGAAAACCAGATACCGTTCCCGTCTTTTTGCCGGCACGCTCAGGCGGGCGTACTGATAAGATGCCATGGCCGTATAGTAAAGGACATCTTCGCGGTAAAAATTGTCGGCGTTGTCCTTGAGCACGTTGCGCAGTTTCACGCGGGCGGCCAGGTAGTCTTCCATCCTGTAGTACAGCCGGCCGGCTTCCAGTTCCTTCCGGTCCAGGCGGTCCTGCAGGTCGTGTTTCATCAGGGCGCAGGCTTCCAGGTGGGCGGCATCGTCCGGGTGCTCCCGTTCGTATTCCGCGATGGCGGCCATGCAGGCGCGGGTGGGCGTCTGGTCCAGTTCATAGCGGTAGGTGGCGCGGTACATGCAGTCCAGGCGGTAGAACTGGGCGTCGGACGAGAAGGGGCTGCGCGGGAACGTCTGTATGAACGAGGCGAAGTTGCTCTCGGCCGTGTAGAAATCCTTGTTGCGGTAATTGGAGAGGCCCCAGTAATACTGGACCGTATCGTCCCTGGCGGTTCCGTTGGTGAGGACGGCCATGGATTCGAACAGTTGGGCCGCCTTCGAATACTTCTTGTTCTGGAAATACTCCATGGCCGCGGCGTATTTGGCATCTACGTCGGAGGAGGCGAGGAGCGTTTCGTACTGCGTCTGGCAGGCGCAGACTGCTGCACAAAGAAGGGCAACCGCGGTTGCTGTCTTGAGGAATCTCATGAGTTAGCTGTTTTGTTCAATCAGGAATTTTTCGGCATCGCGGGCGGCCATGCAGCCGGATGCGGCGGCCGTGACGGCCTGGCGGTATCTGGGATCCTGCACATCCCCCGCGGCAAAGACGCCGGGAATGCTGGTGCAGGAAGTCTTTCCGTCCGTGACGATGTATCCGGCGGGATCCAGCGTGAGCCAGGGCGCGAAAAGGGCCGATGCCGGCTGGTGCCCGATGGCCAGGAAGAATCCGTCCAGTTCGATGTCGAAGACGGTGCCGTCCTTGCGGAGCAGCCGTGCGCCCGTGACACCGAAACCGTCGCCCAGCACCTCCTGGGTGTTGCAGTTCCACAGGACCTCGATGTTCTCTTTGGCGAGCACCTTCTCCTGCATGATGCGGGAGGCGCGGAAAACGTCACGGCGGACAATCATGTACACTTTCTTGGCCAGGCCGGCCAGGTAGAGGGCTTCTTCGCAGGCCGTGTCGCCGCCGCCCACCACGGCTACGGTCTTCTTGCGGTAGAAGAACCCGTCGCAGGTGGCGCAGGCCGATACGCCCGAGCCCTTGTATTTCTCTTCGGAGGGAAGGCCCAGGTAACGGGCCTGGGCGCCGGTGGCGATGATAAGGGTCTCCGCCTCCAGCTCCTTCTCCCCGTCGATGGTGATCCGGAAGGGACGGCTGCCAAGATCTACGGCTGTGGCGGTTCCCTGGCAGATATCGGCCCCGAAACTGCGGGCCTGTTCACGCATGGAGTCCATCAGGGTGTTGGCGTCTACGCCGCCCGGGAATCCCGGGAAATTATCCACGATGGTGGTGGTGGTGAGCTGCCCTCCGGGCTGGATTCCCTCATACAGGACAGGGGAGAGGTTGGCGCGGGAGGCATAGATGGCTGCGGTGAAACCGGCGGGGCCGCCGCCCAGGATGAGACACTTGACAGGTTCCATGGAAATTATTTTTGGAGCGTAGTGGTATAATCTTTATTGTAGACGATGCGCCTTACGGCGGCATTGTGGTAATTGCCGTTCCTGTCGACGGAGAACTGGAAGTTGGTATGGAGGCCGACGCTCTGGTTCATGCCCAGCATCCTGGTCCATGAATAACCATACCGGGAGCACATGGTCACGAAGTACTTGGCAGTGTCGTAGCCCTGGAAGACGAACTGGGAGGGCTCGGTCTGGAACAAGGCGCGGTAGGCCTTCACGAAGCGGTCTACGGCAGGGCTGTCATAATCGACAAAATACGAGGTGCTGATATGCAGCTGGGCCTGGTGGTAGGCACTGCCCTCGATGGTGTCGAAGGTGCGCACCTTGGACGGCGCATACATGACTATCTCGTAGCCTTTGCCCTGCATGATGCCAAGGTTGCGGATCACGTCACCCATGAACGCTTCGCTTTCGGAGGCTACTACAACGCGGTTCACCCCATTCTTTGTCATTTTTTCCGGAAGGAGGTTGGGGATGCCGCGGCCTTCGACGATTGCATAGCTGAGAATCTCGTAGGGGAGTTCTTCCCGGGCCAGGGCGGTGCGGATGGCCACGGAGGCCGTCACGTTGCCTGCCCCTTTTTCGGTGATGAACAGGATGCGCTCCCCTTCGCGGTAGTCTTCACGGACCCACCGGCCCAGGTCGTCGTACTGGTTCTCCGTGGGAGTGGGGGCCTGGATGAAGTTCGGGTAGTTGGCGGCAAGGGTGCCGGCTTTCTGGTCCAGCGGGGAAATTACGCTCACGCGGCCGTCCACCCGCTGGAGGATGGCCTCCAGGTCACGGCTGGCCACCGGGCCCAGCACGAAATCGTCCTTTACCAGGGCGTCGATGGGCGGGAAACCGGCGGTGAAGTCATACACGTTCAGGTTCACTTTGAGCCCGCCGGCTTCCAGGTCCTTGACGGCCATCAGCACGCCGGAATAGAAGTCCATGTTCACGTCGCTTACCTTGCCGCCTGCGTTCAGGGGAAGGATGAGGGAGAAGTTCACATTGTCTTTGGAACTCCATCTGAGGCGGGTGCTGTCCACCTGGTCCGGGCGGAGGACTTCGTCGAGCGGGGCGGGGTCTTCTCCGTCATCGTAGCCGTCGGTATCGGCCTGGCCGTTGACGGGACCTTCCTGCGCTTCTTCGGTCACCTCCTGATGGTCCTGGTTTTCATCGCCCTGGGGGGCGGCTTCCCCCTTCACGGGGATCTTGAGCACCTGGCGGGTCTGCAGTTTCTTGTTTTTGAGCCCGTTCAGATCCATGATTTCCTTGGCGGTGACGCCATATTTGCGGGCTATGTCGTCCAGGTCTTCGTACCAGCGGACAGTGTGCTCTATGTACGAGGTGGCCTTCCCGGGCTCCTGAGGGGCTTCCTGCACGGCCGTGGCGGCATTCTCTTTAAAGGGAATGAGGATGATGGCGTTCTTCTGCAGGCCGGTCTCCCTGAGCGGGGGATTGGCTTCGTAGATTTCCTCTACGCTAACGCCGTAGGCTTTGGCAATGCTGAAGAGGGTCTGGCGCTCCAATACCACATGGGAAAGGTAGATTTTGCCGTTCAGTTTCACTTTCTCCTTGGATACGGTCACGGGGGTGGGAGTATAGCCGCCGTTGTTGTCCTGGGCGAACGCGGCAGTGCTGCAGGCGGCCAGGACGGTGGTAAGGACCAGGATGATGAATCTTTTCATTGCTTCTATATTATAAGGTAGCGGCAAAGCCGGTGAGGGAGCGGCAGAACTGGTCCCAGCTCAGACGCTGCTTCTCTTGCAGGATGGCTTCCTTGCAGCTGCGGCCGATGGAGGGATCTGCAAAATAGCGCAGGATTTCCCCGCGGATGACCTGCGGCTCCGGAGAGGATGCGACAATTCCCGTGCCACGGTCGCCGATGGTGCCCTTGAGTCCGCCTACGTCCGTCACCACCATGGGCACGTCGAAGTGATAGGCGATGGAGCTGATGCCGCTCTGGGTGGCGCTCCGGTAAGGGAGGACGGCGAGGTCGGCCGCGGAGAAGAATTTCTTCACCTGCGAGTCGCGGATGTAGTCCGGGAAAACGTGGACGCGGTCTTTTCCGGGGAGGGTGTCGATGATGGACTGGTACTTGTCGAAGGAGCCGTAGGGCTCTCCGGCGATGACCAGCTGATAGTCTTCCGGAAGGGTTCGGAACGCCTCCAGGAGGATGTCCAGGCCCTTGTATTCGCGGATGAGTCCGAAGAAAAGGAGGGTTTTGAGGCCCGGACGGAGTCCGAGGGCCTTTTCCGCTTCTTCCCGGGGCATTTTTTCCCCGAAATGGGAGTAGAGCGGATGGGGGAGGACGATGTGCGGAGCACCGGGCTGCAGTTGCAGGAGGTCCGCCTCCACGCTGGCGGACATGGCCACGAAACCGCTGCACCCTTTCAGGAAATAGCGGGTGAGGGGCTTGTCGAACCAGTGGGCTTCGTGCGGGATGACATTGTCCAGGATGGCGATGCTCCTGCACCCGGCATGACGGGCCACATAGCCCAGCGACGGGGCGAACCACGACATCCAGTACTTCATGACCAGCAGGTCCGCTCCCCATTCCCGGATGGCGCGGGCGGTTTTGATGTAGGTGAGGGGGTTTACCGTGTCCAGGATGGCTTCCGCCTGCACGGGGACGGCCTCGTCGTCCGGGGTGACGTACTGGGTCTTGCCGGGGAAGAGGAAGTCCGGATATTGCCGGGAGAAGCTGTAGGCCCTGGTATCAAAAGCGCATTTTCCCAGTCCTTCCAGCAAGCTGGCGTTGAACTGGGAAATGCCGCCCCTGAGGGGGTAAAAACTGGACAGAAGGGCTACCTTCACGTTTACTTGGTCTCTTTGCTCTTGATGTAGGCGGCGTTGAGGCCGGACAGGATTTCATCGGTAATGTCCAGACGGGGGTCGCCGGTGACCACGGGAGCGGAAATGATGCTGCCGGAGGTGGCCAGGATCATGGCGTACTGATGAGTCTGGTTATATTCCTTGACGAAGGTGGAGATGGCGTCGGCGATCTGGTTCATCATCACCTGCTGCTCTTCGGCCATTTCCTGCTGCTTGTTCACCACATACTGCTGGTACTGCTGCTGCTGTTCCTGGAGTTTCTGGTACTGGACCTGGGCGACGGAATTGGTGAGGAGGCCCTTGTCGGCCTTGTTCTGGAAGTCGGCCACGTCTTTTTCCAGCTTCTTGCCGCGGCGGTCGATCTCGGCCTGGATGCCGGAGGCCTTGGTCTCGAAGACGGAGTTGAGGTCGTTGGCCATATCATAGCCGTTCATCACTTTGTCCATGTCGAAGAAGACGATGCTGCCGGCCACTGCGGTGCTGTCGGAGCCGGCAGCGGGAGTTGCAGGCGTTTTGGCCGGATTCTGGTTGCAGGAAGCAACGAGGGCGATCAGTGCGGCTGCGCCGCAGATAAGGATACTCTTTTTCATTCTATTGTTGTTTGTTATATTCTATTGAAGATAGCCTGCAAATTTAACTATTTTTTCGGATTTCCCCAAGATAGGCCTGAATTGTTTGTTCCAGCCCCATGTAGATGGCATCGGAGATGATGGCGTGGCCGATGGAAACTTCGTCCGTCCACGGGATTGTCTGCACGAAATAGGCCAGGTTTTCCAGGGAGAGGTCGTGCCCGGCGTTGAGGCCGAGTCCCAGCGAACGGACGGCCCGGGCGGTTTCCAAATAGCGGGCGATCGCGATTTCCCTGTCCAGCGGATATTCCGCGGCATAATCGGCCGTGTAGAGTTCCACCCTGTCTGCACCGCAGGCAGCGGCACCTTCCGCCATGTCCGGATCCGGGTCGATGAAGATGGACGTCCGGATGCCCTTGTCCTTGAACTTCCTGCAGACTTCCGTGAGGAACGCTTTGTTCTTCAAGGTGTTCCAGCCGGCGTTGGAGGTGATGGCATCGTGGGCGTCCGGCACCAGGGTCACCTGGTCCGGCACCACTTCCAGCACCAGGTCCACGAACGAGGGGATGGGGTTCCCTTCTATATTGAATTCGGTGGTGACCAGGGGGCGGAGTTCGCGGACATCGGCATAGCGGATATGGCGTTCGTCCGGGCGGGGATGCACGGTAATGCCCTGTGCTCCGAATTTTTCACAGTTGACGGCGGCTTTGGCCACGTCCGGCACATTGCCGCCCCGCGCATTGCGCAGGGTGGCAATTTTATTGATGTTGACACTAAGTTTTGTCATATCTTTCACTGAATTGGCACAAAAATAATGAAATTTATAAGAAATGTGTTAATTTTGGCGGTTAAATTGATTCGTGCGATGAAAATTGGATATTTTATTCTGGCGGAATCCCTGCGGGAAGACCCGCGGATGGCCACGCTCCTTCAGGACCTGGAATCCGCCACGTTTGAAGTCTACGAAATCCGTACCAAAGCGGACGTCCGCCCGGAAACGGACCTGGTTCTTTCCATGGGCGGTGACGGCACCTTCCTTTCGGCCGCCCATGTGGTCGCCGACATCGGCCTGCCCATCCTGGGTGTGAATTTCGGCCGTATCGGTTTCCTGTGCGAAAACCGCCCGGAGGCCGTGAAAAAGGCGCTGATGGAGGGAGACTTCCGAATCGAGTACCGCACGGTGCTCAACGCCACGCTCAAGGGCCCCGAGGCGCGCCGCAGCATCGGCATGCTGCCTTATTCGGTGAATGAGGTGGCCGTGCACCGGAGCGGGTCTTCCGTGCTGGGCATCCACGTGAGCATCGACGGGGAACCCCTGCCCACCTATTGGGCGGACGGCCTCATCGTCGCCACCTCCTCCGGCTCCACGGCCTATTCCCTGAGCGTGGGCGGGCCTATCTGCATGCCGGATACGAAGGTGCTGGTGGTGGCCCCTATCGCTCCGCACAACCTGAACGTGCGCCCGATTGTGCTGCCGGAGACGGCCCTGGTGGACATCTCCTTTGAATCGCGCGACGGCAGCGCCATCATGTCCATGGACAACCGGACGGTGGAAATCCAGCCGGGCTGGACCATCCATGTGGAGATGGCACAATTTTCGCTTAAACGTATCCGGCTCGCCAAGACCGGATTCGTGAAGGCCCTCACTTCGCGGCTGTTCTGGGGAGAAGACATGAGAAACAACGGGTAATTTATGGATAATAACATACCGCAGCACGTGTCCATCATCATGGACGGCAACGGACGCTGGGCCAAGGCTCGGGGCAAGGAACGTGTCTTCGGTCACCTGGAAGGAGCCGAAAGCGTGAGAGTCATTACCGAGACCGCCGCCAGAGCCGGTGTCAGATATCTGTCGCTGTATGCTTTCTCGGAAGAGAACTGGAACCGCCCGGACGCGGAGGTGAACGCCCTGATGGAACTGCTCCTCAGATACATCAGGAACGAACTCAAGACCCTCATGGACAACGATATCCGTTTCGTTGCCCTGGGGCATAGGGAGCGTCTCAGCGATAAAGTCAACGCCGCCATCGACGCGGCCATGCAGCAGACGGCCGCCAACAAGAGGATGACGCTCATCGTTTTCCTCAGTTACAGCGGAAAGTGGGACATCCTCCAGGCCATGAAAAAAGCTGCGGCAACCCTTTCTCCGGAAGAATTCCAGGCCATGGAGCTGCCGGATTTCGACCGGTATCTGGTTACGGCCGGCATTCCGGACCCGGACCTGCTCATCCGCACTTCCGGCGAGCTTCGCATCTCCAATTACCTGCTCTGGCAGTGTGCCTATACGGAGTTTTATTTCACCGATGTCCTGTGGCCGGACTTCAGGGAAGCGGAGTTCCATGCCGCCCTCGGGGAGTATGCCCGCCGGGACCGCAGATATGGGAAAGTGAAATAAAATGATTATCTTTGCAGGATAACAGCATCAGGAATGACTATTAAACGGCTCATCTGTGCAGCGCTTCTGCTTCTGGGGGGAACCGCCCTCCGGGCGCAGGAGAACCGCAGTTCCATAGAAATAGATTACAACCGTCCGCAGACTTATGTGGTAGGCGGCGTCGGCGTGGAAGGCAACCAGTATTTCAATGAACGCCAGATCCTTCAGCAGACCGGCATGCAGCCGGGCATGAAACTGACGGTTCCCGGAGAAGATATCACCTCCATCGTGTCCCGTCTGGTGGCCCAGCGGTATTTCGAAGATGTGTCCGTGGTCGTGGATTCCCTCTGCCCCACCAGGGATACCGCCTGGTTCAAGGTCGTGGTCCGGGAGCGCCCCCGTGTTTCCAGATGGACCTATTCCGGCGTCAAATCCAGTGAACGGAAAGACCTGCAGGACCGTCTGAACCTCCGTCCCGGCCGCGAATACTCGGACTATGTGAAAAACGCTTCGATCGACATCATCAAGCGCTACTACAAGGAGAAAGGCTACCTGAAAGTGGATGTGGACGTGGATGTCCAGAAAGACTCCATGATCCGCAGCGCCATCCGGGTGAACTTCGACATCAAGCGGGGCAGCAAGGTGCGGATCAAGAACATCAACTTTATCGGCCACAACGAAGATGTGTCGGAGTACAAGCTCTCCAAGAACATGAAGGAAACCCACTCCAACAAGTGGTATAACTTCTTCAAATCCAAAAAGTTCAAGGAAAAGGAGTATAAGACGGACCGGAAAACCGTCCTGGAAGCCTTCAACGAGGCCGGCTACCGCGACGCCCGCTTGGTGAGGGACTCCGTCTATTACGTGGACGACAAGCATCTGGATATCGACATGGTGTTCGACCAGGGCAAGAAATACTATTTCCGCAACATCACCTGGACGGGCAACTCCGTCTACGCCTCCGAGACGCTCAACGATGTGCTCCAGGTGAAAAAGGGCGATGTCTACGACCTGGTAACCCTGGAAAAGCGCCTGCACGGCGGCGGAAAGGAATCGGATTACGATGTCTCCAAACTCTACCGGGACAACGGCTTCCTGTTCATCAACGTCACTCCGGTGGAAGTGAACATCCAGAACGACTCCGTCGATGTTGAAATCCGTATTTCCGAGGGCCAGCCTGCCCGTCTGAACGATGTGGTTATCAGCGGAAACGACCTTACCAACGAGCGGGTGATCCGCCGTCAGGTGATGACGCGCCCGGGCTACCTGTACCGCCAGTCGGATTTTGAACGGTCCATCCGCGAAATCGCCTCCATGGGCCAGTTCGATTCCGAGGCAATCATGGTCCAGGGCAGCGGTTACAACATCATTCCCAACCAGCTCAACAATACGGTAGACATCCATTATAATGTAACGGAGAAGCCTTCTTCCCAGCTGGAACTTTCCGGCGGTTGGGGCGGCAACACCTTCGTTCTCACGGCCGGCGTCAGTTTCAACAATTTCTCCACATACCGGATGTTCGACAAGAACGCCTGGCGGCCGGTTCCCCTGGGCGACGCCCAGAGCCTGTCTTTCCGTTTCCAGACCAACGGGCAGTACTATACCAACCTGAGCGCCAGTTTCATGGAACCCTGGCTGTTCGGCAAGAAACCTACTTCCCTCAGCCTGTCCGGCTACTATTCCAGGATGACGAACTCCATGCTCTACTTCGGCATCCTTTCCACGGACAAGATGTTCGAGGTGTACGGTTTCAACGCCGGGCTGGGTACCCGGCTCAAATGGCCGGACAATTACTTCGTGCTGTATAACAGCCTCAGCTGGCAGACTTATAAGCTTACCAACTGGGAGAATGGCTATTTCGCCTTCAACGACGGTGTCTCCCACAACCTGAGTTATACCATCTCGCTGTCCCGCAACTCCTCCGACCAGCAGATCTACCCCCGTTCCGGTTCGGAATTCTCCGCCTCCCTGCAGTTTACGCCTCCGTACTCCCTGTTCCGCAGGTACTCGTACGACGAATTCGGAGAAAAGATCGCTGTAAACAGCTGGAAGGATGTGAATTATGACAACTGGTCATCGGCCCAGCGCTACAAGTGGATCGAGTATCACAAATGGAAGTTCAACGGTACCGTCTATTCCAAGCTCGTGGGAGACCTGGTGCTCATGACCCGTGCGCAGTTCGGCTACCTGGGCTACTACAACCGCAACTGGGGTTATTCTCCGTTCGAGAACTTCCAGGTAGGCGGCGACGGTATGTCGGGTTATATGACATACGGCGCGGAAATCATCTCCCTGCGCGGTTACGAAGACTATTCCCTCACCCCGAAGAAGGTGACCCCTTATAGCCAGCGGGGCGTGAGTTATGCCGGCAACGTCTACGACAAGTTCACCGTGGAGCTCCGTTATCCGGTCATCCTGCAGCCGCAGTCCACCATTTTCGTGCTGGCTTTCCTGGAAGGCGGCAACTGCTGGAGCGACATCCGTGAGTTCAATCCGTTCCAGATCAAGCGGAGCGCCGGTGTGGGCGTACGCGTGTTCCTGCCGATGATCGGCCTGCTGGGTGTGGACTGGGGCTATGGCTTCGACGATTCCGTCAACGGCGGCAGCCAGTTCCATTTTGTGCTGGGTCAGCAGTTCTAGGCATTCATTTTGTATAGCATATAGAAAAAGGAAACAAAAACTAATCAGAAAAGCGATATGAAAAAGATTCTTGTCATCGCCCTTGCGGTGTTTGCAACACTTTCCGCCTCTGCCCAGCAGTTCGGCCGTGTGAATTTCAACGAACTGGTCATGCTCATGCCCGAAATGGACCAGGCCCGCGAAACCATCAACGCATCTCAGAAAGAAGCTGAAGAAACGTATGCCGCCATGGTGGAAGAATACCAGAGCAAGGCAACCCAGTATCAGCAGAAGCAGAATACCTGGACCGCCGCCATCCGTGAGAGCAAGGAGCGCGAACTTGTAGATATCCAGAACCGTCTCCAGGAATTCCAGCAGACCATTTCCCAGGAACTCCAGCAGCAGCAGAATCAGCTCATGGCTCCCATCCAGGAGAAAGCCCAGAAGGCTGTGAGCGAACTGGCCAAGGCCAAGGGGTTCGCCGCCGTGTTCGATGCTTCCCAGTTCCTTTATTTTGACGAAAGCATCATCGTCGACCTTACCGCCGATGCCCGCAAGGCCCTCAACATCCCGGCCGACCGCACCCTCGAATCGCTCCAGGCGGAGCTTCAGGCACAGGCTGCAGCCGCTCAGCAGTAAGATTCTTCGAATTTCTTAAAAATTAATTGGGAATTCCCTTTTTATTCTTTACATTTGTAACGGAATAAATGGGAATTCCTAATTTTTATTACAATAACACTAAACAAACCGTTTAAAATGAAAACGACTGACATCATGGCACGCCTCCAGGCCAAGTATCCGCTGGAGAAAGAGTATCTGCAGGCTGTTCAGGAAGTGCTCGAATCCATCGAGGAAGTTTACAACCAGCATCCCGAATTCGAGAAAGCAAAGATCGTGGAACGCATCGTAGAGCCGGACCGCATCTTCACGTTCCGTGTTACCTGGATCGATGACAGAGGCGAGGTCCAGACCAACACCGGTTACCGTATCCAGTTCAACAGTGCCATCGGTCCCTATAAGGGAGGTCTCCGCTTCCACAAGGCCGTGACTCCTTCCATGCTCAAGTTCCTGGGCTTCGAGCAGACCTTCAAGAACGCCCTCACCACCCTCCCGATGGGCGGCGCCAAGGGCGGCTCGGACTTCGACCCTGTGGGCAAGTCCAACGACGAAATCATGCGTTTCTGCCAGGCTTTCATGCTGGAGCTGTGGAACTGCATCGGCCCGGATCAGGATATCCCTGCCGGTGACGTGGGCGTGGGTGGCCGTGAAATCGGCTATTTGTACGGCATGTACAAGAAACTGGCCCGTCAGTACAATACCGGTGTCCTCACCGGAAAGGGCGGCACCTGGGGCGGTTCCATCCTCCGTCCGGAGGCTACCGGTTTCGGCGCTCTCTATTTCACCCAGCACCTGCTGCAGAAGGCCGGCAAGGACATCAAGGGCAAGAAGGTGGCCCTCTCCGGCTTCGGCAATGTGGCCTGGGGTGCCGCTACCAAGGCCCGTGAACTGGGCGCCAAGGTGGTTGCCATCTCCGGCCCGGACGGCGTCTGCGAGATTCCCGAGGGAATCACCCCGGAAATGATCGACTACATGCTGGTCATGCGTGCTTCCAACCGCAACAAGGTACAGGATATGGCCGACAAATTCCCCGGCCAGGCCAAGTTTACCGCCGGCAAGAAGTCCTGGAGCGTTCCCGTGGACATCGCCCTCCCTTGCGCCTTCCAGAACGAACTCTCCGAGGAGGATGCAAAGGAGCTGAAGGCCAACGGCTGCTGGTGCTGCTGCGAGGTCTCCAACATGGGCTGCCAGCCCGGTGCCATCCACTTCTTCCAGAACAACGGCATCCTCTTCGCTCCCGGCAAGGCCGTGAACGCAGGCGGTGTGGCTACTTCCGGTCTGGAAATGACCCAGAACGCGGAGCACATCTCCTGGGACGCCAAGGAGGTCGATGAAAAACTTCACTTCATCATGAAGAGCATTCACGAGCAGTGCGTCAAGTACGGCACCCAGCCGGACGGCAGCGTAGACTACGTGAAGGGCGCCAACATCGCCGGCTTCATGAAGGTGGCTACTGCCATGCTTGAGCAGGGCACCATCTAGTTTTTAGTGTATTCGATTGAAATCTCGTGGAAAAGCTTCCGCGAGATTTCTTTTTTTAGTATCTTTGCAAGATTTTTAAACCAAACCGTACTAAAATGAAAAAATTCGTACTCGCGGCAGGACTTCTGGCCCTCATGGCCACCGCTTGCGATGAACACCGGACCCAGTCGGCCCGGCTGATGGAAAACTATGCCGAGGTAACTCTTCCCGCTCCGGATCTTTCGGGAATTACCGATAACGGGAAAGAGGTTCTGAATCTGTACCGTTTCGCCGCCGACGAGGCCGACAAGATATACTGGATGCAGAATTTCGGAGACAAGCAGGTCCTCGAAGCCCTGGAAGACCAGGACCAGCGCGACTATGCCCTGATCAACTACGGCCCCTGGGACCGTCTGGACGGAAAAGTGTTCGTGGACGGCTATGAGGCCAAGCCCGCCGGCGCCTGCTTCTATCCTGCCGATATGACCCAGGCCGAGTTCGACGCTTTCCAGGATCCGGACAAGCTCAGCCCTTTCACCCTGGTCACCCGTGACGAAAGCGGTGCCCTGAAAACCGTCTGGTATCACGATGCCTATGCCGGGCAGATTGCCAAAATGGCCGATTATCTGCAGGCTGCCGCCGATATCACCATCAAGCCCAGCGTCCGCAGTTATCTTCTCAAGAAGATCGAAGGCCTGCGTACCGACAATTACTACGAAAGCGACAAGGCCTGGCTGGAGATGACCGACAGCAAGATGGACCTCGTGATCGGCCCCAATGAGGCTGTGGACGATGCCCTCTATGGCGTGAAGGCTTCCTATGGCGCCTATGTGCTCCTCAAGAACCTGGACAGGACGGAAGAGCTCAACGCCCTCACCGCCCGTCTGCCCGAGTATCAGGCCATGCTTCCCGGCGACCCTGCCTACCATGCCTTCGTCCCCGGCAGCGAGTCCGATATATTCTCCTGCAACGTGCTCTATTACGGCGGTTACACCAACGCCGGCTTCAAGGTGATTGCCATCAACTTCCCGTACGATGCCAAGGTTCAGGAGGAACTGGGCACCCGTACCATCCTGTTCGACAACATCATCCGCGAGAAATTCAACCGTACGGTGTTTCCGGTGGGCATGACCCTCTTCGAATCCGAGCATCAGGCCCATCTGGATGCATCGGCCTTCTACTGGACCATTTTCTTCCGTGAGGTGGCCAAGGGACTTGGCGTAAAGGAAACGGTCAATGGAAAGGGGACTGTCTCCGAGGCTCTGGGCAATGAAGCCCTTCTCTGGGAAAAGGCCAAGTCCAATGTGCTGGGTGCCTATCTGTGCGCCAAGGAAGTGGAGAACTTCAGGATTTCAGCCCTCATCCAGAAGGAGGACGTCCTGGCTACCTTCGTGGCCAACGTGCTCCGCTCCTGCCGTTTCGGCGAGGTGGATCCTACCGGCGAAGCCATGCTGCTGGTCTATAACTACCTGGTGGAGCAGGGCGCCATCACCCGCCGCGAATCCGGCCGTTACTCCATCAACTACGCCAAGACGATGGAGGCCCTGGAATCCCTCGGAGCCCTCATCCTCAAGGTGCAGGCTACGGGCGATTATGACACCGCCCGCGACTATGCCGCCAAATATGCCGTCACCGTCCCCTCCATCAAGGCCGATGTGGTAGCGCTCGAACTGGAGAAGATTCCGGTGGACATCCGCTTCAAATATGAAAGATAATACTTCAAAATAATGGCTAAGAAATTCAACCTCAAGTACTACGTGTTCCTGCCTCTGGTGCTGGTCATTACGATCTTCCTGTGGGCAGTGCCGGTCTCGTTCTTCGGAATCGCAGACCTTACGGTAGTTCAGCAGCGCGTCATCGCCCTGTTTGTGTTTGCAGCTCTGATGTGGATCTTCGAAATCATTCCCAACTGGTCCACCTCCCTGCTGGTGATTGTCATTTCCCTGCTTACGGTCTCCAACAAGGGCATCGGCCTGTTCTGTGATCCGCAGTATGGCACGCTCGTCCCTTACGCCCGTATCATGTCTTCCATGGCAGACCCTGTGGTCATGCTCTTCCTGGGTGGTTTCGTGCTGGCCATCATGGCTGAGCGCTACGGCCTGGACGTCACCCTGGCCCGCGCCCTCCTGAAGCTCTTCGGAACCAAGCCGGAGATCGTGCTCCTGGGCTTCCTGCTCATGATTTCGGTGTTCTCCATGTTCATGTCCAACACGGCCACCGCCGCCATGATGCTGGCCCTCCTGACACCGGTGCTCTCCAAGCTCCCGGCCGATGACAAAGGCAAGGTCGGCCTCGCCCTGTCCATCCCCGTGGCCGCCAACCTCGGCGGTATCGGCACCCCTATCGGCACCCCTCCCAACGCTACGGCCAAAGGCGCCCTGGAGCAGGCCGGTATCGACGTTTCCTTCGGTGAATGGTGCCTCCACATGATTCCCTACGTGCTCATCATGATCCTCATCGCCTGGGTGCTCCTCCGCGTCTTCTTCCCGTTCAAGACCAAGAAGCTGGTGCTGGAAATCCCCGAAAGCAACCGCAAGAAAGACTGGAAATTGTATGTGGTATGGATCACCTTCATCGGCACCATCCTTCTCTGGGCCACCGAGCAGATCACCCACATCAACTCCAACATCGTAGCCCTCATTCCTCTCGGCGTATTCACTGCCACCGGCTTGTTCGGCAAGGAGGAAATCAAGGAAATCAACTGGAATGTGCTCTGGTTGGTAGCCGGTGGTTTCTGCCTCGGTTACTGCCTGCAGGACACCGGTCTTGCCAAGGTGCTCATCAACGCCATCCCGTTCGGCTCCATGTCCGTGGTGCTGGTGCTGATCGTCGCCGGCCTGGTGTGCTACCTGCTTTCCAACTTCATCTCCAACTCCGCTACCGCCGCCCTGCTGATCCCTATCCTGATCGTGGTGGCCAACGGTATGGCCGATCCGGCTGCTGCCAACAATGCCCAGTTCCTGGCCCTCGGCGGCACTTCCGCCATGATCATCTTCGTGGCCGTTTGCGCTTCCATCGCCATGCTGTTCCCGATTTCCACCCCTCCGAACGCCATCGCATCAGCCACCGGTATGGTGGAGACCAAAGACATGACCAAGATCGGCATCATCATCGGTGCCATAGGCTTCGTCCTGGGTTACTTCTGGCTCACCAAGCTGTTCCCGTTTGCTTAATCTCCCATGCCCGGCCGGGTTCCGGGCATCTGAATCGAATATGAAGAAAACATTAGCAATCACATTGGCAGCGCTGCTTTGCGGCAGCGCTGCTTTTGCGCAGGAGACTCCTGCCAAGTTCAAGCTTTACGGCTTCATCCGCAATTATATGGTGGCCGATTCCCGGGCCGTGAATGCCGGTACCGAAGACCTGTACTTCTACATGCCCAAAGGGGTGGATATGAAGGACGGTTTTGACCAGAACGCCGGTTTCAACTGGCGCTTCGTGTCCCTCACCACCCGTCTCGGCCTGGACGTGTCCGGCTACAAGTGGGGGCCGATGGGCATTTCTGGCAAAGTGGAAGCCGACTTCTACAACCTCTCCAGCAATGTCCCCATCCTGCGCCTGCGTCAGGCCTACATGAAACTGGACTTCGACGAGAATCCCGTTTCCCTGACCATCGGCCAGACTTGGCATCCCATGGCGGCCGACATGCCGCATATGAACAACCTGGAAACCGGCGCCCCGTTCAATCCGTTCAACCGCAGCCCTCAGCTGACGGCCGATGTGAAACTGGGCTCTGCGCTCTCCTTCACCGCCAGCCTCCTGTACCTGAATCACTACCTGCCTACCGGCCCTGCCGGCAAGAGCAAGGACTATTACAAGTACGGCCTGCCGGAACTGTATGTAGGCCTCACCTATACGGGGACCAACCTTACGGCCAAGGCAGGTGTGGACATGGTGAACATGCGTCCCTACCGCACCATCGCCGACTGGCGGGTGCAGGATGCTTCCAATCCTAAGACCATCGAGGTGAAGAGCCTGCTCACCACCTTCTCTCCCTTCGTGTTCCTGCAGTATACCAAGGGCAAGTTCCAGCTTCGTGCCAAGAGCATCCTGGCCCAGGCAGGGGAGCACATGAATCTTCTCTCCGGCTATGGTGTGCACAGTTTCAACAGCGACGGCACCATCTCCTATACTCCCATGCAGGACTGGGCTTCCTTCGTGAGCTTCCAGTATGGCAAGAAGTTCCAGGTGATGGGCATGCTGGGCTACATGAAGCAGCTGGGCACCACCAAGGACCTGTGCGACAACCAGGTCTGGATCAACACGGCTGCCGATACCCACATCCAGCAGGCCTTCCGTGCCACCCCTACCGTGGCCTGGAATCTTGGAAAATTCACCCTGTCGCTGGAGTATAACATTACGGCCGCCCAGTTTGGACAGGGCAGCCGGAATGCTCGCGGTATGTATGACGGGACCCCTGAATGGGTCCTGAATCACCGGTTCATCTGCATGACCAAGTTCAACTTCTAGCGAACCCTCAGCCGCCGTCCGATCTGCAGGACGGTGGTGGACTTGATGCCGTTCAGACGGCACAGATTGTTCACCGTGGTGTGATATTTCTTGGCGATGCCCGAAAGGGTGTCGCCACTTCGTACTGTATGGTACTTGGCGGCGGCTGCCTCCGCAGCGGCGCGGGCTGCAGCATCTTTCTTGGCCTGTTCTTCCGCGGCGATGCGGTCTTCCTCGTCGGTGCGGAAAATCTCGTCCTCATCGTCTACGTTCTGCACATACCGCTGGTTGGGATTGAAGTACCAGCTGCGGATCTTGAGCAGGCGGTGCCGGAGCGTTCCTGTTTCAAAGTCGATGAGCCAGGCGGGGTCGAAGGCGGCGCCGCGGTAGCGGGTCTCAAAATGCAGGTGCGGGCCGGTGGACCGTCCTGTAGAGCCGCCAAGGCCGATAATGTCTCCTGCGCTGACCCAGTCCCCGGATTCTACTTTCCGCTCCGACAGGTGGCCGTAGAAGGTCTCCAGTCCGTTGGCATGGCGGATGACCACCAGGTTCCCGTAGCCTCCCACGTAGTCCGAAATGCGGACCTTGCCGTCGAAAGCGGCCGGAACCGGCGTTCCCTTGGGATAGGGGAGGTCGATGCCCTGGTGCCTCCTGCCGTGCCTGTAGCCGAACAGGGAGCGGGGTTTGGTCTGGTTGGGGCAGCAGTAGGCCCCCAGGCTGTCCACGATCCAGAGGGAAAACTGGTCTGGGACAGGTTCGGGGTCGTTCCTGTAGGGGTTCACGTTCCGGGTGTCCCAGAACTCCGTGAACACGCTGTCGGCCGCCATCCGGGACAGGTCGCGGACAAAGCGGTAGGTGCCGTTGTCGTACAGGACCACCTTCACGCCGGGATTCCCGGTGTCGAGGGTGTCGGCATAGGGGGTGCTGATGGTATTGGTGGGAGCCACGTGCTGGCGCCCGAAGGCATAACGCAAAGAATCGGCTTCGCGGTCTGCCTCCTGGGCATGCAGGCCCAGCGCCGTGGACAGCGTCAGGATAAAGGGGAGAACGAGTTTATTCATGCATTACCTTTTGCCGCCGAACTGCCTGACAATGATTTCGTCGGCCTCGGCGATTTTTGCTTTCAGGAGCTCCTGGGAAGTGGCTTCACAGATGAAGCGCAGGTAGGGCTCCGTATTGGAAGGACGGATGTTGAACCACCAGTCGGGGAATTCTACGCGGTAGCCGTCGAAATCCATGAAGGCGGTAGAGGTTTCCTTGCCCATGAAATAGTCCTTGACGGCGTCCATGGCCCCTTTCTTGTCCTCTACCCGGTAGTTGATCTCTCCGGAGTTCTGGTAGCGGACAATTTCCGCAATGGCCTGGCTGAGTTTCTTTCCCTCTTTCTTGAGGTCGGCCACGATATTGAGGAGGATGATGGAGGCCAGCAGGCCGCTGTCGCTGTAGAAAAAGTCGCGGAAATAATAATGGCCGGCCAGCTCACCGCCCCAGACGCCGTCTATTTCGCGGAGTTTCTTGGCCGCGAAGGCGCGCCCCACTTTCCAGGTGCGCATCTCGCAGCCCATGGGGGAGAGATACTCGCCCACGGCCTTGGAAGAGCGGATATCCTGGAGCACCAGGCCCTTGAGGCCGCGCTCCCCGACAAAGTACCGTCCCATCAGGGCGATCATCAGGTCGGGGGAGATGAAGGTGCCTTTCTCGTCCACGAACATCACGCGGTCTGCGTCGCCGTCATAGATCACGCCGGCATCGGCCCCCACTTCGCGGACTTTCTCTTCCAGGGGGTAGCAGTTTTTCTCGATGAGCGGGTTGGGTTCGTGGTTGGGGAAGCGGCCGTCCAGGGTGTCGAACAGGTAGTGGAAGTTGCTTCCCGTGCCGAAGATTTCCTTGGCGAAGAGGTTGGCCATGCCGTTGGACAGGTCCATGGCTACGGTAAGGCTGCTGTAATCCTTGACGAACTTGCGCATGAAGGCCAGGTAGTCGGCCATGATTTCCTTATGGAAGACCTGACCGCGTTTTTCTGCAGCCGGCGTGGGTCTGCCCTCGTCGATCCAGGCCTTGATCTGCCCCAGTCCGGCGTCGAAGCCCACGGCCTGGGCGTCCGTGGTGGACACCTTCATGCCGTTGTATTCGGCCGGATTATGGGAGGCGGTAATCTGCACGGAGGCGTCGAAACCATAGTTGGCGGTGCCGAAATAGACCATAGGCGTGGAACTGAGGCCGATGTCATAGACATCTGCGCCGGCGTCGTTGATGCCCTTCAGGACGGCGTCGTGAATTTCGTCGGAAGAGACGCGGCAGTCGCGGCCCACCAGGACTTTGTCCGTCTTCAGGAGTTCGGGGATGAAATATCCTACCTTGTAGGCGATGTCCAGGTCCCAGTCTTTGCCCCAGATACCGCGGATATCATAAGCGTGAAATGCACCCATAGCAAAATGTTATTAATTAGATTCACAAATATACGAATTTTCCGTCAAGATGAAAACTGTAAAAAAAACCGGAGCGAATCTCACGACTCGCTCCGGGGGTCAGATCATATCAATATTGTGTTTAACTAATCTGAGCTTTCAATATGAATAGAATCTGATTTTCGTCATTCGGCCGGCTCGAACACATCGTAACCGTAGTTGATCAGGAGTGCGTTATCGGAGGAGCCTCTGGGGCCGTCGGCGCGGTACATCATGTAGATCCACAAGCAGCCGTCCTCGGGATCCCACTCGCCGCGGTAGTTGTTGTCGGTACCCTGGTCGGTGTCGCGGTCGGCCACATTGATGGCATATCCTCCGTAGGTACCCACGATCTGGTTGGGAACGAAGTAGGTGCTGGAAGCGGCGTCCCAGTTCAGGAACAGTTCCACGGAACCGTCACCCCAGGGGGAGAACTTGTATGCATCCGGGTGATTGGCGTCCTGGTAGAGGGTGGTCTCGATGGAGTCCATGCCGAAGAGTCCTTCGCCCAGCGGTTCGTCGTTCGCGCTGCCGCCACCCAGGTAGTAGTAAGTGCCACTCATGACAGGCTGCCAGTCGGCCGGAATCTGGACGCTGGGTTCGAGCACATCGTCCGGAAGCACGCCCATGCGGTTGGGGGCGACATCCCACCAGACGCGGCCGTCGGTATCGTCCTTCCCGCTGCTGATCTGGGCAAGGGCGGCGGCATAGTTCTCGGCGTTATAGGCGGAATCGTAGGATGTGTTGTACCCCAGACGGTACGGATAGTGCTCATTGCCCACGGTGGCGGCACCGGGACCTACCGGCATGTAGGGGATGTCCAGACGGCGCCAGTCGGACCAGGCTTCTACACCGTCGGAGAGGTAACCGGCAATCCAGCGCTGGATGGCGATCTGCTCCAGGGCGGCGTCTCCGCCCTTGTAGGCGATGGCGGGTTTCTTGATGTACTGGGCGGCACCGGAGGCGCCCCACTGCTCGAAGGAGACGGTGATGCCTTTCTCGTAAAGGGCCTGCGGGTCGGCGGAGATCCAGCCTCTCCAGGCGGCTTCGGCCTCGGTCAGAAGCACGCGGGCGGTGGTGATTATATGGGGGTAAAAACGAAATGATACAATTCCAGAGGGAGGGTGTGAGGGTGTAACCCCTATGAGTGTGAGTGAGTTGTGAGGTTTGAGGACCCGGCGGGCCGCCAAAACGAAATGTTACATTCCCTTTACATTTGCTTTACATTTGGGGCCGGTTGAAAGGTCGCGTTTGAGTTTGAATGTTACATTGCCTTCAAAAAGGGTTTAAAACGGCCCTATTTGGAGGCTTTTTTGTGCCCTGGCGTGGGCGTTCGTATTTGCGGCGGAGGGGCGCAGAACGGCGTTTTTAGGCGCGATCCGGAGTTGCCGGGCGCTTGCCCCAGGGATTGGAATCCGCACGCCTTTCAAACGGTGGTAAAGAACCTTTCAAACGGCCGTATTATGCCCCAAACAGGCCAGGATCATGAGACCGCCCGGTAAAAGAGAAGGTGGCCACTTAGGTAGCCACTTAGATGGCCACGCAAAGAGAAAGTTCAAAACGAAAAGTACGCGTTAGATGGCCGATTAGATGGCCATTTTTGCGACATCACCCCCCCCTATACGAATGGGTTAACGACAAAAACAGGCCGTTTTTTGCATTAAAATGGCGGTTAAGACCCCACTTAATGCAGGCGTTTTGGCGGTTTTTTGGACGATAAGAGGCTGTTTATTAAGGGATAAGCATTGAATTGCGTTCAGAAAAATGCGCAGAGTCTTCTCCGCCGACTATTTTTGTTGGCGTGAATAGATTAAGGTATTGCTTGCCGGCATTTGCCGGCTGTTTGGAGTGGGTTTAACGCCCACTCCTGTTGTTTCCGGGGGTACTTACTCCATCGTGTGGAAGGTGAGGGAGGCCTTGACCAGGGCGAGGGCGGTGATTGAGTCCATGGGGATATCCTTCGGTGCGAAGGTGGGGTTGAAGCTGGCAAGGCGAACCATCCCGGGGGCGTCCGACTTCTGGATGTACTTGACGGCGGTGTAGCTGTCCCCGTCCGACTGGAAGGAGAGGAGGTAGATTTCTCCCCACAGGATGCTGTCAAGGGACAGTTCCTTTTTCTTATACATTACTATATCGCCGCTCTTGAGCAGCGGGGACATGGACTCGCCCCTGACGAAGATGGCCCCGTCCACGACGGGGAGGTTCGGGATCCGGAGGTAGTCGATGGGCTCCGCGTGCAGATCGTTGAAGATGGCCACCAGACCGGCAGCCGCGTCGAAGTCGTAGAGGGGCACGGTTTGCACCTCCAGTTTATTGTCTGTCCTGAGTGGAAAGGTATGAGCGGGCGAGACCGGAGAGGAGGCAATGAGCATCTCCCCTTCCCCGGTTATAAGCCAATCGATATTTAAATCCGTATAGAACTTCTCAATTTTTTCTATTACCCGCTTGGATAGATCCCTTCCTTCGCCTCGGGATTTGCCAATAACGCCATTGGTTAGCCCCAATTGGGCTGTAACGCGATTATCATTCAAGTGCTTGAATGACATATATTCATCGAAGCGATCAATTATCCTACCCATACTTCTCAAAAAATTCTATTAAAATTTTTGTATGTTCTAAAAAAGTTCTATATTTGCAGAAACTTAATCCGATTAAGCCCCGGACAAAGTTAGAAAAAATTAGGCGAATTTATAGAAATAGAATACTAATTGTTCACGCAAAATGAGAATTTTCATCAAGGTCACGGACGGACTCCGTAACGAAATCGTCCGCAAGTTCAAGTTTTCGAAGGTCAGCGTTTGGTCTGCCCTTAATTACCTCACCAATAGCGAGAAGGCCGAGGCCGTCCGTCGCTACGCCCTTGAGCACGGTGGCAGCATCGTGGAACAGGACTTCATCCCGAACTGCCGCACAGAGCACACTGAGGATGAGATGATCCAGACCTTCGCCGGTGGGATCCAGGTACGCATGAGCAAAAAGAACAGTGACGTCCGGCTCCTTCAGGACGGCGCCGTGCAGGAGACCTATGAAGGGGTCAATCTTCAGGGGTGGGGAAATCTTCTCTCCCACGCACAGGAATTGTCCGAGGCCCGGGTTGCAGCCGCCGCAAGAAAATGAGAAGGATCCTTCGCATAGCCGGTTATTCGGTGCTGGCCATTGCCGGTGTGGTGGCCGGTGCGGTGGTGGAGCCCTGGCCGCTGGTGTGGCTGGTATGCTTCCCGGTGGCGTATGCCGGAGGATTGGGAATGTATCAAGAACTTAAAAAAGACCGGAATGAGTACTAACCCTCAAAGTCGTATCGCTCAAATTCGGCGGAGACCTTCAACTCTGATAGCTCAATTTGAACCAGTTTCACCAGAGCTTCGCAAAGATTACCAAGAGCACGCTCTCTCTTACGACCAACTGAAATCGAAACAATTGCCTGCGCTGACCATCCGACACATTCGGTTAACTCGCCTGGCCGATGGTACGATATGTCGAGCTGATAACGGCCAAACGCTTCCTGTAACGCTTCGAGGTGCGATAGACTGGGCGAGATACATTCATGAAATGCGCTCTCGGGAAGGGACGGGTCTTGTGACTGGATATCAACGACCAGCAGATATAAAGGAACCATAATCACTATTGTTTGAGGTTTGACAGCACAAATATAGTGATTTACAGCGGAGGATTTTTGGTTCATAGTGATAAGTTAAAGATTGGTTGACAGGAGGGGCTTACCGCTGGGCCCCGAAACGGGGAGGTAGCTCAGTTGGTAGAGCTTGCTATGTGCAAACGTAATAGATAGCTGAACGTTTGGTCGGTGGTTCGAGTCCACCCTTCCCCGCAAACGAAAGAAAAATGGAATACTACGGAAACATAATCGCTGTAACGGTTGCGGACTTGACCGGGGGTGAAGACCCGGTGATGACACCCGCCTGTTATGGGCATCTAACACGTCGGCGCAGCATCAACGTCCTGCGCCCCGGCAAAGGTTATGGTTCGTATGCCCTGATAGAGTATGCCTCGCTGCCGGAGCGGTTCAAGGTCCGGTTCGAGGAAAAGTATGGAAATCCGGAAGAGATTATGAAAAAGGAACAGGCGGGGCTTCCGCAGGATCAGGCCGCCCAGCGATTCTTCTACGAACATATCCTGCCCAACGGGGAGCATATCCCGGAGAAGAAGCAGGAGGAGTACACCATCAACGCACGGGTGCTGAACGCCCTGCAGGAGATGTTCAACACGCAGAAGGCGATGCGCCGGGCATGCAATAACAACACCCCGGTCATCTGGGGCAATATCTTCAAGGCCTCGGAGGAACTGAGGGAGACCTACCACCATTCCCTTCCCAAGAGCGAAGCCCGTCTGCGGGACAAACTCCGGGAGTATAGCAAGGATGGGTACGTCTGCCTGGTGTCCGGGAAGTTCGGCAACAAGAACACCATCAAGATCACCAAGGCCGGTGAGCGCCAGATCATTGCGCTGCGCCGCAGCAGGGTGCCGGTGTACACGCTCACCCAGATCTTTGAGGAATACAACCGCATTGCTGAGAAGCGCGGCTGGAAGCCCCTGAAATCTGAAAACTCCCTCCGGCAGCTGTTGGAGCGCCCGGACATCAAGCCCCAGTGGTACGATGCCGTGTACGGAGAGCTGGCCAGCAAGCAGCTGTTCTCCCGCCATAACAAGACCCTGATGCCCACGATGCGCGACAGCCTGTGGTATGGTGACGGCACCAAGCTGAACCTCTTCTACAAAGACTATGAGGGCGGCAAGCTGGTTGTGAAGACCGCCTTCGTGTATGAGGTGGCCGACGCGATGAAGGATGTCCTGCTGGGCTACGCCATTGGCAAGAGCGAGAACTTCGACCTCCAGTACCGGGCTTTCCGGATGGCCATTGAGACCTCCGGCCACAAGCCCTATGAGATTGTGACCGACAACCAGGGCGGCCAGACTTCCAAGGTGGCCCAGGCTTTCTTTGCCGGTATCGTATCGCATATTTCCCGCACCACGTCCCCTTACAACCCCCAATCAAAGACGATTGAGCGCCTGTTCGGAGAGTTCCAGCGTCAGGTGCTTGGGAAGGACTGGCGCTTCACCGGCGGCAATATCTCGGCCAGGGAGGCATGGAGGGTGAACCGGGAATTCATCGATACTAACAAGGAGTCCCTGTACACCTACGAGGAGCTGCTGGAGGCCTACGCCAACGCCCGCCGGGAGTGGAACGCCATGGGTGACAGGATGGCCGCCTATCAGGCAAGCGTCAATCCGGAGTCGGAGGCCGTGTCGGAGATTGACATGGTGAACCTGTTCTGGATCCGGACGGACCGCCCGTCCCGCTTTACCGCCGACGGCATCACCATCCAGCACCAGAGGCGCAAGTACACTTATGAAGTGCTCACCGAGGACGGCATGCCAGACTATGAGTGGCGTAAGCAAAACACCGGCAAGGAGTTCTTCGTGAAGTTCGACCCCATGAAGATGGATGCCGCCCTGCTCTTTGAACAGACTGCGATCGGCCTCCGCTATGCCGCCACCGCTTATCCTTACCTGGCCGTCCACCGCAATATCCAGGAGCAGCAGGAGGGAGATATGGCCCTGATCCGGCACAACGACACCGAGAACAAACGGATGCGGGTACTTCGCCGGATTGAGAACCAAGCCCTTGAGTTGGAGCACGGTGTGGCTCCGGAGCAGCACGGGCTCAAGACCCCGGTGCTGAAGGGAATCAGCGAGAGCGAGTTTGAGACGATGGCTGACACGATTGTCATTGCCGCGCAGACGGAGGCCCCGGACACAACCGACGTCGGCCCCTTCAACAAGGCCGTCAGCAATATGGACTACAACCCTATCGACGCATACAGCAGACTTTAGCAAATCCTTAATACTATGGCACAGAATCTATCAATTGAAGAAAAGAGAGGCATCCAACAGCTGCTGCTGGACTATGCCAATGGTTACGCCAGCCAGGCCAAGGCGGCCAACTCCCTGCAGGGAGTGATGAGCCCGGCCACGTTCAACTCCATCGCGAACGGAAAGTTCGAGAAGATCAGTGATGACATGTTCCTCCGGGTGAGGGCGGCCGTGACCGGCGGCCACACCGACGGGTGGAAGATCTGCGAGACCGCCGCTTACAAGGATATGGGCATCTTCCTGTCCGACGCCCAGCAGTTCCACAACGTGTCATGGGTGGTGGCTCCGGCCGGTATCGGCAAGACTACCGCCGCCGCGCAGTACGCCAAGAATCACCGGAACGTGTTCGTGATACTCTGCTCCTCGGACATGCACAAGGCTGACTTCGTGGAGGAATTGGCCAGGAAGATCGGCATCCGGAGCGAAGGCCTCACGGTGAGGGCCACCCTCACGCGCATCGTGGATGAGGTGGTGAAGATGAACCACCCGCTGCTGGTCTTCGACGAGGGGGACAAACTGGCGGATTCAGTGATGTACTACTTCATCAGCCTGTATAATGCCCTTGAGGACAAATGCGGCATGGTGTTCCTGTCCACCTCGCACATCTGCAGGCGGATCAACCGGGGGCTGAAGCTGGACCGCAAGGGCTATGAGGAGCTGTACTCCCGTATCGGGCGCAAGTTCGTGCCGCTCTCCGGCATCACGGACTTCGAGATCCACGCCATCTGCCGGAGCAACGGCCTGCAGGACGAGGCGGCCATCAGGGCCGTCCTGAAGGAGTCGGCGGAGCTGCGCGACAGCGCTGCGGAATATGACCTCAGAAGGGTCAAGAAATCGGTTCACAAGCAGCTGCGCATCGCTGCCCAAACAAGACTCTAAAAACCTTCTCAAAACCCTTTCAAACGGCTTTCAAATGGCACGGACATTATCGGCGAAACAAGTACTCCAGATGAAGTTTGACACCGTCCGCCTGGGCGGCGGATGGAACGGATGCCTGGGCGAGGTGGAGACCTCCGGCATTTGGTTTATCTGGGGGAACTCCGGGAACGGCAAGACATCGGCCGTGGTGTCCCTGTGCAAGGAGCTGGCCGCCTATGGGAAGGTGCTTTATGACTCCCGGGAGGAGGGCGTGAGCCTGACGATGCAGAACACCCTGCGGCGCTACGGAATGGGAGAGCTGGGAAGCAAGTTCCAGATCTGCAACCTGTCGCTGGAGGAGCTGGATGCGAAGATTTCACAGCCCCGTTCGCCCCGGTTCGTGGTACTGGACTCCTTCCAGTTCATGGGGATCACTTATAAGCAGTTCAGGGCCTTCTGCGAGAAGCACCCTACGAAGCTTCTGATTTTCGTGAGCCGTACCCACGGCCGCCAGCCGGAAGGCCGCGCCGCCTGCAGTGCCATGTACGACGCCTCCCTGAAGATATGGGTGGAGGGTTATAAGGCCATCAGCAAGGGCCGCTTCATCGGCCCGGATAAGGAGATAGTAATCTGGGAGGAGGGCGCCCGCCGGTACTGGGAGGGAAGAGAGAACAAGTAACAATCAAGCGTATGGGAACGAAGAAACGTAATTACTCGCGGTTCTACGCCGTCTGCAAGGCAAAGGGCGTGGACCTGGAACTGTACAAGGATGACCTGATATCCGAATTCACCCACGGTCGCACTACCTCCCTGAAGGAGATGAAGGATGCGGAGTATGAGGAGATGTGCGACTGTCTGCAGAACGACCGGCGGTCCATGGAGTCCGGAGAGGCCTATCAGGCCCGGCGGCGCAAGTCCCGGTCAGCCGTGCTGAACCGGATCCAGCGGCTGGGAGTGGACACGACGGATTTCTCCAAGGTGAATGCCTTTTGTCAGGACAGGCGCATTGCCGGCAAGCCTTTCGGGATGCTAAGCGCCGAGGAGCTGGACGCCCTGATCCCCAAGCTGGAATCCATGCTCCGGAAGCCAAGGCCCCAGAGGGAGGTCAAGACACCTTCCATGCCGATGTTCATCTATTTCAGGCCCAATCAAATACCGAATTAATTCAAACCATAAAACAACGTAGTATATGGGGTCACTTGCAAATTTCCGTGTCTGACTTGAGATAGTTTACCGACTATGGAGGT
>ERZ842401.2058-NODE-2058-length-27457-cov-5.582622_pt1 | contig 27457 bp, 16 predicted proteins | sample MGYA00521270_ERZ842401 | MGnify/ENA primary metagenome ERZ842401 (study PRJEB31892, sample SAMEA3878208) | bioreactor metagenome | biome: Moose rumen | place: Sweden | collected 2011-10 | study: EMG produced TPA metagenomics assembly of the PRJEB12797 data set... | reverse complement strand
GACGACCGGCTGGTTGTCGGCTTCGACGAACTGTCACACAACTACCACCGGCTGACCTATCATCTGGAGCACTGCGAGGCTGACTGGACGGTGTCAGAAGACCTGTTTGAGAGCGACTGGCTGGAGGGATTTAACGACAACCCCATCGAGGACTACCAAAACTCCATCAACACCACTGTGCTTTACACCCACTATGAGTTTGAACTGCCCAACGACCGCTGCCGTCTGAAGATGAGCGGCAACTACCGGCTGACCATTATAGACGAGGATGAAGACAACGAGCCCGTCATGCAAGTGGAGTTCTATGTCGTGGAACCGCTGATGGACGTGGGACTCAGTGCAACGACGAATACGGACATAGACCACAACGTGAGCCACCAACAATTAGGCATGACCGTGAACTATGGCAGTCTGCGGGTGACCAATGTCGAGGAGCAGCTATACACCGTGGTGATGCAGAACTGGCGCGACGATACGGCCCGCCATAATGTCAAGCCCGACTTTGTGAACATGAAAGGACTGGAATGGACGCACAACCGGCAGCTCATTTTCGATGCCGGCAACGAATACCACAAGTTTGAGGTGCTGGACGTAAGCCATGCCACAATGGGCATCGACCGCATTGACTGGGACGGGGCGCGATATCAGGTATATCCCTTTGCAGCCACCGTGCGCCGCAACTACTTGACGGATGTGGATGCCGACGGTGCTTTCTGCATTCGAAACAGTGACCGCTCTGAGTCTGACTACACATGCGACTATGTCTGGGTGAACTATGTGCTGCAGGCTCCCTACGAAGGAGACTTATACATCAGTGGCCACTGGACGACCAGCACCGACCGCGAGCAGTACAGAATGGCGTATGATGAAGAACATAAAGCCTATTATGCCCAACTCATGCAGAAGCAAGGCTACTACTCATACCAGTTTTTAAAGGCCAACGGACGCGAGGCAGAAGCAGAAGGCAGCTTCTATCAGACGGAAAACCGCTATCAAGTGCTTATATATTATAAAGGTACGGGCGCGCGTACGTGGAGACTGACAGGCTACCGCGCTGCCGAATTGCGATAGTCGTCGGGCGTCTGCCGGTAGTAGTGGTAGAAGCTGGCAATAAAGAAATTGGGTGACACAAAGTGGCACTGGTCTGCTATTTCCTCCAGAGACAGGTCCGTGGTACGCAACAATTCGGCGGCTTGATTGATGCGTAGCCGACCTATGAGCATTCGCGGACTCTTGTAAAGATGAGTAGATAGCAGGACATAGAGACGCGTGGTGTCGATGCCCGTCACATCGGCCAGATTGTTCATCGAGAAATTGCTTTCCTTCTGACTGTTGACATAGGGCACAATGGCAAGCATGGCTTTCACAAACTCATCCGTATCACCCTCGGTCACCTTGTCTTTCTCCATGGAATATGGGGTCAGCACCTCGTCAGACATATGATTACACCGCTCAGTATAAGTCTTGATGCGATGCAGCATTTCGCGCTCCTCATTATTTCGCAAGACACGCAGCCGCGTGTTGCGGTTGAAGAAAAGGAAGTTTGCCACCAACAGGCTAATCAGCAAAACAGCCAGAGACACATAGATACCCGTGGTGCGCCACCAAGGCTCCTCCACATTGACAATCCACACAAAGGGCTCTTGCGGCCAACTGTCTGGAGACATCGAGGCCTGCAATTCTATCTCATACTTGCCTGGCTTCAGTCCCGTCATAGGCAGATGGAACAAGCCACGGGTGTCCACCTGCCCATCGGCATTGGCATACGAGAAGACCTTCCACTGATTGTAGAAGCCCTTCACCCGCACACGATAGTAGGTCTGCACAGGGCGCCAGAAGTTCAGGCCAGAGAAAGTGAGCGCCAATGAGTTCTGATTATAGTTGACAGTCAGTTCACGGGTGCGAGTGATGGCCCGCTCCAAGATGACCTTTCCGTCAAGCTCCATGCCAGGCAGAATCTCATGGCCGTTAACCATCAATTTAATCAGTTTCGGATAGAGCACCATCTGCCGTATTGCCTCGTCATGGAACTCATCGGGATTGAATGTCACAACATGGTCCAAAGCCTGCATGACAATGGTGCCATCGGGCAGCAGGATGGCACGGTCATTATTGAACGACTCATTGGGCACATTGTCCTGACGGTCGAAACTGCGAATGCGGTAGATGCTGTCGCCACGGATACTTAACTGTGAAATTCCAAAGCTGGTACTGACCCAAATATTGTGATGCCTGTCGCCAATGATGGAGTGTATCATCTCATTGGTCAGTCCATCCTTGTGAGTAAAGGTAATGATGGGGCCATCGGGCTGCTTTTGCAACTGCAAACCCGTATAAGTGCCCGTCCAGGTCCAGCCTCGGCTGTCACGATAGATGCAGTTGACATGACGGGGCAGTGCCTCTGTGCGTTGCTGCTGGTCTATCATAGCCGAATAGTATAACGCTTCGGGCTGGTCCCACGTATAGCTTCGGAACGGCGAGGGATAAGGGCGCGCATAGAGCAGGCCACGCCGCTCGGTGCCCATCCACATGCCCCCCTGACGGTCGAATGCCATCGTATTGATATCGGTCTGCAGATGGCGGCCATTAGCCAAAAGCAACTCTGCCACCTGTGTGGATGTGCCGTCACTCAGATCATAAATCCAATAGCCATACTCACACGGGATGAACAATTTTCCCTGATGCTCCACAAGGTTATTCAGATGGTAAGGAGTAGCCATGAGCGTACACCACTCACGCTTGTCCAAGTCGAAACAGACCAACTCGGCATCAACGTCACCATTACGCAGCTGGTAGAACTTATGTCCCTTAGGACAGATAACCGACGAGCGGAACACCTTATTATCAGGAGAGGAGGGCACATCACACAAGTGGGAGCCATCCTTCAAATTGTAGATTGACACAACGCCATTGGCAAAAAATTGTAGCAGATAAGTACTGTCACAAACGTCAATGTCGTGCAGTTCTGCATCATACTTCATGGGAAGTTCCTTGTTCCACTCCTTAGAAAAAAGCCTGCGGTTGGACACAAACCACAAATGGGAATCACTGTCACCAAACAAATCGTCTATCTGACGCGTAATGCCCCAGCCACGCATGACACTATCCACATTAGACACAAACCGCTCTGTGAGCAGGTCAACACAGGTCACCTGCTGCTTATCCTTCAGCCACAAGTGATGGAAACGGTCGAAATAAAGGTGGTAATGTCCAGTATAGCCAGACAGGGGGAAGATGTCGTCAGGGGTTGGGTCAATATGGGTAAAAGCCGCTCCATCGTAGAAATTGACATGGCCTATAGTGGTGACAACCATACGTCCCGTCTTGGTGCACTTGATGGTCTGGGCACTATTGTCAGCCAATCCATAGGAAGCATCAAAGGTAAAGTAGCTCGTCGGATTATCGAAAGCGAAGCTCCAGAGGGTTGTCAGCAAGAGAGCCGACAGGGTGTATAATCGTTTCAGGTTTTTATTCATGTAGGCTTATGTCTGATGTTAACGACCGCAAAGATACGAAGAAGTGAGCGAAAAACCAAATTTTAAGAAAAAAATCTTCCCCGAAAAGCAGCTTCGGGGAAGATTTCCATTTGCTTTGTGTGTCGAGGTGACAGGACTCGAACCTGCGACAGCCTGGTCCCAAACCAGGAACGCTACCAACTGCGCTACACCTCGTTGCCTGAAAAGCGGGTGCAAAGGTACTAAATTAAGTGAAAAACGAAAAGTGAAAAGTGAAAAATTTGCTGTCTCACAACAATATTTAACACGTGTGAGAAATTATTCACTTTTCACTCTCACCTTATTGCCCTACTTGATGATTCCCTGTTCAACGAAGATTTTCTTCAAGGCCACTACGGAGCGGTCCACTTGCTCCTCGGTGTGGGTAGCCATCAAAGCATAGCGTACCAGCGTGTCCTGCGGTGCGCAAGCAGGCGGAATGACAGGATTGATAAACACTCCGGCCTTGAAAGCAAGGGCTGTCACCAAGAACGTCTTCTCCACATCGCGCACATACAGCGGTATTATCGGGCTCTCTGTATCACCAATCTCAAAGCCTTCTTCGCGGAAACGCTTCAGGGCGTAGTTAGTCACCTTCCAAAGAGCCTCAATGCGCTCTGGCTCTCTCTGCAGAATGTGCAGTGCCTCCAATGCAGCAGCCGTTGCGGCAGGCGTATTGGAAGCTGAGAAGATGTAGGTACGACACGTATGGCGCAGGAAGTTAATGGTGTCCCAATCGGAAGCGATGAAGCCGCCAATACTGGCCAGCGACTTGGAGAATGTACCCATAATAAGGTCAACCTCGTCAGTCAGCCCGAAGTGGTCGCACACGCCACGTCCATGGTCGCCAAAGACACCAATGCCGTGAGCCTCATCAACCATAATAGAGCAGTTATATTTATGCTTCAGCTCCACGATTTCCGGCAACTTGGCTAAGTCACCCTCCATCGAGAATACACCGTCAACAACAATCAACTTGACTGCATCATAGGGCAAAGTCTGGAGTACACGCTCCAAATCAGCCATGTCGTTGTGCTTGTAGTGTAACTGTCGGGCAAACGACAAACGACGGCCGTCCACTATTGATGCGTGGTCGCGGTCGTCGCAGATAATATAGTCGCCCTTTCCGACTACCATTGCCAAAACGCCCTGATTTACCGAGAATCCTGTCGAGAAGCAAAGGCAATCGTCCTTATGGACGAACTCTGAAATTTCCTTCTCCAACTGGATGTGCAGGTCAAGTGTACCATTCAGGAAACGGCTTCCCGCACAGCCAGAGCCATACTTATCGAGCGCAGCCTTGGCGGCATCAATGATGCGCTGGTCCCCCGTCAACCCCGTATATGCGTTAGAACCGAACATCAAGACCTTGTGTCCGCCCATTTCAACCTCCGTTCCCTGTTTGCCCTCAATTGCACGGAAATAGGGATAAACGTCAGCCTCCATATACTTCTGCGGCTCACGATAAAGCTTGTATCTTTCTTGTAATTGTCCCATATTAAAGTAGGTGTAGCCTCAGCTACTCTTTAGTTTCAGACTGCAAAGTTACACATTTTTATTAAAACTATGCATAAAAAATAAGATATTTCGTCATTTTATTAAATTTTATTGGAAATACACCTGCCATTTCAGCATATTTTCGTACATTTGCAGACATATGGACACAAAAAAGCACATCATATTCATCATTAACCCAATATCAGGCACACAGAACAAGGAGGAGATTCCTGCACTGATAAACGAGCTGATCGACACGTCGCGCTTCCAGTGCGAAGTGCGTTTTACCGAGTATGCTGGACATGCAGCCGAGATAGCTGCACAAAGTGCTGCCGAGGGCATCGACGTAGTTGTAGCTGTGGGGGGAGACGGCACTGTCAACGAGGTGGCCCGCTCGCTGGTGCACACGCAGACGGCTTTAGGCATCATCCCCTGCGGTTCTGGCAATGGCCTTGCCCGTCACCTATGCATTCCACTGGACGTGCGCAATGCCATCAACATCATCAATCAATGTCAGATAGAGTCTTTTGACTATGGCATCATCAACGACCAACCGTTCTTCTGCACCTGCGGCATGGGCTTCGATGCCTTCATCTCGCTCAAATTTGCAGAAGCAGGCAAGCGCGGCCCCATCACTTACGTAGAAAACGTACTGAAGGAGGGATTGAAATACCGCCCCGAAACCTATGAGATTATTGACGAAAACGGAACAACGCGCTATAAGGCGTTCCTCATAGCCTGCGCCAATGCCTCGCAATATGGCAACAATGCCTACATCGCCCCTGGAGCCACGATGAAAGACGGCGAGATGGATGTCATCATTATGGAGCCCTTCGATGCACTGGAAGCTCCACAGATAGCTGCCGACCTGTTTATGAAGACGTTAGGCAACAATTCGAAAATCAAGACATTCCGTGCCAAACAGATTAGCATCCACCGCAATGAACCAGGAGCCATCCACTACGATGGCGATCCCATCATGACGGGAACGGACATTGAGGTGCACATTGAGCATTTAGGCATTCGCATCGTGGCCAATCCCAATGCTACTGAGGACAAGGCACAGCCCAATCAGTTGCTCAACGCTTTTAGTGACTTCTTTAATAATATAAATAATGTTCGCGAGGATCTTCGCGAAGACATCGAAAAGGGCGGCCGCAAGATTCAAGCCATCAACAAGGTGCTTCTGCGCAAACTCCGTTCTTAATCCCCTACCCTCATCGGCGGTTTTCCATGCAAGTCATCATCACCTCCCTCATCGTCATTGCCGCTGTTGGTTATGCAATATGGCATGTTTATCAAGCTCTCCGTCCTGATGGAGACCCCTGCCGACATTGTGAACTGAAAAAAAACTGCAAAAAATTTTGCCAATACAAAGAAAAGTAGTATCTTTGCACCCGCTAAGCAACAAGGTGCCTTGGATGAGTGGCTTAGTCAACGGTCTGCAAAACCGTCTACAGCAGTTCGAATCTGCTAGGCACCTCAAAGCTGAAAGCTCCAAAACAATCATAAACAAACGGTTTTGGAGCTTTTTTATTGCCATTGCTCTTTATGGGACAGCCAGAACTCCGTACGGAGAGTGAAGGAAGCCGTCTGAAACAACTTTTAGACATTTTAGGAAATAAATCGAAGGGAAAGTTTGCGAGTTTCGGATTTTTTCTGTAACTTTGCATCCGAATTTCAGAAAACGTGCTTCCGTCCGCGAAGCACTTCTTCCAAAAATCAAACCCCACATCATTGAATTTTAACGAATCATTGTATATTATAGTATGTATACGAAAGAAGAATTAGAGAAGCTTCCCATCCCTGAGCTGATGGAGATAGCCAACGAACTGGGCATTAAAGTGTCGCAGAGCGATGAATTAGAGACTGTCATCTATGCCATTCTGGACAAAGCAGCCGAAAACTCAGCAGCAGGCATTACCACGCCTAAGCGCAAGCGCACACGCATTGCAAAGAAAGATACCAACAAAGTATATACCGTCAACGGCAACGAGGGTGAGAACCTCGACCTAAAGAACCAAAAGAAGGGTGCCGAAAAGAAGCCCTCGCTTGACTCACTGCTTGCAGAGCAAGAGGCACAAGAGCAGGCTGCCGCAGAAACGAATGCCGCAGAACAGCCTGCCCAGCAGGCTGACGAGCAGAGTGCTGAAGAAAAGGCTGCTGCCGAGAAGCCCGCCCCCAAGAAGCGTGGACGCAAGTCAAAGAAAGAGCTGGAGGCTGAAGCTGCTGCTAAGGCTGCCACAGAAGCTGCCAGCGAGGAGAGCACTGAGCAGGAGGCTCCTGAGGTTCCTGCCAACACAGACGCTGAAGCTGAAGCAGAAGTAGAACAGGCCCCAACCGAGGTGCCAGAAGCCGATGACAAAAGTGCAGAGCAACAGCCTGTGGACGAGAACCTGCTGAACCAGTTGCAGGAAAAGATGGTGCAACACAGCCAAGACGTACTCCCCACAGCCGATGGTATTTGGGAGGGTGACCCTGGCGACGGTACGGATTTCATTCCCATCATCGACCTGCCCATCGAGGATCAGGCAGCCATTCCCTCACTCGACATCTTCGACCGCCCGTTGGCCCAGAAGCCACAGGATATTCCTGTCCCCGTTGCCGCCTCAGCCTACAATGTACAGCGCAATCAAGAGAAATACGACTTTGAGGACCTCATCTCTGGCAACGGTGTGCTGGAGATTCTGCAAGACGGCTACGGATTCCTGCGTTCGTCAGACTACAACTACCTGTCGTCACCAGATGACATCTACGTGTCGCCACAGCAAATCAAGAAGTACTCACTCAAGACGGGTGACGTCGTTGACTGTACCGTACGTCCGCCACACGACAACGAAAAATACTTCGCCTTGTCTACTGTCAAGACCATCAACGGACGATTGCCGCAGGAAGTTCGTGACCGTGTGTCGTTCGAGCACCTGACCCCCCTGTTCCCAGAGGAGAAGTTCAAGATTTGTGGAGACCCTGCCACCACCAATCCGTCTGTCCGCATCGTAGACCTGTTCTCACCTATTGGCAAAGGCCAGCGCGCACTCATTGTGGCACAGCCCAAAACGGGTAAGACCATTCTGATGAAAGACATCGCCAATGCCATCGCTGCCAATCACCCCGAAGCTTACATCATGATGCTACTCATCGACGAGCGTCCTGAGGAGGTAACGGATATGGCCCGCACTGTGAACGCTGAGGTCATCGCCTCTACCTTTGATGAGCCTGCCGACCGTCACGTCAAGATTGCCGGCATCGTGCTGGAGAAGGCCAAGCGCATGGTGGAGTGCGGCCACGACGTGGTCATCTTCCTCGACTCCATCACCCGTTTGGCTCGTGCCTATAACACTGTTAGCCCTGCCAGCGGCAAGGTGCTCACAGGTGGTGTCGATGCCAATGCCCTGCAAAAGCCCAAGCGCTTTTTTGGTGCTGCCCGCAACATTGAAAACGGCGGTTCACTGACCATCATCGCTACCGCACTGACGGATACGGGCAGCAAGATGGATGAAGTCATTTTCGAGGAATTCAAGGGCACAGGTAATTCCGAGTTGCAACTTGACCGCATGTTAGCAAACAAGCGCATCTTCCCTGCCGTCAACCTCGTATTGTCCTCGACGCGTCGCGACGAACTGCTGCAGGACCAAACAACACTCAACCGCATGTGGATTATCCGCAAGTTCATTGCCGAGATGAACCCCATCGAGGCCATGAACACAGTGCGCGACCGCTTGGTACAGACCCACTCCAACGAGGAGTTCCTGCTCTCCATGAACGGCTAAGACAAACAACCGCTATATGCATGCAAGTGGGAGGCCCATCAAGGACCTCCCACTTTTTTCGTTGAGCCACCAACTTTCTATCTAATAAAAAAAGAAAAGAGGCCTTGAAAGACCTCTTTGTGATTCCGGCGGGATTCAAACCCACAACCTTCTGATCCGTAGTCAGATGCTCTATTCAGTTGAGCTACGGAACCGCTGTTCCTTTTAAACGAGTGCAAAGGTACGGACTTTTTCTGAAACTGCCAAATCTTTTTATGACTTTTTTCAAAAAAGGAGGCAGATTTCTTCAAATCTGCCTCCTTCATACCTCAAAGTGGCCATTTCTTGGGAGTTATTTGCCATTGATGGGCATCGGTTTGAGTGCTATTTCACGACAAACTTTCGGCCCTCATGGATATAGATCCCCTTCTTGGCAGGTTTCTGTGTCAAGCGCAGACCATCGAGCGTGTTCCACTCGCCAGCCACTTTTGCTGCCTTCACATTGACAATGCCTGTCAGCACGCCCTCATCGTCAGTCACTCGCAGCAAATCGGCTGTCTCGCCACTCAACTGCAAATAAGCCTGGAATGGCAACACCTTGTCACCGGCAGCCATGCGGACAAACTGCACATCATCGCCCTCTATCTCCAGACGATAGGCATCAGTGCCGCCAGTGAAGTGGCTATAGCAGCCCACAAGCCCGTCAGCAGCAGGAGCCTTGGCAGGAGCACCTGCGGCAACAGGCAGACTGATGCGAGCAACCTTCATGGCCAGCTGCACATTGTCATCAGCCGACTTAAACACATACGGAGTGTTGGCCTGCAAATCCTCTTTCACCTCCTCTATCTTGACGAAGCCATTGGCCGTTTTCCCAAAGGTGTAGAAAGTGCCAAACTGACTGGCTGACAGATAGTCAACATTAAACGGCACATAGACCGTAGCCATCTCATCCTTGGCAAATGTGCGGTCGAGCACCACCTTCTGGGCTGTGAACCCGTCAGCAGGAGCAAACGACTCTCCATCAGGCATCTGGGCATCTAACTTTGCCAGTTCGCACACCTGTCCAATGATGACATTCGGCTCCGTTGTCGAGTTACCGGCAGGCACGAAGATGAACGTATTCTTAGACAGCTCGTTGAAGGCACCTGCCGAACGGCTGACCATCAATCCAGAGATACTGGTCTTACGCAGGTCTACGCTGTTCATGTAGGACTGTCCTGCAAACAGGTTGTCAGGCAGACTGGTCACATTGATATTGTCGATGACAGCACCACCGTCTGCAAACTGAATGGTGGCGCGCACGTCATCCTCAGTCAGCTGGTTGTCAAGACCGATGCTGGCAGCGGCCGCAGCATTGCTGGACTGCTGGACGGCAGCAGCCGATACACCCACGCTACGCACACCCACTGTCGTCGTTGCCTTCTTGCCACCAGCACGATTCGGCGCACGAAGCGGCGCATTGCTGGCAGCCTGACTGGCATTATAGAGGTAGACGTACGTAGCCTCCGTGCAAGCGTATGGGAATGTAAAGTCTGTAAAGTCCTCAGCCCCCGTGATGACGTAAGGTTCCTCAGTGCCTATCTTCAGGTGCAACACACCCTCGGCACCCGTCTTGACGTTGATGATGATGTTACCCGTACCAGCAGGTATCATGAACGTCAGACCAGAGTAGTTGTCTGCGAAATCCTTCGTACCAGGCTGGTACTCACTCACCACGGCATCCATGTTCTCCCCAGCCATCGTGCTGGCCAGTTCAATGCAGTTCTCCATGCTGTTCACACCGTCACCGTTGTCCTGTTCCAGCGTGTAAAGCACTTCGTTAATGGTGACGTTCGAAAGGTCTTCGCTCTGTGAGACCTCCTTGGCCACCTCCACCTCCTGCGTCTCGTTGTTTTCTGTGACGATGGGCTTGATGGGCGTACCAATGTGAGCCTCCTGTTCTGTCAGTGCACCGGAAATCAATGCCAAATTCTGGTCGAAGGCAGACTCAGCAAAGCCCGTGACCACAGCCGTCTCACCCTCAGTCTTCAGGGTCAGTCGGCCAGGCTCAGTAGCATCCGTAGTAAAGGTCAGCAGGCTGCTGCCTCCCTCTTTGGTGCTGACAATCGTACCCACCGTATTCTCATCACTAAGGAAGATAATCAGTTCGTCGAGCGATGTCGTGACGTTGCTAAGTTCCGCCTTGTTCAACACAAGGGTATTTCTGCCGTCAAAGCTGACAGTACCGTCTCCTAACACATCAGTATTATTGCCCTCCGTCACTGCCACGCCGTTGACCACCAGCCCATACTGGTAGTAAGCCTGAAATTCAGCCGTCACCTCCACGTCATAGTCAGCCCCAGGCATGTCAAACGTGTACGTCGTCACGCCACCGGGGTTTGCATCAGGATTGGCAGGTGTGATGGTGATGGGCGTATCGTCTATGATAGGGGCGCGACGAGGCACTTGTGCCTGCGTACCACTGACTGACTTCACGGCTTTGATGTAGTCAACGGTCAGGTAGTAACCGTCGGCCGGCACAGCCGTCAGGGTGCACACGCCATTGGCCACAGCCGATGTCAGTGTGCCTCCCCCTGTCGGCAAAGTGCTGATGTGCACCTCACCGGCAGCCCTTGCTGCCGACACGGTCAGCAGCAAGGCAGTCAGGGTCATGATATATTTATAGAATAACTTTGTCATCTCGCGCTTACCTTATTTATTTTAAGATAACCTTCTTGCTATTGATGATGTAGAGGCCCTTGCCGGCAACCGTCGTACGGCGGCCCTGCAGGTCGAAGATGGCGTTGGCACTGCCATTCACAGCATTGATAGAGCTGATGCCCGTTGTGTCGCCAAGTCCACCAATGGTCAGACGGCGGGGAGCACCCGCACTGCCGGCACCAGCACTTGTGCTCGGCAACACCAAGTATGCACGATTAGCAGGAACAACACCTGAGTTAGAAAGCACAAATGCGTCGTTGTAGAGCACATAGACAGTACCGTCGGTCACACTGCTCACGTTGGTCTTTCCATTACCAGCCTGCAGCAGATTGGTCTTGTAAGTGTTAGTGCCCTCTGCCGACACCTCAGTGTTCTGCAACAGCACAGGCACGCCAGCCGGCAAGTATTCCAGAGCCTGCACCTGAACGGTAGTTCCGCTGACACCAGTCACCACATAGGCACTGACGCCACCCAGATCCAAGTCTTCCTCGCTAACGTAGGTAGCCCATTCATTGCCGCCAAACATGTTGCTAACATCCAGCGTATTGCGGCTGATGCTAAACTCTGCGGTTGCCTCACCGGCCTGATAGTTGTCAGTCTCAGCGATGGTGGCACGCACCACATAGTCGCCCACTGCCATAGGCACTTCGATAGTATAGGCATCATCGCCAGCACTCTGCAATTTATACATGTAAACGACCTCTCCTTCTCCTGTCTCACCCTCAACGTTGGGTTCATTTGCTTCCTGTCCGTAGTTCCAACCCTCAATGTTGACAGAGAACTCCAGCGAAGCCTTTGCGATGGTAAACTCAGCAGAAGCCGTGCCAGTATAGATGCCCTTACCCGTTACGGTCACAGTGGCCGTGCCGGCATTGATGTTGTTGGCATAGCTCACCTCATAGTTGGCAGCGTCCAGCGCGACCTCGCCCAATGCAACGGTCACCCTTGGTGCCTTCTCCTCACCGTCGTAGACAAAGTCACTTCCCTGCACAGTCACCGTTGCACTGGCAATGCTGGTGCGCTCAGAGAAGGTGGCCGTCACCTCCACATCGTACTCCTGCGAGGGCATCTGGAACGTATAGGTGGTCACGCCACTGGGATCGGCAGCAGCGTTAACAGCCGTAATAGCAATCGTCTCACTGTCCAGACTGGGCACACGGTTAGGAGCCTGTGCGCTGCCGGCGTCAATCACCTTCACGGCCTGCAGTCCATCGACGGTCATGAAGTAGCCCTGTGCGGGAGTCACCGTCAGGGTGCACAGTCCAGAATCTTCGCTGACAGAAGACTCTACAGAGCCGGCATTCTGGTTAGGGTTCACTTTCACTGTTACCGTGTTTGCTGCGTTAGCTACGGTCAAGGTCAGCAGCAGAGCTGCAAGTGTCATTAGTTTTTTCATAATTGTTATACGTTTAATTAGTTATTTTATTTGTTTCTGTTTCCCTTATTTGATCATGATTTTCTTTCCATTCACGATATAGAGGCCGGCAGGCAATGTGCCGTTTGCCATCTTGCGACCCATCAGGTCATAGACTTCCTCGCCGTTGCCAGTGGCCACACGGCTGGTGGCGGCTATGCCCGTCGTAGTGCCTATGCGGCGGATGTACAAGCGCTGGGGTGCTCCTGCTCCACCTTCGGCAATACCGCCGACTTCTGGCATTTGGTCACCCTTGGGATTCTGGTCAACAGCCTGCACAGCGCCAAGCACTAAATAAGCCTTATGGGCAGGCACGGAACCGCTGATGGTCTTGACGAACACACCGTTATAGAGCACGTAGACCGTGCCACTCAGCGCAGTCACGTCCGTACTCTCCTCAGCACCGTGCAGCAGATTGGTGCTGAATGTGGTTTCCTCGCCTGTCCAGACAGCTGCCATAAACGACGATACTTTATCATTAGTGCGCTCCAGCAATACGCCAACACCCTGCGGAATGTAGCTGATTGCCTGAACCGTCACCTCGCTGCCGCTAACAGACGTCACGATGTAGGCCTCCAAACCCTCAGGTACCGCCAAGTCTTCCTCTGCACAATAGGTGGTCCACTGCTGGTTGCAAGCAATAGTGGTGGCCGTCACCGTAAGCGTGTAGCTGACAGGCTCTGCAGCCTCGTAGTCGTCATCGCCCTCGAAACTTGCGGTGATCGTGGTTTCGCCAGGAGCTAATATCTGCAGCTGATTGTCTACTATCGTCGCCACACTCTGGTTGCTCGACTGCAGCACCACGTCAACCTCCAACTCATTGGTCAGCTCTGGCTCGTCCCACTCCTGTGCGCCAAGCTTCACGGTTGCCGTATTGGCCGACCAGGCCAGCACGGGCGTACCCTTCTCAATGGTCATTGTCAGCGTCCTCGATGCCTCGGCCGTCTCAGCGTCACCGGCATAGTACACTTGCAACGTGACCGTGCCGGCATGCAACGGGGTCAGCACGTTGTCCGAGATGGTGGCAATGGTCTGCTCCTGCGCCGTACCATCGACGACGATGCTCCATGTCAGCGGCATGCCTGCGACACTTGAAGCCATTTCACGGCCTGTCAGTACCGTAAGGCCATCGGTGCCTGCATCGACAGCATCAGTTGCTGAGGTGTAAGAAGGCAGCGTAAACGTCTCGCCCATCTTTGCGGTTACATCATCGGGAACGTAGAGTGTCATCGTGCGCTTCATCGTGGTCAGCTGAAACGAGGTGTTGCCTGCGGCATAGAGACCCACGGCCTCTGACGTAGCTGAAATCGTGGTCTGGCCACCATAGGTCACCACCGTGATGTTGCCCTCCTCGTCAATGGAGGCCACATCGGGATCGGACGACGTAAAGGTGATGGTACCCGTGAAGTCTTCATCCCGATACCACTCTGGCAGGCTGCCGGACTCTGGGCTCTGATAGCCAGTAAGCCCTGTCAGCACTTGCTCTAAGTTGCTGTCGAGGCTATAATAGTAGAACGGCTTCTTTGGCTCAATGACGGTTACCGTAAAGGTCACAGGCCAGTCACCACCATTCAGCACTACGTAATCTTTCTCCTTGTCCCCTTCACTGATGTATGCCATGAAGTTCACTACACCCGTAGAATCTGTGCGGAAGTTCACGTCGTTGTTCTGTCCGATATAGGCGGCACCCTCCGTCTCTGTCTCGACGAGCTGGAAATTATAATAGATTTCGTCCTCACCGACGGCAGGAATGATGGCAGGCACATAGGGGGCACTGTTCATCAGCACCGTAGTGTCTCTCACACCAAAGTATTTGCCCACCACCGTTTCACTCCTGACGGAGTCCACCTGACTCCAGGCGGTTACGATGCAAGGACCTGCCAATGCAGGGCCGCCGGTCTCCATGTCATACACCGCGTCAGCAACATCTTCCAACGACTCATCAACATAGTCAATAGCGTAATGGACAGTCTCTCCAGACTCGAAGCCAAAAGTTTGCTCACCCTCTCGGGTCATGCTGCTGAACATCTGTGGAGCGTACACCTTACTGATCATTTTGCTATCTCCATTGGGCTGATAGGCAAGTCCGTCTTCAAACTTCACGGCGTTGAATCCGTCGAAGGCTTCCTTGCTCGAGGAAGTGTTGATAGCCAGCACTCCTTCCTCAATATCGTCGGTGGCAAAAGTTAATACGGCTGCCGGATTGGTACTTCTGAAAGCAATGGCCTCGTCATTATTATAGCTAATATAACTATAGCTATTCAGTTTCACCGTCAGCAAATCAAGGCTACTCTCCACAAAAGGTATTGAGTCGTTTAGGGCCACACTTGCCTCTGTCAGCGTCAAAGTATGAGTCGCAGCATCGAAAGCCACCTGCGGTGTTCCCTCATTCGTCTGTCCGCCCGTAATGTTACTTGCGTTCTCACTCGTCACCTCAATACCTGCAACGGTGAGACCGTAGGAAGATGCGGGAGCAACGGGGTCGGCCTCAGCCCCGTAGGGTGCATAAACTACGATGTCACGAAGGGATACATTATAATTACTTGGTGTACCTGTTACAGACAGGGTAACTCTCAGCCGTCCATTTCTAATGGTAATTGCCTCCGTAGGTGTCAAGGTCACCACAGAGTAATTTTCATATTCCGTCTGGGAATATTCCACTTCAGTAAAGGAGCCTGATTCATCGGCTACTTCCAACTTGGTCACCGACACAGTAGCACCGTAGTGGAAATCGCCAAATAGCTTGACTGCCTCCAACGTACCGTTGCAAGTAAAGTTAGATGTCAGCACCACCGTACCCGAGGTTGGCACCCAATCAGAAGTATCATCGTTCCATTCTACAAAGCGTATACCTTGGCCAGAAGGGCCATCATAGCCGACAGCCTTGTTGCTGGTCCAGTTGCGTCCCGACTCGTCAGCTGTACAGACGTATGCACCCGATGAAGTGTCCACGCCGTTGAAGTCTGAGTGAACATAGCTGGTCGTATAGAGATTGTAGAGATAAATCTTACCCAAATAAAACTCTGTCTCATCCACTCCTGCATTGTCTTGCGGTCCAATGGTAATCGTCACATACTCATCGGTAATCATGACGAGCTGTTCTACATCTTGATTATTGCCAGCACCACTAAAAGTGCTTATAGGATTAGATCTGTAGTCATACGCTCCCCTTGCATTTGCTGATACTGTTTCGCCTAAGCTTATAGAAACGTCGGCTGACTGTTCTGTGGTATAATCTGAGGGATTGGCCCATGCCATAAGATCGGTCTCGGAAGATGCGTTATAGAATATGGCACCCCACACTTTGAACTTCGAACGCAACGTAACAGAGGGTACGACACCTTCCGTATTATTCGTCAACTTGATACCCGTACCAGCGCTGTACGTCAATAACTCCGTGCCTGTGGAAACCGAAACGACCTCCCAGTTGTTCAGGCCATCGGCGGTTGTAAGTGTATAGCTACCGTCGTCGGCATTATACGCCACACCCGTAAATTGCGTAACAATAGTAGGATTGGAGTTGTCTTCCGCCCATGCCCCCAAAGGGATAAGCAGCAGTGCCATGAGTAGCATTAACACTCTCAGTGTAGTCAGTCCTCGCGCCCTGCGCCGTCCTGACTCCTTTTGGTTAAGTAATGGTTTTTTCATTCTCATTGCATTAATATTTTAATTGTTGTTTCATATTTTCACTTCGGCAACAGCAAGGCCTGGGTTGCTGTATCGCTCTGTCAATTAGCCATCTATTTAGTTTTACGCTACAAAGGTACAAAGAAGTAATGAAAGAACAAAAAAAACAGAGTTTTATTTTAAATTAAGATTAATGCAAAGTCTGATGCAAAGTCTGAAACGTCTCCCTCGCGCGCGCGTATATATTAATAAGGTGTAAAATCTGCCTCAGAGGGGGCATCCATGGGGCATGGCTGCCAAACATCTATCTTTGAGGGGTCCGAGTGTATATTCTCGAAGGGTCCAACCATATATGTTTGAGGGTCTCAACCATATATACTTTATACCCCTCAAAGATATATGCTTGGAACCCTCGAAAGTATATGGTTGGACCCCCTCAAGTCTATATGGTTGAGGGGGGTGAAGTATATACACTTCAGGGGGGTGAAGTCTATAGGGTTGAGGGGGCTGAAAGATGATGCTTGAGGGTCTCAACCATGATACTTGACACCCTCAATGATGATGGTTAGACCCTTCAACCATCATGCTTCAGACCCCAAAGACTACATAGGGAGAGCCAGCACAAAGCGGGCACCGGAGCCGGCATAGGTGGTATCGAGCGTGACGTCACCACCCATGCGACGGGCTATGTTGCGGGCCACGGAGAGTCCGATGCCCTGCCCGTCAAAGTAGCTGTTCAGCTTGACGTATGGCTCAAAGATGCGCTCTGCATCGTCGGCAGCAACGCCCAGGCCAGTGTCCTCGACGGTATAGATGGCCTGCATCTTTTCCATGTCCACGGCCACGCCCAGTTTCACAGAGCCATCGGTAGTGAACTTCTGGGCATTGTCTAACAGGTGGGTCAGCACACGAACGGCCTTGGCCACATTGGTAGACAGCATGGTGGCAGCTGCGTCAGGAGCCGTCTGCAACTCAAACTTCAGGTATTGCGACTTGTCAATAGCCGTAGCCTTGATGGCATCGTCAGCAATCTGCGACACCATCACGTTGTCAGTGCGCTCTATAGGCTCTTGAGCCTCCAGGTCGCCGAAGTCAGCCAAGCGGCCAGCAAAGGCTGCCAACTGTTGCACGCCGCTCTGGGTAGCAGCCTGCTGCATGTCGGCCACCATCTGCTTCATGGCCTCTGCCTGATGGCGAGCCGACTCCGTGAGCTGGTTCACCTGCTGCTGCAGGTCCTTGGTTTGCTTCTCCAAAGCCTCGTTGGCGGCGGTCACCTTCTGGTGCTGCTCCTCCATCTTGTCATAATAGAGCAGGGCTTGCTCGTAGCCCTCACCGATATTGTCAAAGTTCTTCTCCAGTGCGCGATAGTCATCGAGCAGCTTCTGCTGTTCGTCCACGCGCCGCTGATAGTCGTTGAGCAGTTGCTGCTGCTCCTCAGTCTGCCTGGCGCTAGCCTGGCGCTGGAAGTAGTAGGCTATGGCCAACACCACAGCCACTACCAGTGTGATGATGAATGCGTAAGTCATAAGCGGGAGTCACTATGCCTTCTTTTCTACTTTCATAAACTTTGTGAAGCCTGTCATTGCCAGCACTTTATAGATTTCCGGGCTCACGTTGGTCATCTTGAACTGGCCCTTCTGCTGCATCACAGTGCGCATGGTCTTCTGGATGATGCGCAAGCCAGACGATGCCATGTAGTTCAGGTTCGAGCAGTCCATTTCCAAGTTCACACCACCATCTTGCAGTGCGGGCTGAATGTCCTGTTCAAACTGTGGGGCGTTCATAGTGTCAATACGTTCACCAGTCTTAATGATGGTCTTGCCATCCTCTTTGATAATCTGTGTCATAGTTGTTATTTGTTTTTGATTTATAATGTTTTAGTTACTTAATGATTAATGTCTACAGTTGCTGTTAAGGTTCAAATGTCCTTTTTCATCGTCAACAGGTTTTTGCCCTCCAAACGCTGATAGGTCACTTCGTTCATGATGTTCTTGACGATGAAGATGCCCATGCCACCGATTTCGCGGTCGATGGGGTTGACGTTGGGGTCGGCATCATCCTTCAGGGTGGGGTCAAACTCCTTGCCCTGGTCGCTCAAGACAAAGGTGAGCTCCTTGCCGTCACTCTCGGCCACAAGCTCAATAGCAGCATCGGTGCCCTCTGGGTAGGCGTAGAAAATGACATTGCTGACCATTTCCTCCATCACCAGATTCAGGTTCATCTGCAATTCCATGTCCAGGCCCAACTCTTCACCGATTTCCTCGACAAACTGGTTGACGCGCTCCAGCTCACCGACTTGGTTTTTTAGTTTTAGTTCCTTTCTCATACGCTTTACGATTATTATTTATTGGTTGTTGTTATGTCTCTGATTACCTTGACGCACAGCATGGTGAGGTCGTCGTTAGGCTCAGCGCCGTCACGATGCTTCTCCACTTCCTCGCGAAGCAGTTCGATGGTCTGACGCGAACTCTCGAAGGGATGCGTCTCCAGTATCTCTAACAGCCGCTCGTCGGTGAACTGTTCCTGCTGGCGGTTCTCAGCCTCGTTGAGTCCGTCCGTGTAGACGAAGAACGGGCAGTTGGTGATGTCGGCAATCTCCTCGCCCACATACTCCAAGCCTGGCCAGAGGCCGATGGGCGCATTAGGCTCCATCTCGATGAACTCCGACTTACCATCCCTGAGCAACACTGGCGGATTGTGGCCTGCGTTGCAGAAGTCAAGGTGGCCCGTGGTGAGGTCTACCAGTCCTAAGAACATGGTGACGAACATGCCCGTCTCGTTGTCCTCACCAGAGAGGGCATCGTTGATGCGTGTGGCTATCTCGGCAGGCATCATCTGCTGGGCAGCCAATGTGCGGAACAGGCGGGTGGCCTGGGCCATGAACAAGGAGGCGGGCACACCCTTGCCACTGACATCGCCCAAGGCGAAGTAGAGGCGGTCGCCCATCATCAGATAGCCATAAAGATCGCCACCCACCTCTTTAGCAGGGGTCATCGAGGCAAAGAGGTCCAAGTCAGGACGGTCTGGGAAGGTACTGGGCACCATGCCCATCTGGATGTTGCGTGCAATGCGCAAGTCGCTCTCGATGCGCTCCTTGGCCGTGGTGGTCTCCTCCAACTGATCATAGGCCACCAGCAACTCGTCGTGCGCCTTCTTCAGTCGTTTGGCGGCTCGCAGGCGGAACACGGTGAAGATGGCCAAGCCCACAAGGATGATGCCCACGATGAGCAACATGCTGCGGAACTGGGCGCGCTCCTGCTCCATTTTCATGTGCTCTTGCTCGCGCTGCAGTTCATCGACGTGGAACAGGGTGTTCATCTCGTTCAGCTGGTTACGTGTCTCAGCACCGCTGATAGAGTCCTTGGCATCTATGATGCTGGAATAGACGTTGGCAGCCTCCTCGAAGCGGCCCAAGCGGCGCAGGATGTCGGCCCGCTGATTGAGAATCATGATGCGCACAGGCACGTCCTCACCATCCTCGTAGATCATGCGGCGCCCGTTCATCTCCAGTGCCTTGCGATAGTCGCCCTTGCCCAGATAGTACTGCGCACTGTAGAAAAGCCAAGGCATCGTGATGAAATCGCCCCCCTGGCTCTTGCGCTTGTCCACCTCGGCCAGCATCTCGGCAGCATGGTCAAACTGTTTCAAGCCAAGGGCAGCCTGGGTGCAGGCCAAGTAGTAATAGGCCCACTGGATGTCACGGAACTGCTGGTCGAGATTAATAGATGTATGGAATGTCTCCAGAAACTCCTTCCACTCCACCGTCAGCTGCTCCAGCTCCTGATAGTCCTTCTTGTCGTTGAGCAAGTCGCCATAATAGGAGTAAATGTCAGGAATGGTGGGCGGCAGGGGCGTGATGGTCTTCAGCAGGTTCAGGCTCTTGCGATAGGCCTCACCGCTCTCGTCCAGATTGTGCATGTTGGCATAGACGTTGCCCATGGCGTAGTAGGCAATGCCCATACCGTATTTGTTGTCATGCGACTTGGCATCTTCCATCATGGCCTGCACCTGGCGCAGGGCCGTATTGTAGTGGCCACTGAAGATGTAGGTGTTGACCAGATGCGTCCAGAGCTCATACACCCTGTCCCAGTCTTTGTTGCCCTTCAGTCGCTCCAAGTCGCGAGGCACATAGGCCTCTATGGAGTCCACCATGTCATTGTTGTAGAACAGCACTGCACGTTCCAGCACACTGGCGGCAAAGAGCTTGTTGTCACCCTGCACGTAGGCCTCCTCGGCCAGGTCGTTCAGGCAACGCACCTGATAGTCGATGTCTGGCGAGTTGATGCTCTCGTCCTGCAACATTTTCAGCGCCTGCAAACGGGCCACTCCCTTCAGGTGTGGCAGCTTCTCGCGCAAAACAGCTGTCTTGTCGGCCCGGACGGGCAACAGGCAGCAGCTCAGCAGGAGCATTGCGGACAGCAGGAACAGTTTTCTCATCACGTCAAAGTGGCATTATATAATCACACGCGTCTTGCGATAGTTCTCGCGAAACTCTGAGGGGGCGCACCCCTTGTTCTTCTTGAAGATACGGTTGAAATTGCTGAGGTTGTTGAAACCGCAGGCATAGCAGATTTCAGAAACGCTCTTGTTCGTATCGACCAGCATGCGACTGGCATAGCCCAAGCGCATCTCAATGATGTATTCGCTGAGGTTGCGCCCTGTGTGCAGCTTGAAGAAGCGGCTGAAGGCCGACGGACTCATGCCGGCTATGTCGGCCAGCGTGGCCAGACGAATCTCGTCCTTGTAGTTCTTGGAAATGAAGTTCTTCACTTTCAGCACACGCCGTGAGTCGCTGGCCACCTCCACCTTGGCATAGCTGGACGTAGCCAACGGACGGGCCTTGGTGCTCTTGGAGAGTTCGTAGAGGATGGTCATGAACTGGGTGACGGCATAGAAGCCGTCCTTAATGGAACTGAGGGTGTCGATGAGGTGATAGACGCGCATGATGTCCTCTAAGGGGAAGGAAAGCCCCTTGCGGGCCTCTTGCAACATCTTGCGCATCGAGAAAAAGGGAGTATGGTCCAAGAAGCTGCCATCGCCAAGGTCGAGGGAAAACTGTACAGTGACCTCACGGATGTTGTCGCTCTGACAGCCGTTCTGTTCCCAGACGTGCTCCAGGTCAGGACTGGTGATGAGCACCAGATCATACTCGCCAATCAGCTCGCTGCTGTCGCCCACAATGCGGCGCACGCCAGCAGCATGCTCCACAAAGTTGAGTTCGAAGACCTCATGATTGTGGATGGGATAGGTAAACTCCTTCTTGCGACGGTCGGCAATGTAGAGGGAGTCCTTGCCCATCAGCGGCGTTATCTCGTGTATGACCCTCGGTTCTTCCATTATTGCACTACGCTAAAATGAGAACTCATAACTCATAGCTCATAGCTCATAACTCATAGCTCATAACTCATAGCTCATAACTGTCATTATATCTTCAGCTCCTTCATAATCTCGGCCATGCGCTGGAGCGTGGAGATGCGCGTAGGCACCAAAGGCAGGCGCAACACGTTCTCGATAAAGCCCATCTCGTGGAGCATGGCCTTGACACCAGCAGGATTGCCGTCGACAAAGAGCAGCGAAAAGAGGTCAATGAACCGATGGTGTATCTTGCGCGCAGGGTCGTACTCGCCCTTCATCTGCAGGCGAATCATCTTGGAGAACTCCTTAGGCAGCGCATTGCCAATGACGCTGATGACACCCACGGCACCACAGCTGATCATGGGGAACGTCAGTGCATCGTCGCCAGAGATGACATCGAAGCCACGAGGCTTGTTCTTGATAATTTCATCCACCTGCTCCAGATTGCCGGAGGCTTCCTTGATGGCCACAATGTTTTCACAGTCGTGGGCCAGGCGCACGGTGGTAGCAGCCTGCATGTTGATGCCTGTGCGGCCAGGCACGTTGTAGAGGACTACGGGCAGGGGCGTGGCTGCGGCTATGGCCTTGAAGTGCTGATAGAGGCCCTCCTGCGAAGGCTTGTTGTAATAAGGGCAGACGCTCAGGATACCGTCAATCCCCTTGAAGTCGCCAGTCTTGAGCTCCTCGACAATGGCTGCCGTATTGTTGCCGCCACACCCCATGAGGATGGGCACACGACCACCAACCAAATCAACAATAAGGTCTTTGATTTTCTGCTTTTCCTCTTTAGTAAGAGTGGGCGTCTCGCCAGTAGTGGCCAAGATGCAGAAGAAGTCGGCACCATTGTTAAGCTGATATTCTACGAGGCGGATGAGTGACTTATAGTCAACAGAACCGTCTTCCGTGAAAGGAGTAATCAGTGCGATACCGAGTCCTTTGAAGATATTATGTACCATAAAAAACTAAGAATTCTTATTTTCTGAGTGCAAAATTACACAAAATAAATGGTAAACTATTACTTTATTGCGAAAATTTTACTAAATTTGCAACGTAAAACGCAAATATAGATAGAAATCCGATACAAAATGACATCGAAGCAACGTCTGCGACTATCCCTATGCGCCATAGCCCTCACTGCTGTCTTCGCCTGTGCGGGCGGAGAAAGCTACGACCATGAGCGCACACCAGAGCAAAGGGAGCAATACAAGGCGCTGAATGACTCGATGCAGCATATGGTGCCTCACGCATTGGACGACATCCGGCAGGCCATGGACGATGCAGAGGACTCGCTGACGTGGTATGACTACTATCTGATGTACGGGCGCCACTATCTGCTGTCACATTCGCCTGACTCGCTCCTACCCTACGCAGAGCGCACGTTGGACTTCGTGGCCCGTGAAGAACAACAGACACCACGCACCAGAGGGCTGGCCGCCATGGCCAACAGCCTGATAGCCTCGTACCACTACTTGCTATACCATGAGACAGACAGCGTCTTGGCACTCTATCGGCGCGCCTACGACCTGATGATGCAGAGCGACCTCAAAGAGAATCTGCCTGACCTCAGTGCCAACATGGCCGATGCCTACATCCAGAAGGGCGACCTGCCGGAAGCCTCGCGCTGGTACAGACGGGCACTGGTGCTGGTGGACTCTTTAGGGCTGCCCACGGCGAACAATGTGACACTATACATGGGGTTAGGGCGCATCTACACCTCGCTGCGCGACTTTGAGCACGCCAAGGAGTACTACGAGATGGCCGACACGATGTTCTATGCCATGAAGCCCAACATGCAATCGTACTTCCTGAACAACTACGGCAACTATTATTATTACCATCGCGAGTATGAAGAAGCCCTGAAGATGTTCAAACGCCTGAAGGCACACATCAAGCAATATAATGCCGAGGAGAACTTCGACATGTATCTGTGCAAGATCAACATGGCCGACGCCTACCTGAACCTGAATGAGCTCGACTCTGCCAAACAATATGTCAAGGAGGCTGAGGATTATTTCACGCGTCAGGGGGTTGACGTGGCCATCTACTATGCCCACACCATCCAGATAGGCATTGCCATCAAGGAGGGACGGTATATTGATGTGCATAACATCCTGATGCTGGAAAAGCGGCTGAACGTGAACGATGCAAACATCGTGGGCATCCGTGACCAGTACATGGACCAGTTCTATGCTGCCGTGGGGGACTTCCGATCGGCTTACGAGTGGTTGCAGGCAGGCAAGGCAAAGATAGACTCCACCGACTCAAGACTGCTGAACATGCGCTCGGAGGACATCATGACGCGACTGACGGAAGACACCATACGCCTGCACCACCAACTGGCCATCAAAGAACGTGAGACGGCATACGCACACACGCGGACAGCTTTCTGGATTATTCTGGGCACACTCATCATCGCACTGCTGCTTGTCATGCTCTGGCTATTCTACGAACACAAGCGAAGATTGCAAAACCAGCTTGACATGCTTATGCTACGCCTGACAACAACGCGCCAGCGAATCTCGCCACACTTCGTGTTCAACGTGCTGAACTCACGCGTATCACAAACGAACCAGCAGGAGGCTGACCAGTTGCTGAATCTGGCCAAGCTCATTCGCAAGAACCTGGACCTGACGAGCCGTAATAACACCACGCTGGCAGAGGAACTGGACTTCGTGAGCCAATATGTGGCACTGGAACAACAACTGATGGGCGAAGACTTTGAATTTCAGATGAACACGCCAGAAAGGAGCGTGCTGGAGGGCATCATGGTACCCTCCACGCTGGTGCAAATCATCACGGAGAATGCCATCATACACGGCATCAAGCCCATCAAGGGGGAGAAGCGGCTGATTATCAACGTAACAGTAGACGAGGAGAACACTCGCATTGAGGTGGTGGACAACGGCAAGGGATTCGACATCCGCAACATCAGCAACGAGCGCCTGCGCACAGGTATTGGCATCATTCGGGGCACCGTCAATGCCATCAACCAAGAGAACAGAAAGGTGAAAATGCGCTTCGACGTGCACAACGACCACGGATGTCATGCCACGCTGATCATTCCCAGAAACATCATATTATTATAGAACGCGTACACGCAAGAAAATATATAGAAATAAATAAAAACCAAACAAACTACCATAAAACAAATGAAAGTAATTATCATTGACGACGAACAAAGTGCCATAGACGCTCTGGAGCAACGACTGAAGAAGTATGATGACGTAACCATAGTCGCTACCACACAAAGCGGGTTCAAAGGCATCAGCCTGGTCAGAAGTGAGGAGCCTGACCTGCTGTTCCTCGACGTGGAACTGCCCGATCTCTCTGGGCTGGAGTTTCTGGAACAGATGGAGAACGCCACACAGGAGAAACCGTGTCGCGTGATTATCTATACAGCACATAGCAACTATATGCTACCCTCATTTCGAGGCAAGGCGTTCGACTTCCTGCTCAAGCCCATTGACCCAGAGGACCTGGATAAAATCATGGAGCGTTGCCGCACAGAGGCGGAAAAAGATGCCGAAGAAGCCAACACAGCCAAGAAGGACAACGAGAAAGTGGTGCTCTATACAAACGCGACGGACTTCCGACTGGTGGACATGCGCGACATGGGATTATTCCAGTATAACCACGAACTGCGCTTCTGGGAGGTTGTGGTCGCCAGCCGAAAGGAACCGCTGAAACTGAAACGGTCCATTAACTTCGAGACACTAACAAGCATAGACCCACGCTACGTGCAGGTGAGCCAGCGACACATCATCAACATCAACTACCTCTTGGAGGTCAATGACAACGTGTGCCGTTTCTTCCCTCCCTTTGATAAAATAGACTATGTAAGAGTGGGGCGTCAGTATCGCAAGAAGCTGTTAGACAGGTTCTGCACACTATAAAAATCAGCAGCTATTTCTTGCCCTTGTTCAGGTATTCGTAATAATACCAATAGGTGTCCTCATACTGGCGGAAAACGGCAACATGGCGGGCATTCCTGTCTGCATAGTGGCTTTCCAATTCCTGCAAATCACGATAGTCCGTATCAAGTACATTATCGTGATAGGTTATGCGTGGCACCGAGCGCAGATGATTATACTGGATGAGGGCCTCGCGATAGTAACGGGGCAGGTGGTCGTCAATCTTATAATACAGGGGCAGCAACTCAACAAACCTGTCCAACTGACGGTCGATAAGGCAGGCGCACAAGACTCGGTCGCCACCTTGACGCATCAGGTCTGTGTCTTTCATGCCCAATACTTTACTCTGCCCTTTGACAGGATAGGAAAAGAGACGTTCGCCTAATAAATGCTCATGAGCCAAAGCCTCAATACGAAGTTGCAAAAGCCGACGGTCTGTCTTGTCAGAATGCTCCCCCACCCTCAAGGCCCCTTGATAGTCACCCGCTGCCATCAGCCGCTCCATGCGCGAAGCATAGCGATGGACATCAGTAGTATCAATGGCTATGCCGATGACAAGCATCAGCATAGCCACTGTCAAGGTTATCTGCCAAATACGGCGGAAATTCAGTTTCATACCTTACGCAACACCACTGCCGAACGAGCGGGAATGTAAAGCTTGAGCCACTCTTTGTGATCCTCAACATAAAGTGGATCGAAGTTGGTGAGATGGGTCACCGTGTCGTCAGCAAAACCATTGCCACCAAACTCCTTAGCATCAGTGTTGAGTACCACCTCGTAGGACCCCGTAGGCACGAGGAAGCCATAATCAGTGTAAGAGCGCGTGGGCGAGAAGTTGAACACGAACACCAAATCGCCACGCATGTAGCAAAGCACTTGGTCACCATCAGAGTGCCAAATCTCAGTTACGGGTGTCTTCTGGAAATTCTTCTGGCTCTTGATGACCTCCAGCATTTTCTGATCGAAGTCGCCCAGCCAATGATAGCAAAGCTCTTTATTATCAACAAGGTTCCACTGGCGGCGTGCATACTTGTAGGACCAGCCATTGCCCTCGCGTGGGAAGTCAATCCACTCCGGATGTCCGAACTCGTTGCCCATAAAGTTGAGATAGCCACCATTGATGGCACCGGCGGTCACCAAACGAATCATCTTGTGCAGAGCAATGCCTCGCTGGGCCATATCGTTCTCGTCACCTTTCTTGAAATGCCAGTACATGTCGGCATCGATGAGACGGAAGATAATGGTCTTATCACCCACAAGTGCCTGATCGTGGCTCTCGCAATAGGAGATGGTCTTTTCATCAGGACGACGGTTCTTGACCTCCCAGAAGATGGAGCATACGTTGATGTCCTCGTCACGCACCTCCTTAATCGTCTTAATCCAGTAGTCAGGGATATTCATGGCCATGCGATAGTCAAAGCCGTAGCCTCCATCCTCGAACTTGGCGGCCAGTCCGGGCATGCCACTGACCTCCTCGGCAATGGTGATGGCCTTGGGGTTAACCTCGTGAATGAGGCAGTTGGCCAGCGTCAGATAGCAGATGGCATTGTCGTCCTCGTGGCCGTTGAAGTAGTCACCGTAGCCGCCAAAGGCCTCACCGAGTCCATGACTGTAATAGAGCATGGAAGTGACACCGTCGAAACGGAAACCGTCGAAGTGGAACTCCTCAAGCCAGTACTTGCAGTTGGAGAGCAAGAAGTGCAGCACGTC
>ERZ842401.2057-NODE-2057-length-27460-cov-4.175990_pt1 | contig 27460 bp, 38 predicted proteins | sample MGYA00521270_ERZ842401 | MGnify/ENA primary metagenome ERZ842401 (study PRJEB31892, sample SAMEA3878208) | bioreactor metagenome | biome: Moose rumen | place: Sweden | collected 2011-10 | study: EMG produced TPA metagenomics assembly of the PRJEB12797 data set... | reverse complement strand
CCACCGAGATCTACACTCTTTCCCTACACGACGCTCTTCCGATCTAGTCGCTAAATGCGTATTTTTTTATCAAATCCCACCCATTAGGGCTAATTTCGGAAATATTTAACTCTTTCAATCTTTGTATCGCGAACATCTCGCGGATTTTATCTATATCTTCGTTCAATTGGTTTATGTTGTTTGAATACCATCCCATCACGCCAGCCCTAGATATCAAATCGCCGATGCTGTCTTTTCTTGCGTCAAAAGATTCAAGTAAGCATAAATCTTGTGCCGCCTCGTCGCATATATCTCTATTGTTTAAATAGAAGCTCTCCTGCTCGTATGTGTATACACTTACCTCTTCATCTGCGTATTCTGCTATCGCATCGCTTAAATAATTTGGATAGCGGAAGCTATTCTCTTCGCAAAAATCAATAGAAATATCATTCATTGATTTTTTTAATTCGTTGATTAATTCATCTACTTTTAATACTTTTTCTGTTTTCATATATATATATATTCTCCTTTGCTCTGGGTTCTTTCCCTTTCGCATTTATATAATACAATGGATTAGATTGGCTTGTCAAGTAGTTTTTTTTATTTTTTTTTAGACTTTTTTTGGCTAGTCAAATCGTGGCTAAAATCTCGCGCACAATAAATAATTATTGCGTATGTGTCTATTATTGCGTGTATGCCTGTGCTCTCGCGCGTTTCTTAACCCACCCCCTTACCCCCAAAAATGCTTTTTTTGTTTTATGGACAAAATAGTTTTTTAAAAACAAAAGAGGGGGGTCTTTTTTTTACCCCCTCTAATAAAATTGTATTTTTATTGGATGAATAATTTTTTCACTCCATATATTATTTTTCTTCTCCTAAAATATCGAACATTGACATCTGCACGCCACTCTCTTTTGGTCTTACAACAAACGCTCCTTCTATTCGGTTCTTTGCTATTTCAAAATACTTTTCATCTATCTCGCAGCCGATGAATTCTCTCCCCAATTCTTTACAAGCAACCCCGCAACTACCGCTCCCCATAAATGGGTCTAACACAACTTGATTTGGCTCGGTTGAGTTTTCTATCAAGATTTCATTTACCGCAACGGGTTTTTCAGTCGGATGTAATTTATTGCCGATAATATTTTTTACGCGTAAAATGTTTGTTGTGCCCATATTGTTGATATATCTTTGCCCGCCCTTACGAAGCATAATTATAAACTCCAACGCGTTAAGATAAAACTTATTTGGTGTCGCGTTCCCTTTATCCCAGACAAGCAAGTTCTGAAAGATAAACCCCGCCTTTTCCGCTTCAGCTTGTAAGTCCATTAAATTGCGTGCATTGATATATATATATGAGTATTGGGCTTTAAAACGCGATAACATTCTGGTAGCCACTCGCTGAACTTAATCTCATTGTATTTAAACAGTTTGCCGTTTTTTACATAAGTGCCTTGCACAGTTTCATCGAAGATTCCAGAAAGTATCACTTTCTTAGAATCCCCGATGTATTTTTTTCCATTTACTTTTTTCAATATACCACCGCACACATTTTTTGACGGGTCTATTGCTAGTCCACCAGAACAAATGTGATATGGGCAGTCGGTCACGATGCAATCAACACTCTCACTCTGTATGTTTTTAAACGCTTCTAAACAATCTTGATTATATAGTTTCATTCAGTTTCAACTCCTTTGCCTGTTCTATTGTGTAAGCCTTGCCTTTTACAAAGGTGGCTTCTATAAATTGAATTGTGCCTTTTACATTTACATATTTATCTGACATATAGTGTCTAAAATACCCGCTTCTAAAATGAGGTGTAACTCCGTTTCTTGATGCGACAACTCGCTCATCCACACATAAGGTTTTTGTTTGAAATTGGTTTTGTTTAAACTCTCTCTTCTGGTCTTTCGCAATATTGGATGGGCAACCCTCTTTTACTGATTCAGGAAACGCAATCGTATAAAACAAAGTGTTGATGCACAACGATATCTCTTCTCTCGCTTTTTGGCTGCGTGCCTTTATATTCGCCCTGTCATTTTTATTGCGATTTATCGCTTTTCGTTCATCTTGCTTAATAAAATCAAACACGCACTTTGGATTATCTAGATTGTCCACTGGATACATACGCGTCCTCTCGTCCACTTTCTTTATCACGATGACCTTTGACTTATCATTCCCGTAAGTTTCAAGGCAAACAAAATAACTTGTGTTCGGTAGATATATATATAACGCGGTATCTTCCCACTCTTTCTCTAAATAACTCATATTTTTAACGGGCATTGTTGATAAGAACTCCACAAGATTGTTATCTGTTATGAAAAATCTCGGCGTGATTTGTTCATTATTCAACGCGTTTAGCCTAACAACGGTATCAATATTCGCCCATTGATAAGTTTTAACTTGCTCGTCGGGTAGTTTGTTCTCCTTTATAGCATTTTCTAGCGTATCCGAATATTTACACAAGTAGTCTTTATAGCTGATTTTTTCTCTCGTGATTTTGCAATAGTATGTCATATTGCGTTTAAATATCTTATCTAAATCTTCAAACGGATTCTTATAATACATATTTTGTCGCTCCTGCTAATTTTGCGTATCGTATTTTCTCAATACCGCAACTTGTTGATTGATAGATAAATCATATATTAATTCTAACGCGGTTCCATCTTTATTTAGTTCATAGCAACCTGTCGTGTGGTAGGCATCTCCCATATAAGTGTTCTTAAACCACACTTGTGTCTTAATAAGTGGATAATCTCTACACTCTAATACGCGGATAAGCCCCGTATCAACTTTTGTAATCCAGTTATTTTCGTTTTGTAAATACTCTTCTCTTTGTTTGTTGTTTTTTAACATAATGTTTCTCCTCTATTTATTCTTTTTGTTTGTTCGGCTTGCAATCGCCTTAAATACTTGTTTAAATCTCTCGTTAGATAATTTGATTGACTATTGTCCAAAATCTTCTCTATTCGGCTTATTTCGGCTTGTAGTTCGCCGTTAGCCATTTTTTCTAGTTTCTTCATCTTACTGCTCCACAGGATATTTTGCTTTCTTGTTGTATTTTTCAACATCTTCGATTCGGATAATCGAGAAAGTATACGCGAGGCTGTAATCAAAATACATTAAATGCTCCACCAACTCCCTCTGACTATCAAATGCGAACTTTTGAACGCGATTGCCTTTTTCCATTCTAACTCTCATTATGAATTTCATTTATCTCCCTACACTTCGCTTAATTTTGTTTCCAGTATTTCCACCATTCGATTTCTTTCTCATATATTTCATAAGTTTTTTCTTCATCTTCTTCTGTATTGCATAGACAATGTATTAATTCCAAATGTTCTCGTCCTATTTTATAAGCAATTCTTTTAATTTTACTATCTTCTTTTTCATATAATATTTTACATCCTATATATTTACAATTAATATTGTTGTTCCGATTGCTATTCCTATCATTATCAGATAGATAATTAACCCGACTATTCCAAATTTAATACTGGTCTTTTTATTCTTATTCATAAATCCTCGCATTATATATCTTTGACATTTGCTTTGACACACACACCTCCGCATATTCCCTGCTTCGTTCTCTTGTGTTTAAATATTGTTCTTCTTTATCGATGTTTTTTAGTTGTTCTATCTGACGCTTATATTCGCTATAAGCCGAGCAAATCGAATGACAGTTAAAAAATCTTTTTTGGCAATATCTGCAAGGCGAATTTAAACTAATCATTTAATATCACGCTCCTTAAAGTTGAATTATTTCGTGGATTTTAACGCTTCCGTCTTTTTCTTTAATTTTGATAATACAATATACGTTAGGGATTTCAAATACCACTTCACAATCTTCAACAATCTCTTGATCTTTTTCTATTGCCAATGCTTCTTGTTTTCTTTCTTCCACAGTGTAGCAATTACTTAAATATTCAAACACGCTTCCCTTATGTCCATTACTAATATATTTTTTAACTTCTTGTATCATTTTAATCTCTCCTTTGGGGATGCCGAGAACCTCATCCCCTATAAATAACTAATAAATATTGTTTTTTTATTTTTTGTTCTCGGTGTCGACTTTTAATATTATTTCGATTGACCTATACATCGAGAGGTTGTTTTGTTTATTCTTTTTCCCATCTATATCTTGCTTCTTCGCGCCTATCTTCTTTATAATCTTCCTCTGCTTCTTCAATCTCATAATAAAATTGATTCTCGATATACTCTTTTAATCCTGGGCGTTTCTCGATTTCATCTTCTATGTCATAATTGTCGTAAAGATATTCGCCAATCTTACCATAGTCATCATACTCTTCTTCATTTAATTGGTTGATAACATCATCAAATGCACCACTATCAATAATTGCATCTAATACATCTTCTAAATCTAATTTGACCCAGACTTCCATTCCTGATTGTGCTTCTAAAAATAATTCAATCTTCTTTTCTTCCATATATTTTACCTCTCTAATTTTATTTGTCTACTTATCCTTTCGACATACTCATTATACTATATATAAATTATGCTTGTCAAGTAGTTTTCAATAATTTTTTAAATATTTTTTTACTACCAATTTTGACCAATTTTTTTTACAAATGCGATAAAAAAAAGAGGCGCGTTCACACGCCCCCCCCTTATCATATTAATTACTTTTTAAAATGGTAATTGGACTTCTTGTGGTTCTTCTACCATACTGCCATTTTGTTGAGTTGCGTTTGGTGTCGCGTTCCCTCCACTAGCTGATTTTCCGCAAAAATCAATGTCATCTATTAATAGTTCCCAACCTTTCATTGTCGTTCCGTCTTGTTTGTTATAAGTGTATTGGTGCATAGTTCCATATGCTACAAGCGAATCGCCCTTGTGCAAGTATTTTGCCATTACATCTGCAAGCCCGCTAAAAGCCTTTGCGTCAAAAAAGTTAGTTTCTTCTTTAGTTTTCCCATTGGATGCAATACCAACACTTGCCATTGTCTTTCCGCTTTGCAACTGTCTTGTTTCGATGTCTTTTGTTAATCTTCCATAAACTGTTATTTTATTCATTATTCCACCTCGTTATTTGTTATTCCCATTATTTTTAAATAAGATAAATAGTTCTCATCAGTTAAGGCTGCGTTGTGTTCTTCCGCCCATTTAATAAAGTCTAATCTTATTCCAGTTTGCTTTTGCGCCAATTTTGGCGTTTTTACGCCACTGCTTTGCTTAAAACTGAATTCGTGTCCACTCGCTATTTGCTTTATCGCTTTTAGGCGTTTTAACGCGTCCGTTGTTTCGGGGTCTACTGGCGTTGTTATCTCAGCTTCGTTTAGATACTTTAATAAGCAATCATACGCCTCAATATTTCCATTTATCTTTATCAATTTGTATGCCAAATCTATATTTTTTGTTTTCTTTAAATATTCCATACTATCGTTTAGTGCGATTGTCGCCTTATCTTTCAAGTCGCTAATCAGTTTTATTATTAAATCTTTTTGCGTTATCTGCATTATTTACCATTTCTCCATATTTTCTATTATTTCTAGTATTTTAAAAGTCCCGTCTTTTTCTTTAATCGCTCTTATGAGGTATCGCGTTTCCGTTTTTTCTTTCAGGATAAACAAGTCCCAATGTTCTACTTGCATATTATCGCTTTGTAAATAATAGTTTAAAAATCTCTCAATTTTGGTGTTTGTGTAGTCGCGCATATACTCGTTCGCAAATTCTATTATTTGCGATAAATCTTGCTCAACTGTGTTGCGTTCAATTTGTTGTTTTCCATTTAAAATATCAAGCACGATATAAACTATTGTAAATCCGATTATCAAGATAGTAAATAATACCCCAATATTTTTAAGCATCTTATAGTTCCTCGATAACATCTACATAATAAATCGTATCGCCAGTCCTTAATACCTCGACAAGATATTGCGCTCCACTTTCTTTTGTTAGGACATAAGCCCATTGTTCGCACTCGCGATATTCGACTTCCTCTTTTTTTAATAATTCCAGGCTCGCAGATGAATAGTCCCCGAGTTCTGAATTCGCTAGCTCTATTATTTGTTCTTCAATCCTCGATTCTTTATCCGCGTTAAGTTTCTGAACAAGCAACACTGTAAATACGGATGCGGATATTATTGCGATTGCGATTGCTGTGATAAGAGCGATTACCCATTTTAATTGTTTTTTATTTTGCATTTTTCCCTCCTAATTTTTCTTTGGTGGTCTACCAGTCTTTGGATGCCAGTTGTTTAATTCTTCTTCATCATACGCAACATAACCATCACTTGTAATGTATTTCTTTATCTTTTCTTTGCTTACAAGATAATACACATACACGCGCTTTGCCCTATCCTTAATGTCGACAACGCGCTTTAATCTAATTTTCATTACTTGCTGTTTCATTCTCCAACCTCCTTTTTAATTCGTTTCTAAAATAATAATACATATCCATTACCATAAACCAAAATGTGTCAGTATGATTCTCATCCTGGTATATTTCAAAGTTATAAGCATTAGGCTGTTTCCAGGACATCAAACTAGAAAATACTAACTTCCCAACATCTCGATCGTTATTAATCCCGTAGTGGTCAATAAATTCAAACTTGCCATTTAATAGGTCACTGACATTCGAACCGTATTCTAGTATCATTACAACCTTTTTATATCCTTTCTCGCCAAACCTTTTAAACTCGCGTTCTATTCTCTCCCTATCTTTTGACTTTAAGTTGTTATATATTTCGCTTAAACTACCTTTTCGCTCGTATGCTACCTTACCAGTAAAATCAAACTGCGTTACTCCATAGTCCAGCTTAAATGTATAATCTCCCTCTTTTAAGTTTTCCGTTCCAGCCTTTTTATCCTTAACCGCTTTCGCATATCGAATTCCGTAATATAAGCACGCTTTTTCAATCCAGTCGTTTTGCTCGCGACTATCTCCGATTATTGTTAGTCTATTTAAAAACAACGCTTTAAAATCTTCCGTTTCATATTGAACTGGACACCACGCGTGCCCAATTTCGCGTTTAAGTTCTTCGTTAGATATGTTGCTATACCTTAATAGTGTTCTTAAATAACTCGCCATTATTGTTTAGCAAACTCCTTATATTGTTCTTGTTGTTCGGCTCTAAACTCTCTAACTGTTTCACTTGGTGCAAGTTCTGGATACATTTCAACAACCTTTCTCTTTGCTCTTGTTATAGAAGCAAACGCTGGCAGTTGATTATTAAGCAATTTCTTCATTACCTCCGTAAAGGTTTCATTTGCGCCAACTCCACAGTTATGCATAACTGCATATATTAATTTGGTATCGCTATCGCGTGTGGCGGGGTATTGTCTTAACACCCCCTCAACCACTTTCGCTAAATCTATTAAATTATTCTTCATCTTCCTCATCTTCCTTTACTTTGATACGCACTTGCGCTTTTACTTTACTTAATTTACATACTTTATTAAAGATTTCGGGATATTCGTGTTTTAATTTCTCGCTGTCAACCACAACTTTTTCACACTCTGGTATATAAGTCAATGAAAAATATTCGTTCTTCACACTCTTAATTCCCTGTTCTTTCATTTTTTCAAGAATATAAGCTTTAATCTTATCTTGGTGTAGTTTTAGCATTTTGAGGGTTTTTTCTGCATTGTTAATAGCCTTTGTTAAGCTTATCATATTTCCCTCAATTTCCTCATCCAAAACAAGTTGCTTGCGCTCGTAGATTTCTCCTTTATATTCGCACTCAAAAAGTCTTTCGATTTCTTCGTCAGGTATCTTATCTAGTTTAATAACATTTAAGTCGCCATCTTTCCCGTAATGAAAACATAGAAGTTCATTCGCGCCTTTCCATCCACTAAAAGATTGGTCGTTTATAGTTTCTTTGCCAAGTTTTCTCAACATATAATCAAGTATACTTGTTTGCCAAGATACATACTCGCGATTAATCGCGCTTGTGGTTTTATGGTCGCCAACAAAACACCCTTTATCTTCTTTCTTAAAATAACCAATTACATCGGCTGTTCCACATATCCATATTGTCTTATATTTAATTGCTAATAATTGTTCAGCAGTTGCGCAGTCTACAAACTCGCCAAGATACTTCGCAAAACTTTCGCCCTCACTCGTAAAAGGTGTATAATCTTTCTTCGAGATAAGTAGTTCCAAATCCTTGTGTATGTCCGTTCCTCTTTCAGCTGCGTTATTTAATATTTCAGAACTAACCCCGTTGTAATTTGGGGCTAGTCCGTGCTTTCTTAATAACTGTGTTACACTTATATGTGCAATTTCGCCATTTACTAAATATCTATGCTCTTTCTTGTCAAACTCGATTCTAATAATTTCCTCCTATTTTCTCTTGCTGTTAATAATCCATTCTGCTTGCTCGTAAGATAATAAGTTAGGGTCATCAAGTTCCAAAAAAGCGCACGCGTTATGAATATTTATACCAAGTTTTTTTATTTCATCTCTTTGGACTGGTGTTATCGTTCCTGCGTTTCCTTGTATACCCTTTATAGGCTTTCCGTATTTTTTCTCGATATTTTGTTCTTTATCTGCCTCGGTATATTTAGTTCTATCATTTGCCCAGTATATATCTGCGCCAATTCCCAAGTTTCTGCAAGCAACACCAATAGCATCTGTAACAGCCATTTTAAACGCTTCATCGCTAGTCATATAAGTTCCATCTTTTTTAACGCGTGTTAATTTGTTCCCACCTGTTCCAACAATCGGCATTGACCACTCTCCATCTTTTTTAATAAATAACTCGATTTCTGCAAATGCGAACTGCTCGCTGTTGTTAGTAGTTTCAACCCAAGTTCTCTTTAAATTGTAATACCAACCAAAGCCACACATTCCGAAAGTTTCGGTTAAACACTTTAATCTCCACATTGTATTGATATCAGTGCCCTTAAATGTTCCGTTATCAAATGATTTTACTGCTGTTTGTGGGACTGCTTTATACTTTTCCCAAAACTCTAAATTGTTTTTAACTTCTTCTTCCATATATTTTACCTCTCTATTTTTTTCTCGGTATCCTTTCGTTTACCTAAGTCTATTCTACTCTTATATAATATGCTTGTCAAGTAGTTTTTATTGATTTTTGATATTTCTTTTTAATGGGATATTTTTAGGACATTTTGGTATTAAAAAAAAGCCCTGACCATATTGACACTTCTTATTTTTTGGTAGGACTTTTTTTTCATTTCGATTTTCAAAGAGTTTATATATATGAATGATATATTGTTAAGAGGTTGCAGTGTCGCTAATAACATACCTCAATTAAAATATACTATCGCGTTTTTGGGTTGTCAAGATATTTTTTTTAGTATTTACATTTTTTCAGATCCATTATAAAATATAGTTAGGAATGCTCATACTCCTACTATATAAAAATAGCAATTTCTTATTCATACCTCCAGTTTTTAAAAAAAAGGATTGCTATTTTTTATTGACAAAACGCAACAAACAGGTATAATTAAATTAAGGTTTGTAATTTGTCAAGACAAGCCTCCTTTACTGAATTTACAACAGGAACTGCACTTCGGTGCGGTTCTTGTTGTTTTATACCCCACTTTTCCACATAAAAACGCGAGTTATCCACAATAATTTTGACTTATCCACAAGTTATCCACATAGTTATCCACAAACAAAACGGATATTTTTCTTCTATTTTTAAACACATAATGAAGATTTTATATGGACAAAACCGAACAATCCACAATTCCACAATGCTTATTATAATTATTATTATCAACTTAAAGAATAAATAACTAATAAATATGTTATATATAAAAAAAACGGAGCAGTCGGGTATAGTGACCACTCCGTTGGAGGTGTAGGAAAATAGAGAAGTTAAAACCTACCCCTCTTTTTTATCTGTTGACTTTGTCTTTTCTTTTAACATTGATTCAAAGATGTTAGTTTCTTTCTCGATAGTTTCTATCTTAACGCCCTTAAATGCAAAAAACTCGGAGCATAATTCGGCTTTTGCTTTATAAAAGTTATATCTGTCGACAGTGACAGCCTTATACCCAGAGCGAATCGAGTTGAAGATATTAAGCGATATAGAGAATATCCAAGTTATTGCCTGGATTGTTTCGGTGACCCCCCAAACTTTTCGCGTAAATACTACATAAGCAGTAAATAAGCCAACTGTTGCGCCCCATACAATTTTAAAAACAACCTTTCCAGGAACAACTGTTTTTTCGGTATTAACTGGAACTAGACCTTTTGACTTGTCACTTGCTCTTAAAATATCTTTAACACGTAAATGTTTAAATCTAACTTTCTTCGTGGTGCATATCATAAGTGTTTTTAATTGCTTTTTTGAATATCTTTTTATAAGTTTTAAGTAATCTTCGTTGTTGATTTCTAACTTCTTACCTATGCTCAATTTGCCTATTTGCCATTTTGGGCGCGTTATAGCCGTTTCTAGCGCGATTTGTCTTAATTCCTTAAACTTGTTCAAGTTTTCCAAAGTTAACTCTTGCTCGCCTAATTTCGCGCTCAATAAATCTAACTCATATTCTTTGTTTTTCTTTTCTACGAAGTCACGAAGAGCATCGAAGTCTTGTAGGCTAAGTATATATTTACTATATACATTGTATCGTAGAACCGTATTGTAGACTTTTGGCACATTTTCTCCTCGATCTATACCATCGCTATACCATATTAAAAATGTTGAAACGGATAAAGCGACCGAAACTGAGGTTATTATCCAACTTTCAAGAGTGTTTCCGAAAAAAAATTGGGTAGTCACGGCGACAATTAATATCGCGATAACATACTCCAATGCGGTCAATAAAGGTCTTAACACCTTTGCAAAAGTTTTCATTTGCATAATTATTCTTCTCCTTTTATTTTTATTTATAAAGGGGGTAGATTTTACCCCCTAAATATCTTAATTTTCACTTTTCTTACTTAATTTAGCCATAGCAGATTCAGTCACTATTTTATCTTTTAAAGGTGCTTTTATTACCGAGAATATCGCGCCACCGCCCATTGATATTAAACAAGCCTCTAAAACGCCCGTTAATTCTTCTAGATAATCTATTGCTAGATAGCAACATACGAGCATTAAAGCAAGTGGCAATAGTGTTGTGATTTTTTGATAGACAACATTCTCCGTTTTAAGTTTGTCAATATCAGAAGCGATTTGCTCTTTAACCGATGTGTCGGTAGCAACAGCAAGTGCTTGTAGGTAGTTGTTCATCTTATTTTGGTATGAATTCTCAAACATTTTCTTTGCAACCATAACCATAATAATGATTAGAAGAATACCTGTAAAAGATAGTTTATACCCAGTGCTTGTATCTGGGCTTATATAGTTTAATACTATAACCGCTCCAGTTCCGCCGAAAGTAAGCAAGTATTCTAATACCGAATATAAGATATATTTGCCTTTACTTGTCATACGCACCTCAATAATTTTCAGCTACTGTTGTTGTCTTTTCTTCAGTTGGCTCAGCACTAACTTGTATTGTTGCGGTTACTGTCTTGGTTCCGTTCTCGTATAAAGCCTTTGCGTTTGCGATAGCATCACTTAATGCTTGCTTGTCCTCTTCTGGAACTGTTGAGTTTTTAAAGTAGTTTGCGAAAGCCTCAAAGCACTCTATTAATGCAAGATTTCTTTTGTCTTGCTTGTCTAGTTCAATAGTTAGGTTCGCGTTAATTTGCTCGGATAACTTTTTGTATTGCCATTCCATTAAAGGTTTGATATTGACATCCAACGCAACTGAACTTAAGTTGTTTAAAAGTTTCTCGCTAGTTTTTTCAGCAATAGAAGTAGAGTTGGTGGCTTCTTCGATTTTATCAAAACCTGCGGAACTTGCCTTTTTGACCGCAGTAATAACAATCGCTCCAACAATTGCGGATACAGTAGTTCCACCAGCAACACCCAATACCCAGTCTTTTACTTTTTCCCACATTGTAGAGAACCAAGTAGAAGCCGAAGTGTCGGTTGTTTCTTCAGCTGTTGTTTCAATGGCAACTTCCCCCGAAGTTTCTTCGGCAAAACAAGTCGCGTTAATTGTTAAAACGGCAACTAACATTGTCGCTAACATAAGTAAAGTTAAAAGTGTTTTTTTCATTTTTATATTTATCTCCTTATCTCGCAATATGCGAGTTATTATCTAAATAAAATGTAATACCAGTATTGTTGCACTTATTCCTACTGAAAAGAACAGCGCGATATAGTAAATTATATCAGACTTATCCATTTGTTTTAAGAGGCAATTTAGTCACTCCATCAAAACAAGTTTTTGTGAGTGGATCATACTCATAGCAACATTTATTTAACCCGTCACATTTTAGGGCGGTTGTGTTATAGTAAGGGCACCCCTTACAAGTTAAGTCCGTTTTTATTTGTTTTTTCTCAATATTGTATAACATTTTTTATATCTCCTTATTACATTGAGTCAGTTCCATCAAGTTTAAATGTATTGTATACAGTTGTGCCACTTGTTAATGCGATCTGACCATCAATCATACAACGAGTTGGCTCTCCGTTATTTAGATATATAGGTATATTAGTATTTCCTACAGTAGATGTTCCCACTTTGCTTACGCTCCCATCATTTAAAGCAGTATACACGTCCCCCCGAAATTGGGTTGGTTAAACCATTTATTGGGCTATTATCAATTTTTCCTCTTGAATTAGTTGTTCCTTTCATTTATATTCCTCCTTAATCTATCGGTATAGATATTATTCGAGCTGTTATTGTGTTAGAAGTGGCGCCGCTATATTTTGCCCACACATATACAGTTTGACTTGCGCTTGTGCAATCTATTTCACACATACATTGTTCAGCCCTTATATAGTCAAGTGTAGAGTTCGAACTCCACCCTGCTTGAGTTATTACAGTATTTCCTAAATTTGAAGAACTAGAAGTAATCGCGCACCACAATGGGGATGAATTAATATGATTTGCCGAAACGGATACAATATGCACACAGCCACTTTTTAATGTTAATGATAAGCCCGTATATTCGGAACTTCCTGTTGTCGTATATGTATATGTTTGTGTTTCGTAAGTTATCTTTTTATTGCTTGCATTTGTATTCCCGTTCATATTAACCTCCTATTAAACAATATGCGACATCGAAGTCGGCGGTATACCCAAGATTTGTTGGGGTGTCAGTTGCGAATATAATTATACTATTACTATCGCTTTCACATATCGAACTGAAATAACCACTCATTGCCTCGGTTGGTGCAAAAGTAATGTTTGGCGTCATATCAGCCGTTGCCCCATCTATTGAGATTACATAGTAGTATAAATATCCTGCATTATATTGCTCGGCAAAATCATTCAATGTAGAATTCCAAGTTCCATTATGGTCAATAGTTGCCGTTCCTTGTATAAACTTGCTATCAACATAAGTTTTAACCCCGCCACTTGTAATTGGATTAATGCTAGAAGAAGTTGGTGTTGCATCAACTGGGATTTTAATCTTTGTTTCGATAGTTTCCGTTCCGCCATTTTGGTAGCCGACTGTTCCATCTCCACTTACATTTAAGTTGCTATCTAAATCTATTGTTATTGCATCAACGCCATTTTCTAAACTTTCAATATTGCTTTCAAGTGAATACTTAACATAGCCTATCTTGTTAAACTCCATATAAGAAAGATATGTTGTGTTGCAAGAAAGAGTAAAGTTTGCAATGGTAGACACTTCACGATATACCGAAATTATTTGCCTTATTGTTGTTCCACTATTTAATGTAATTACTGAACTTAAAGTGTCAAACACGCTCTCTAACATTATGCGTTTAAATGTTCCAGCAGTTAGAGAAATCGTATCAGTTTCAGTTGTAGATAAGTTTACCCAAGTTGAGTTCGCTTCATCATAATAAGCAGTAGTAATTCTTATCTTAACAGCTTCCGTAAGAGTTGAGGTAATCCATATATAGTTGGTTGTTCCGTTTTGGTTGCCCAATAAAATATCTGCTGGCAATTCTTTTGTTAAAGTCGCAAGTGCAGTATACCCTATTGCGGAAGATTCAACTGTTTTATCGTAAGAAGTGTCAGAAACATTTGTGTCGCTAAACTCCCCGTCGGCAAAATCGCAATAGTTTAAGTCATATAACGCTTTTGGACTTGCGTAATTTTGCACATAGGTTTTAGTCGCGCCCGCAGTTTTGGTCATATAAGTATCAACAATATTATTTCCGCTGGAATCTTTTATTGCCATATTTACCGCGCTTGTGCCATTTATAAGTTTAGCAATAACTTGGTCTAGCGCAGTTTTTAAATCGGTATAATTCCCGTTTGAATCAACTCTATAAATGTTAACAACCTTACCATTGACAATGCTTGTCATAAAGTTGTCGGCTGTTGCAAGTCCGCTTGCGTAATAATCGCCAGCAACAATACCCTTTGTCCCGTTCTTGGCATCCTGCAAGAAGTTCATTTCAAAATAAGTCCAATCTGTGCCATCGTAAAGAAAATAGTAAACTGAATCGTCAACATCGGTGTTGTCCATATAAATGAATACTGACATACCAGCACTTAAAGTCTTTCCAAGCGTATTGGTTATATAATCTTCTATTGAAGAAACTATCTCAGCTAAATCTTCCAAATCCGTTGGATCTAAATCGTTTAAAGTAATAGACCCGACTACATTCACACCATAAGATATGATGTTATATAGGTTTTCGATATCGGCGCTATTTTGACTTGTAGTTTCTTGTAAAGTTTCAATATTGTCCGTGTTAGTCGCAACATCCGTTAAAAGGTCGTTAATATTTCCCGCAACGGTGTGGTCTTCCCCATCGGCGTTAATAACTTCCGTATCGTTTGTTGTGTCAGCGTTTTGTTTCTCGGCAAGAGTTTCAACCACATCAGAATATAAAGCCTCTAGAGTGTCAATTTCGCTTGCATCTTCTACCGTTTCACTTTGAACCGAAGTGGATGCGTTTACTTCCAACGCGCAAGTTTGCGAATTGGTTATACTTAACACTGTATTAGTAGTTGTTCCCGCATCTTCGGTCACTTCAATGTTAACAACGCTAATAGTTAATTGTGGCGCGCTTGCATCCGTTCCACTATATAGAGTGAACGCGTAAGGCATAAGTCTTTCAAATAACGCATATTCGACACTATTATAAGTAAGTGTTTTAACATATCGCATATAAAAGTTGCCTGTGATTTTAGTCACGCCTTTTGAGTTGCTTGCAGTCATTTTTAATTGGCAAGAATACCCCGTTGAAATATCATTATCAATAAAAGGACCTGCACAAATAGAAAGTGGCACATAGACATTTAATAATTTATTTTGATATTCGTATTGATATAAATCAAAATCTTTTGAAAGTGTGGCGATAGAGCCGTCTTCTGCTAAATAAATCTTAATTGTATTCATTTACGCTAAACCTCGTTTCTCGTATTTTCTAATTTTTAGTATATATCATTTTTTTTGTTTTAGCAATATTTTGTCTATTGCTTATTAAAGAAGTCGCTATTTGGAGCAGTAATAACCCAGTCCGCGATTTTTTCGCTATCTTCTAAGTCGCTTACATTTCTTGCTATAACGAAATAGTTTTCCGTTCCCGTTCCGATACTTGGCTTTGCTGTTGAAACTACCGCAATAGACTTAACAGCGCTTACATCTTCCCCGTTTAATATCGTGCTTACTGGGACATATATTGCATTATAATTATAAGTTGTAGAAAGCGTGTAGGTGTTAATTATTCTAGAACTAGGCAAAGTATTATTGCATATTTTATTTACTTCGCTTGATAGAGTGGCAAGTTTAATAGTTGATTCTTTTTCTTGTCTCCACATATAACCTGATAAAACGAACCTATCGCTATCTGTAAGCATTTGTAAATTAAAGTTAAACATTAAATGCTCGCGGTTGTCCTTAATCAGAGCTAGTCCGTGCGCGTTATCTCCAAAATCTTTATTTAAAGAGCCACCGCTAAACACTTCGCTACCAAAATAAGGTCTAAACATTCTATCAAAATAGTTGGTTTCTAGTTCGGTTAAATCTTGGTTTACGCCATAGTTATAACGCACATACCAAGCGCGTCGAACACCTAACACCTCTGTTTTATATGCTAGATAATAAACTGCGCTATAATCCCCGTCTTTCACGATAACATAAGAGCCTACTGAGTTCGAATAACTCGCGATATCATTATTATTTGAATCTCTTAAAGAGCCGTTTGGTCCAATAGGCAAAGTTAGATTTGTTGACAAGTTAATTGTGTCGTAAGTAATACCCAAAGTTGATTCATAGACCGCATAACCCAAGAAAGTTGTTAATCTACCGCCATTATGAAGCCTTAAAGGGCAATTTGGTTGCGCTTTGATTTGGTCACTAGAAAGCGAAGAACTTCCTCTTAAATCGGCTATAACAAAGTCATATAAATCCCCTCTGCCATATATATCTACATACTGGGTTGGTGTAAGTGATGTGTAAGAGGTGTTAGCAGGATTTGAGGAAGATGGTGGAGTAGTAGAATAAGTTGTGTCAATTATACTATCTCCCGCACTAAAATTATCTTCCATAGCCCACTTGAAAGACAAAGTATTTCTCATAGAATATCCACTAATTGGATGTATTAAGTCTTTATGGAATTGAACTGAGTTTGTTTTGTCGTTCTTAATGTTTGTAAGCGCGTATTTTGGATAATTTACTCCAGAAGTAAATAAAAGGTTTCTAATATATTCCATTCCAGTTGGTGTGACATATTTACTTTCTGTCGCGGTTTGCTCCGTTCCTAACAATAAATACGCATTTGCGTTTACTTGCCTATCAATTACGTTTCTTTCGCTTATTTCATAGAATCTTGGCTCGCTTGGAATTCCTATAATATCACTTAATAAGTTATAGTCTTTTGAATAAACAATTTTAGAATCGATGTGATCTTGATAAAATACGTGTGTTGCTTTTGACACATAATACAAATTACCACGGATTTCTATAAGTTCTCCCGAGTTCTTAATTTTATACAAGTCGCTACTCCATTCCGTTGTTTCTATTTCAGTATTTCCCAACTTAATAAGTTTTCCGTAAGTTTGATTGCCGAACTTAACACTATCAACTGATACATCTTGTTGGTTGTTAAATTGTTTGTGTTGTGGAATAGTTTCGTAGGCGCTATTAATAAGATATTTTCTTAAATCAGGGCGCGATTGTTCACTACGCACATTTTCTTTTGTGCGGTATGTAATATTGAACGCAAAATCGTTAACGCGGATATCTTTCCATTCGGTAGAACTAATCCCGAACGCAGTTCCGATAATTCTCTTAATTGCGTATTCGGTCTCATTATCTCCTGTATTTGTTGATGGAAGTTGGTAGTTAAGTCCGCGGATAACATTTTCTCCCAAATTATAATAAATAGATAATCCTTTGTTTGGCTCAACGCTTGCCTCTACTCCAAGAAGTTGGTAAATGCTGTTTTCGAATACATATTTCGTTATATCGGCAGTGTCGCCAACGCTTATTGAGGTTATTTTGCTATTAGAATTAATATACTTAACAACAACTCCACCCTCTTCATTACTATTCGCGTAAATCTCAATAATAGGTTTGCTTGTCTTTAATACAGCGACATCGTTATAAACTAAATAATCTTCGCTTTCGCTTTTTGGCGATACCCACTCGCTAACTAGCGCGCCCAATTGAACCATATTGTTAACATAAGAGTTTACTGCGCCTACATAATTTTCAATGGAACGGCTGTTATAAATAGTCACAGTTGTTGAATTATCTTTATATTGGTCTGGTTGCCCTAACAATTTCCAATTAACAAGATATCTATCGTTGTTGCCAAAAGTAATATAAGGGATTGCGTGGATATATTTTCCAATTTCAAGCAATACTTCCCAAAAGTTTTTTTGATGAAAACTACTCTCGATAATCTCCGCGTTTTGCAACTTATACACATCATCATCGTTGCAGTAATATGGCAAATTATCTGGGTCTTTAATATTTGTATCGCCCCTCCATAATTCTTGTGACTTTAATTGAGCATCTAAAAATAAGTCATACGCGCTTAATGCAGGTGCGCTTGTAAACGCAACCTCGGTTGTTGCTCCCTCCGCATAAGTATTAAATGTTAAAGTTAATGTTGGAGCGTTGTTATATGCAGTTCCTGAATCAGCTACAAAACTTGCTTCTTCATCTGTTATCTTGCTATAAACTGGCGTTCTTACTTCGTATCCGCATAGCGAATCGTAGCAAGCAAGATTAGATGAATCGCCAACAAAATAGTCGCTAGTTCCTAAATCATATTCGCCCGTGCTTTGGTCGTTAAGCATACATACGATTTTATATTCTTTGTTTGTTTGCAAAGTGATATTAAGAGTTCTATTTCTGACTAAACTATCGAAAGTCGCAAGTTTCTTATAATAGGTTATTAGCGCATAATCTCCACTTGCCTGCGTTCTAAAAACGGCGCGGTTTGTCCCGTATCCTTTTGCGCTATCATCGAATTGAGCTAAGTGCCAATCTACTTCCCAATCGTTCTCATACGAGTTACTTGTAGATGGGTTGGTTTCGATTACGCCGTTATTCCCAACAGTTGTATCAAGTTCCCATTCATCTTGAGTGCCACGCGTTCTAATATATACCTTTGTAATTGTTGAGCAAAAGTTTTCGTGGCTATCGTAGACGGTTGAAGCATCTGCCCCAACTTGAGTGACAATTAGTGGAATAGGCAAAGAAAGCGTTGTTGTATTGCTAATAACTTGGTTTTGCAAAATAGTCCAGTCATCTTCCGTTCCACTTAAACCATACTCTCCGCCGAACTTAAATGAGAACTTTCTTCTGAATTTAAAATATCGGTTAAACCACCATAATGCAGCCGAACCCGTTATTGTTGTTCCGTTATTATACGCGCTTTTTGGAGTGACATTTGTTTTTTGCGCTGATACAGTTGCATCGGTTGAATAAGTTGGAGTAGTTGTTAATGAAACATTCTTTAATTTATATGTTTCGCTTATATCATCAACAATACGACCCTGTGCGATAACGCTAGGCTCGTTAAAACTTATTGAGTGATTAAAATATTCGCTATCACTTAAAATAGGTTGCGACACAACATCACTTGCCACACATAAATGATAAGTGATTTCAGGCAACGCATCTTCATCGGTCATTAAGTCGGTATCGTATATTTCTAAAATAAACTTGGTTGTAGGCGCGAATTCTTCGCTTGTAGAAAGTCCAACAAGTGTTAGTTCGCAAGTGTCTAAAACTTCGGTTAAATCATCTGTATATTGTATTCCCGATAAAATGTAATTGCTATAATCAGTCCCTTTGTAGTCGGTTGCGCTACTATCATATAAATATAGTTTTGGTTTTATCATTCTATCTTAATCTCCCCGTTGTTAGATTTATTTGCGCCCTAGCTCTTTTATACTCTATCGCGTTATTTTCCTTAAACATTTTCATATTATACTCTCTTTCTCTTGTTTGATACTTAAAATGAGTAGATATACCAGTTTGTGTTCCCATCATCAGTGCGCCAATTGCCATTCCTAAAGGACCACCTGCTGCGCCATAAGTCGCGCCCATAGCCATTGAAGTTGCTATATTTGTGACATCGCTTATTTGCTCAACCTTTCTTTCAACTTGTTGCTGTAAGGCTTGGTCTCCGTATTTATATCCAAGCCCAGAGATTTCGTAATTAAGCCACAAAGTTCCTGCTTGTTTTGCGACCGCAAGAGCGTGCGTGGTTTGAGTGCGCCAAAAACTCTTAGAAAGTTTAGTGCTAACTCCTTTTCCTTGTTGTTCTTGGTCTTGGGTTTCTTCACTATTAGCCTGCGCGTTTTCTGCGCTTTTTTCTTTTGCTCCAGCCTGTCCGCCATCGGTTGATTTCTTAACAATGATTTCAATGCGTTGTGTTCCTTTTTCGGTTAAAGCCATTTGTTATTCTCCTTTCCCCCAAGTTTTAAGGGTTATGCTTGATATAGTAAAATCATTATTTACTAGCACTTTTTGGAAGTCAGTTAAAACAAACTTATATTTATAAATTCGCATTGCACTTCCGTAAAGTTTTGACACCTTAACATATATAGGAATATTGACATCTTGCGTTTCGGTTTTTTCATCATCAATTTCTATTGCGCCCAAGTTCCAAAAGTAGTCGTTATTTAATTTATACGCGAACTCTGATTCATCAAAATCAAAGAAAGATATGGTCACATTTTGAGTAATCGCGGTTGTAATAACACCCGTCAGATCTACACGCCCTGCGCGTGGAACTGCTTCTGTTGTGAAAATGTTTTGCCAATTATATTTAGTAATAATCATATCATAATAATTAGTATTATCAAGTGAGAAAGTTATAGGTATGTCGCTATAATTTCCAGCTCTTTTCATATACGCGAATTTCCAATTCATAATAGCAGTTATCATATTGCCATATTGGGTTTGTTCAGGCTCGGTATCATATAATAAAACGCCAAGCGTTAAATACCCCGCTATGGTTTTTCCATTGCTTGCTTGTCTAGTAATAGGCTTTCCTGTATAAAGCCCTTTTAAGTATCGTATATAATATTCTAAGTTGGATACCTTATTTGCGTTAATTAAAAATGTTGTGCGCCCTAAAATAGTTGCGCCAACAATATCTTGCGAGGATATGGTTTCTTCATCAGTTTGTTCGATAAGCGCGAATGATTTATCCATCGAATAATTTAAACTATCTTTCCAACTCTCAAAGACATTTGCGCCACTATCAATTCTATCTTCAGCTGAAGAAGTTGCGTGTCGCCACCAAGTGTAGAATTCTACATTTAAATAAGACACCATATCGCTTTCGGTTTTTTCTTCTGTGTCGGCATCTATTAAAGTGACATCTATTGTGTTGTCATTAAAGACATCTTGTAATAGGCTAGACATATCTTCGTTAGTAAAAATAGTTCTCATTAATTTAAACCCACCTTTTTTCGCCACTCGGCTCTCATTGTTTCATAATCTTTTTTGCCGAAATCTTGCTCGGCTACTTTATATTTTTGTTGCGTTTGAGGGAAGTTGTCACCGAATAAAATATTCCCCATAACATCATCCATAAACGCGCGTAGTTGTCTAATGTTCATCCCTTTTATTTGCTCTATGCTTTGAACCTTTAAAAAGAGTTTGCTATTTATTCCATATTTCTTTGCGTTCTTCTCGCTTTCTTTCAACGCGCTACGGATAATATCTCCGTTATTCGCCGTAAACATTAAGAAAGGTCGAAAGCCAACTAAATTGTCGTATATATCATTTACGCAAGCATCGTGGTCGCCTATAAGTGTTCCGCCTATTGTTAAGATATTCCCACTTTGGTGCGCTTCCATAGGTCGATAATACCAGTGCGCCATTCTTTTAGATGTATCGAATACTTGTTGTTTAACGGTTTTCATTTGCGTTCTTACGCTCGTTTTCCCGTCCTCGCGTTCGATTTCTTTATAATTCACAATAGGCAAGTGGTTGCTTAACGCTTTATTATTGAAGATATCCTTTAAAGTAAAGTTTTCGCTGTATCTTGCCATTATAATATACTATTTAAAGTTGCGTAATAAACCTTATATGGTCGTGGTTGGTGCTTAATAGAAAAGTCCACACTCTCAACGCTATATAAAGTATTATCTATCACGATTAAATCTTCAGTTCTTAAATTAATACTATCATCGTAGTATTTGATATTCATAGCCACGATAGGGGTAATATTTCCCTTTAAAGGTTGCGTTTCGCCCGTTGAAACATCCCCTGTTATGTGATAGTCTATTGACCCAACGGAATAATACTGGTTTGTATGATATTTCCCAATATCGTTATACCCAGCATCTAAAAGCGAAGAATAATCCCTTGGTAGAGTGGTTGATAAAGTCCATACTTTAACGGCAGTATGATAAATAAAGTATTTCGTTCCATTGTATAAAACACAAGAATCTTCCATATCAATATATTGTGGATTCTCATAAGTCCCACTTGTATATCTTTCCATTCTCCCGTTTTCGAAATTATATCTATAAAGATATGTATATGTTCCATTTGTGTAGCGATAAACAATAGAGTTCATTCGGCTCTTGCCAATATGCAATACTCTACGATAAACTATCGCTCTTGCGTTTAATACACTCTTTCTTGGTTTTAATATGTTCATTCTACCAAGTTTCCCCTTTTCCCTGTGGGAAGAATTTGTATCTGCGTGAATATCTTAACCCCAACACTGAAAGCAATCCTATTGCATCTTTTGCCCAGTCGCGGTCTTGATTTCTCATAACATCTATTGACATATTTTGCATAATATCAAAATCTACACCAGATATAGTTGAAATATCTCCGTTGTCTAGCAAGTAGCAACCTTCCATAAACATCATATCTTCAAAAGTTTGGCGGTATTCTGCCATATCCATTGTTTGAAGTCCGCGTTTTGCAATTAAATAATTAAGTTGGTTCCTTGTGCTACGGTTTGTCATATAGATGTGCGAATATACTTTTAGCTGAACCGCGTTTAAAAAATTGACAATCTTATCAGAGTTATTCCCTGGAACTTCAACCATTAAGTTTCTACCGTGTTCCTCGAAAAGTTTGCGCGTTAATCTATATTGGTGGCGCAAGCCATCATAAGTCATATATTCATCGCTATATGGGTATGAGATTTCGCTATCACTTAATTGTTCCAAAGTAGATTGCGTATAAGTTGGTGCGTTATAAACTGACATTATTTATTCCCCCTATTTATTAAAAGGTTTTGAGTATTCATCGAATGATTGATATTTGCTCTTTACTTGTATCGGATTTTTAGTTCCATAAGAATCAACCAAGTCGGATGCGTTTTTTGACATAGTTGCGTTTGGATGGTCTTGCATATAAACTTGCATTTGTCTAGCGCGAACTGATTGAGTGTATTGGTTGCTACCCCTAAACCCTGTCGCACCTAATTCTTTTCCCGTATAAGATTGGTTAATCTCAACTTTTGAAAAGTCGGCTTTTTCGCCCGTTTCAATTTCCTTACGGACCATCTTTTCTTTTATTTCTTCTTCCGCCATACTTTTAGCAAGTTGACCTTGTATAGAATTTTCGCGGTGGGTTTCAACTGGACTTGCTGTTGTCACGAACTTGTTTCCCTTTCGGCTAGTCGCGATAACTTGTATTGCATCGCCTACATTTACATTGTCGTTGACAATATATGTATAGCCTCTACCTGTTTCGTCATAACTGCGCCCATCGTGTCCGTATCCGCATACTGCAATTTTAACCATAAAAATGCTCCTATTATCTTAATAATACTATATTTTTTAATTTTTGTGAATAAAAGGCGCATATTTTTTAGATACACGCCTTTGTTTTTTAAGAGTTATCCCTCATTTTAGTTCAACGATTAGTCTGTTGTGCCATCATTGAAACCACTTACAACGGAACCAGTAACTGTATCTCCATCGATTGGAGTAAATGTTAATGTGTTCATAATTGTTGCGATGTTAGCAGCAGTCCAAGCATTTGCAAGAGATGTTCCCGCATTTACAATTAATTTAACTGTTGCGCCGTGAATACACATAACACCCATTTTTAACTTAGGCAAGATATATACACCGCCGAAGAATGGGTTAGGGTTAGCCTCAACTGATGGACCAACAATACCTCTTAATGTTCCCTCGCCATATACTATCATACCAACGAACTGGTCTAGTAATGCTCTAACGGCAACATATTGAGAATCATCTGCTGTTCCTAAAATACCAAGTGCAACATATACGAACTTTCTTGTTGCAGATGTGAACTGGAAGAAAGGAACTCCATCATATTCTCCAAGATATCCAGTAGAAGCGTTAATTCTCTCGCCCTTAATATCTGCGTTAAATGGATTAATAAATCCAGCACCTAAAATAGCAACTGCTTGGTTAGAAGCGTTGTTTAAATACTGTCCAAATAATGCAGCCTTTGCTTTTGGAGCAAGGAAACCTTGTCTCTTTTCAACTGGAATTGCTAAAGCGCCAATTTCGACAATACCATCATCAAGTGAAGCATTAGCATTTATAATTGCTTGAGCAATAGATTTTGTGTCATTTTTGTCTGCTGGGTCGTATGAGAATACTGCGTTTGCAATTTCATCAGCTGAAATATCAGCAGCAACAATAGAACCCTTATCGTGAGCCAAAGCCTGGTCGAAGTTATCTCCGTTACGGAAGAAAGCTTCAATTTGTCTTGCATATGTAGCAACGTTAATTGAAAGACCCTCAGATTTAACAATTTGCGTCATAATTCTAGACTTTAACTCTGTTGGAGAAGAATATTCCTGAACATCAGTAATTGCTACACCCTCGTCGTAGTATAAATCTACTGGAATTGTATAGAATTCTGATTGAGGAGCATTTCCGTATCCACCCTCGTTCTTCTTGTTATGGAATCCACCATTTGCTGCTGCGCCTAGTTGTCTAAATCTTGGTGCATAAGGTAAGATTCTCTTTACATCTATTGAGTTTACTCTCTCTATTTGAGATGCTGGTGTGTAAGTGTCTACACAACCTCTACCATTTAAGTGTTGAATCTCTTGTATAAGATTTTCATAAATTACTAAAGATGATGCGTGTTCTACATCATATCCGTTTACTGTGACAAAAGCCATTTTTAATTTTCTCCTTAATATTTATTTTTTTTATTTTCCAAACTTACTAGAATACTCATCGAAACTCTCATAATGGTGTTCTTTTGATGCGAATTTTACTTCGCCGTTCTTCCCATAGTTTCCGAAAGAAGTGTTCTCGTATTTGTTCTTTAACCCTTGAGTTTCTTCTTCAGCTCTTGTTTTGCCCTCAAGAAGTTGCGCGTTTTGTTCTTTTAACTGGTTATTTTCATTGGCAAGTGCATCGAATTTTGCTTCTAACGCAGCAAATCTTGCGTTAAAATCATCTTTTGTCATTATATCATCAACCGTTAAGCCATCACTCGTTTTCTTCATTGTTTGCTCAACAACGGGCTGTTCTTCCTCTTTAGGTTCTTCGGAAGTTTCTTCAGCGGACTTTTCTTCAGTCTTTGTTTCTTCTTCCTTTTCCTCGTTTCCTATTGATTTTGTTTCCTCTTCCTTTTGCTCTTTGGTAGAATCTTCGGCAGTCTTTGTTTCTTCCTTTTCCTCTACTGGAGCATCTTCGGCAGTCTTTGTTTCATCAACTACTTCATTTTCTTTTTTCTCGTTCTTTGGCATAATACCTTTCTCCTTATAATTTTTAATTTCCCACTTTTCGCTTTCCACTTCATCCGCGTTTCGCGTTCTTTGGCTTTACGATTATTTGATTTTCTCTCTATGGTCGAGAAAGAGCCTCTAAACGGTTGGGTTTTTCCGTGTTTTAGATAGCCCTATAATACAATTAGCCTACTCGCCCTGTGGGGTTTCGACCGTATTTACTTGTTGAGGAATAGCCATTTGTGTGGCTTGTTCCTGTTGCGTTAGCCTATACTTTAGATAAGATATTTCGCGCTGTTTTTCCTTTTCGTTTAAGTTCTTGTATGAACGCTTAACATATAATTCAGGGGACATATTGCCCATTGAGTATACATCCGCGTTCGCCTTAATCGTTTCTAATTCAGGGGCTTGGTTTTCGGGTTTCAATACAATCTCAACTTTGCCAAGTCCTAATAATCTCATAATAACATCTAGCATTTCGTTGATAAATGGAGCGTTTAAGTTTATTTGCCCTGCAATCCAAGTGTCCGTTTTTGTTCTTTCGCTTATAATTTCGGTTGCAGTTCTCGCTCCCGCGCCCTCGTTTAAGAATGATGCGATAGTTGAAGCAGATACACCAATTTTAAATGCGATGTCTTTATAAATATTCTCCTTAACGGTCTTAATATCGTTTCCACGCAATAAGAACTGAATAGGTGTAATCTTATCTTCATCATCGCCATTCGACTTAATCTTTTGATAGAATCTTTCACTTAATGCTCTGTTATCTTGCATTGGATCATCTTGATTCCAAAAGTTTTCAGGGATTAACGCCCTTGCTCTTGCTAAATCAACTTCATTCTTCTCAAAGTATTTAATTTGGTCGAATTGGAAGTTTTCAGTAAATAGAATATCGCCGATAGGTTGCCCAAATTGAGAATTTGGAACTTGTGGGACATCTTCCGTAAACTTTAATAAATAACAACCAAGTGTATCCCTAAAAGGAAGTAATTGTTCTTGCCCGATAATAATACTTGGGTAGAACTTTTTTATTTGTCTTTTAATATCTTTTGGAAGTTGCTCCCAACTTACGCTTTGAGAACTTTCGCTATCGTTTATTGGTCTAGATTGAACTTCGGTTTGCAAATTGCCACTTGCGAGATAAATCATTTGTTTAACGCAAGGCTGTCCATTATCATTAAAATATCTTTCCTCGCATATTCCATAGTGTCTTTTATCGCCAGAGGGGTTTGTGTTAGTTAGAATATCATAATAGATCTTAACACTTGTTATTTCCCCTACGCTGTTTATATCTGCATAAAAAGTATCTATTCTATGCGCAGAAACGAATAAATTAAAGTTGCTATCACGATTAATTTTTAAAAGGGAAGAGCCACCAGCAACTGCGAACTTATACCCTTTCTTTAAAGCCCCATATAGTTTTGATTTTTTCGCCCAATCAACGGCTTTATAATAATCCTCTTCGTGTTCGGTTTGAAAGTCTATTCCGTGCGCAAAAAGAATATTTGCAAGTCCGTTAGCAACGCTTTGTAACATTCTTTGAGGGACAAGCCCACTTTCTACATTGTGGAAACCATTTACCCAGCCGTCATACGCTCCTAAACATCTGCGTAAATAAATTGAATAATAAGTTTTATAATAGTCGGGTGCTAAAATATAGAAAGTATCGTTTACATAGAAGTCAAAGAAATCTCCTAAAACATTGTTATATCCTACTGTGTCAATATCGTATACCATAAAAACACTCCTTAAAATTAGAATAGACTATTTTTGTCTAAAATACAACCTTATTTTTTAATCTTTTTAGACTTTTGGTGCGATTTTTCTATAATTGCGTTTGCTTTTGCCTTATTTTCTTCTTGTTTAATGGCTGTTATTTGCTCTTTATAATACTCGGAAAGTTCTTTTGAAAAAGCCATAGTAAGAATATCATTAGTTGTTTGTATTTCTTTATGAGTTTCATTTAAAAGAGTTAACATTTCGGCTTCAAAATTAAGAAGAAACCTTTTAAAACCCTTGTCGGTAGCGACACTTTGCTTAAAATCTTCTTCTTTCATAATAACTAAATTGTCTTTGTCGATACCAGCGGCGGTAATTTTTAAATCGTTTTTATTCTCTTCCATTTTCGTTCTTCTCCTTTTTACCTTGAATCATTTTTAATAGTTCTGCCTCGCTCTTGCCACTATAAACAACAGCAAGTTGTCTTTGCATTTTTAACGAATCTTTTATCTGTAAGCATTTAGTTGATATTGCAGCTGACAAGTTCGCGATTGCAATTTTTACAGCCTCATCCTCGCTCAACTCTGAATTCTCAAAGCCGATTTCTTTTAAGAATTCTTTTTCATTTAAAAGTGCGTGCCTTGAAAATGTTTTTGCCGACATAAAAGCCAATAACCTT
>ERZ842401.2056-NODE-2056-length-27467-cov-3.939698_pt1 | contig 27467 bp, 22 predicted proteins | sample MGYA00521270_ERZ842401 | MGnify/ENA primary metagenome ERZ842401 (study PRJEB31892, sample SAMEA3878208) | bioreactor metagenome | biome: Moose rumen | place: Sweden | collected 2011-10 | study: EMG produced TPA metagenomics assembly of the PRJEB12797 data set... | reverse complement strand
AACTTACTAAAGCATTTTTTAATAAATGATATTGATTATTTTTATATAGTGCACAAAATACAGATATATAATACCAAAAAAAAATTAAAAATATAAAACTTATAATAAAATATAAAATAAATTTAATTCTAAGTTTATTTATCAAATTCTTTCCTGAATCATTAACATAATTTTTTTCTTTATCAATTTTGAAATATAAAATTGTATCATTTGATAAAGCCAATAATTTCAAAAATATATTTAAAACAATAGATATCAATGAAGAATATAATATTTTTAAAAAATGATGATTAATATTATAATTACCTTTGTTTTCATATACTTTATGAATTATAGTATCCTTATAAAAAGAAGTATTTATCACGTAAAATATTGTAAATCCTAATAAAAACAAATCATATTTTATTATTCTTGAATTATAATCATTATTACTCAAAAATATAAATAATAAATTATGTCTTGATTTTAGTAATGATATATAATATTTACTAAATGCTCTTTTATCATATTTTATGGCTAAATTATATGGTAAAATATTCATTTCATTATCGTTATAATTAATTATATTCTCTGTTTCAATTATATTTTGTTTATTTAAATTAAAATGAGAATTTATAATTTTCCCTTTACTATCTTTTTCTGATAATATTTCATCATTTTTATCATTTATTATATTTTTTTTGTGTACAATTATATCATTCATATTTATAATATTATTATTTTCTTTCCCATTTATATTTTGTTTCTGGACACTTTTTTTATTTTTTATGCTTCTTTTCTTCCTATTTTTAGAAATTTTTTCATTTTTATTATCAATTTTTTTAACATCAATTTCTTTTACATCTTCATCAATTTTTAATCCTTTGACCTTTATAATATTAATACTATTTATTTCACAAATAATATCTTCAAATATCACGACGATATTATCTTCGTCATTATGGAAAAATGCATCCCAATCATCGATTGTATCTTTATGTTTAGAAGTATTCATTAATATTACATATTCTCCTGATGGCACTTCAGCAAGTGGAACTGATCCACCAGCTTCAACAGTATCAGAAGAAAATATATTATCTTTATATATTATAATTGGTATCCCAACAATAATAAATAAAGTAAGTAATACTCCTAATATATGGAAGATGTTACTATATTTTTTCATTATTTATTCCTTGGCTTTACTTAAAGCATCATTAACTGCTTCAATAAATTCTGAATAAGTAATAGTAGCACCACTTATGGCATCAACATCTTTAACTGAATTAGTATTAACTAATTGACTTGCATATCTTGATGCAGCTTGAATAGCTTTTTGAGCTTTGATTTGGTTATCTTTAGAATAACCAGATCCATAATTTTCATCTTTGATTGTTCCATCAAGTTCATACATTATGACTTCACAACTAACTATTTTATTATCTTCTATCACTATTGTGCATGTCGAATAACCAGATCCAACACCATCACTATCAGCTGTATGGTCTTGACTTCTTCCTTCGTATGTTCCATCTTTATAAGTAACAACTTCTTCTTTTTTGCCACAAGAATTATTGCCATTACAAGATAAAAATATAAATAAACTACAAACAAATAATATTAAAACAAATATCTTATTAATTTTCATCATCATCACCATGCTTTTCATTTAATTCATCAGATACAAGTTTACCATGTTCTAAATGAATTATTCTTTCAGCAACATCACCAACTTCTTGGTCATGAGTTACAACTACTAATGTTTTGCCTTCTTTGTGTAATCTTCTAAAAATATCTAAAACAATATTCTCATTATTTTCATCAAGATTACCAGTTGGTTCGTCCGCAAGTATGATATCTGGTGAATTAATTAAGGCTCTTGCTATACATACTCTTTGTTGCTCGCCACCAGATAATTGACTAGGATAATGTTTAGCTCGATCTTTAAGGCCAACCATTTCTAAAGCTTCAAGGGCTTCTTTTTCATCTGGCATACTATGATAATATTGAGCAACCATAACATTCTCTAAAGCTGTTAAGTAACTAATAAGATGGAATTGTTGGAAAATAAGGCCAATCTTATCACGACGGATTGTGGTTAAGCTACTTTGGCTTTCTTTAGAGATATCAATATCATCTAAAACAATTTTTCCATTTGTAGCACTATCCATACAACCAATAATATTCATTAGTGTACTTTTACCACTACCAGATGGACCCATTATAGCAACCCATTCACCTTTATCTATTGATAATGAAACATTATCTAAAGCTTTTAAATCACCATATATTTTTGATACATTTTCTAATTGTAATAAACTCATATATTGCTCCTATTCTCCTTTTAATACGATTGCCGGTTCAACACTCACCGCCGAACGTATAGGAATTAAACTAGATACAACTGCTACAATAATTGATGCAACAATTGTTATTGGGAATAACAATGGTCTAAATGTAATAGCACTACTAAAGACATTTACACTTACTGTTAAAGCAAATAAATATCCTAATATACTACCAAATATTCCGGCCACAAACCCAACAACGCAACCTTCAAGAATAAATTCAATAGCGATATCTTTATTTGATGCTCCTAATGATTTTCTTAATCCAATTTCTTTCTTTCTTTCAGAAACTACAGCTGTCATAGTTGTAGCTACGCATATCATTGTTAATACTAAAACAACGACTGTAACAATCAAAACTAATGATTGTAATTTAAGTAAAACAGATGATTCTGATTCAGTAACTCTTTTAATTAGACTAGCGTTAACACCTAAATTAGCATTATTAATGTTATTAACGAAATTCTTTAATTCATTACTAGTACCACTAATACTTAATTCAGCTAAATCATAACCACGACTAGAAAAAGTAATAAATACTTCATCTTCATAATTAATGTAAATATATTCTTCTTCTTTGCCACCAGTTTCTAAAATTCCCACGATTTCTAAATCTAAATCACGGTCAACATATTTTATTCCATCAACAGTATAAGTATAATCACTATTTGTAATTAAACCTTCAATATCTTCTGTTACTTCTTTATCATGATTTTCTAGTGTTAATGTATCACCAACACGACAATCAAAAGTTGAAGCAACTTTTGCACCAACCAAAACTTGTTTAGAACTTGTTGGGAGGGAACCATTAATAGACCAATATGGACTAGTTTTACTAACTGATTTAAAATCAATACCAGCCATAGTAATTGGTATATTATTAATTTCGGTATTATCATATCGGTATGGTGTATATCCTTCAATATTGCTATTAGGTATATAACCTAAAGCTGTATCGATTTCATCAAGTGATAAATAACCATCACTTTTTGATAAAATCATATTAGCACCATAATTTCTAAACTCAGAACTCATTTGACGAGGGACATCATAATAAATAGTTAATAAACCAGATAATATTGTTGCCCCAACTATAACTGACAATAAAGCAATAATAATTCTTGAACGCCTTCTTATTAAAGAATAAAAAAGCATTTTCCAAAACATTTTTCTCTTTAAATTCATTGTTTTCCTCCTACCTATCTCTTAAAGCCTCAGAAGGACGAATTTTAACTAATAATCTAATAGCAGGTATACTTCCTAATAATGTTACAACAGTGATTAAGAAGAACACCACAACCGACGCAATACCACGCATATTGATAGTAGCACTAAAGACAGTGTGACCAATTATTTGAGCAAAACCAAAACCAATAAAGTAACCAGCTACTTCACCAACTAAAGCCACAATCAAAAGTTCTACTAATATTAGCATAATAACATTAATACTTCTTGCGCCAATCGCTTTCAATAAACCAAATTCACTTCTTCTTTCCATAACGCTAGAAGTAACTAAATTAGATATACCTAAGGCAGCACCAAGTAAACTTAATACTGTGATTAATGTCATTAATAATTGTGTTTTCTCTAAGATGTTACCTTCACTTCCAGCGATTTGTCTAATAACAGTTGCGGAAACATCAGGTAATACTTCTTGAATTTGATAACAAATTGAACTTACATAAGCAGTACAATACCATAAATCATATTCACTATTTGTAAGTGAAGTAGGATCTTTAGCAGCTCTAGCTGATAATTCATCATCAGGAGATGTAATTGCACTAACCGAAACATTTTTAATCAATCCAGTCTTATCATATAATGCTTGAGCATTAGGTAAAAGTGTATAAATATAATCATCTTCTTCATCACCGGAATTATATATTCCTATAACTTTCAAGCCTAATGATGTTTTACTACTAACATTTATAACATCACCAACACTAATATTTTCTTTTTTGGCTAAATTTTGACCAACCATACAAACATAATCATCATCAATTGTTGCTTCATCAATCCATTCACCGGATGTGATTTCCCACCAACTTCTTAAATTGATAATTCCTGTTTGTCTACGATACTCACTTGCTTTTTTCACATATACTAAATTATGATCAAACCAACTTCCGACTAAAGTAACATCATTACCATTTAATTTTACTTCACCATCAAGCATTGGATTAAAATCACGAATGTTATTAGCCCAGAATATAGTTAATATTTCTCCACATGTATCTTCGCTAATATAAATATCATTTGATAAATTATCATCTGTTTCATACAAATTAGAAAGAATTGCTGAATTCTTCGAAACAACATTAATATTAGCACCATATGCTTTTAATTCTTCATTAATCTTATCACTTACATCAAGCATAACATTAATCATAGCAGTAGCAATAGAAGTTCCTAAGGCAATTGTTATTGCAATCATAAGCATCTTCTTCCATTGCCTAATAAATGTACCTTTAATTAATCTCAAAAACATCTCAGCCACCCCTACTTACTAAACTTTGTCTGATTATTTACCATTTCACTAACAGGTATAATAATGTAAGTAAAAGTATCATCATAATCATAATCAATAATAATTGGGTTACATCCACCCTTCATACCTATAGTAGTTGTATTCATTACAACACCACATTTTTTACAAACAACTTGGTTCTCATTATTTTCATAATAACCAGCTTCACCACATATTTCACAAGCATCTAAACCAATACCAAAATTATTAGTATTTTCTTGCTTTAATATAACAACGACTCTTGTTTTATAGCCATCAGTCGTAACATATTCAAATTTATGTAAATGCATATCATTTACACTTCTGACTGGAATCCAAAGTTCACTATCATTACCACTTCCATCTTTAACAACCATTGGACTTTCAAGTGGCGTGTCCACAATCACAACTGTGATTATTTTCACAAACAATGTTTGACAAAGTATAAATAATACTAAAGCAAATAAACTAGTAACACATACTCTTTTAGCAGTACGCCAAACTACTTTTAATTTACGGAATTCAGCATTATTTTTATATTTCTCTTTAACTGTATAACTTTTAACCCATAGGAATACACCTAATAATATTAAGGTTGCAATATTAATATATCCATAGAATCTTTGGTTATTTCCACTAAATATCGAAAACTTAAATAATATATCACTAAGCCATTCAATTTTAATAAAATTTCTAGTAACTAAAGAACCACTTAATTTACCAAAAACATAAAGAGTATATAAACTAAAAATTATCGATGTAATAACATAAAATAACTTCTTAAAACCTTTTTTATCTAAAACATTACCAATTTTGTAACTACAAATTCCTAAAGTGATAGCACCAACTACACCAAATATATACCCAAGTAAATTAAGCAAATATTCAGTAGATAAAATACCAATACTAGAATCATAGAATTTTATAGGATAATACCAAACATCATTTATTGTATTAAAAATAAATGCGCTTAAATCAACTATAATTAATATAGGTATTACCATACTAATTATATTAGGATTTTTATTATTTAATTTTTCTTTGATTGATTTTACATTTGATAAAATTAAAGCAATAACAATAAAAATAAATAATATAACTGCTATAATATTTACTATAAATCCTATTCTCCAAGAATTCTTTATTCTTGTATTATTGAATATAATTGATCTAGTTAATGCCAAAAATAAGCCACTAAGTGTACCAATATATCCTATCTTTTTACCTTTATCGCCATAAAAAACTTTTAGAAAAGAAATGACAAATCCAATAACTATTGATATTGTAAATAAGTCATTAGCGACTTGAATCAAAAACTTTAACATAAATTAATAACCACCATTAATAAATCTATATTCTATTTATTTTACAGCAAATCGTCCTATTTGTAAAGTGAAATATTATTCACTTTAGAACTATTAATTTTTAGATAATAATAAGTATAAAGACGCCTTCAAAATAAGGCGCCAAATATTCCCAATATATTAACCGTAAACTTTTAATTAATTATTCGTTCCAAGCACCTTCAACGTAATTCCATTTATCGTATGTATAAGTGATAGTGCTAGGGAATACGCTCTTGTCTGGACCAGTATTATCAGTGTGAATTAAATAAACACTTGATGTATCAGGGAATTTAATAGTAAATGTAACAGAATAAGTACCATTACCAGCTAATTTAATATTTTGACCATAGTGTGGGCCATCTGATGCAGCCATAGGCATGAATGTTCCTTCAGCAACAGTCTTTCCATCTTTTTCAACTTTATATTCAACAGTTAAATATGGAACCCAGTCACCAGTACCATAACCGAAATCATTTTCTAATGCTGAAACGTCTAATTCTAGATGACAATCATAGTCAGAAGCTTTATATCCACCAGTCATGTCTACAGGTTGGAAATATACAGCATTTAAATTTAAAAATTCTTTCTTAACGTCTTCAAAAATTGTAACTTCTGAAAAACCTAAATCTTCTTCTTCAGTTTCTTTTCCAGTCTTATCGCCACCACAAGCAAATAAGCAAAGAACTGCTAAAAACATAGCGAAAATAAATAATGTTCTTGTAAAAAATTTCTTCATTTTTTCTCTCCTTATATTTTTTTTTAAATGAATTATGTTTACGGTATGTTTATTAATTGGCAAATTAAATAAATAATTAAGTATTAGATTCAGTTGGATTATTACTTTCTTCTACTACTTCATTATCTTCTTCTACTACATCATTAGTAGCTTCAGTTTGAGTAACTTCTTCTTGATGATTTTTGCTTTTCTTTTTCCAAAGAATAAAAGTCACGACTTCAACAGCAAGTAATATTAACTGTGGAATAATCGTTAACCATGTTGGATAAATACCAAAGAAATTCAAGATTTCTTTTTCAGCCATCCATGATAAACTATCAATTATACCTACTGGCCAAATACCACCATCAATGAATAATTCCCAAATTCCACTTCCTAGGAATACTACAGCCATTAATCCCATGAAAATACTTGTAATTGTGAAGAATGGTTTTAGTGGAATCTTAATACTAAACATTCTAATTAAGACAAATACAGCAATAACAACTAAGAAGCCTAGACCCATACCACCAAATACTGCTAACATACCATGGTCAATAGTCTTAGCACTAGCAATAAGTGGTTGGTAGAATAATATAACTTCAGCACCTTCTCTAAATACAGCTAGAAAAGATGTGAAAGCCAAAGTAAAGATTTTTCCAGTTTGTGATGAATCCGATACTTTATCAGAAATATAATTTTGCCAAGCATCAGATTCTGATTTTGATATCATCCAATTCGAGACATATATCAAGACACCAACTGCAATTAATGCGGTTACACCTTCAATAATTTCTTGAGGCACACCTGTTAAATTCAAAAGTGTTAATAACCAAGCAGCTAAGAAAGAAGCTGCTATAGCCACAACTGCTCCAATATAAACATATTTTGTTTGTTTCTTGTTTCCAGTTTTAATTAAATATGCAACAATAGCACCAAGGATTAAAATCGCTTCTAAACCTTCACGAACAAGGATTGTAAAACATCCAAGGAATGTGGCAAGAGCTAAGCCAGATGAACCATTAGAACCACTAGATAAACCTAATAAATCATCTAATTTCTTAGCATCTTCATTAAGCATTGACATTAATTTATCAATTTCATTTTGAATCGCTTCAGCACTTCCGTTAGATCTAACAGTTTGTTTCATCGAGGCAAATTGTAGTTCAACAGCAGTAACTCTAGCACCAGATATCATCATAGTTTTCTTTTCAAAACCAGATGTTTCATACCAATAACCATATGAATTCTCAAATGGTTTATAATAAGATGAATAATCTTCACCATTAATATATCTATTTAAACCTTCATTTAAAAGATTATTAATTTGTTTAGCTACTTCAGTATAAGTAATAGTCTTATCACCATTAGGATTCTCAGCTTTGATAAACTGGTTATAAGTCATGTAATAACTAGCACCAGCTTCAACTTGTTGAGCAGTTACATCAATGATTTCAGCTTTATCGGCATAAATACCTAAGTCATTTAGAGTATTAGCATCATTATATAAATAGGTAATTAGTTCATTAATTTTCGCTTTAGCACTTTCAATATCATTTCTATCAACGAAATCTATAATATCATTATACAATTCGTATACCACGTCCACATGATCACTACCAATATTATCATTAGTTTCTTTTAAAAATCCTGATATATCATACCAATACAAATAGAAATCTTTGAAATAATCACGATATACCCTTAATGATTCAAATCCATCAGTTTCAAATCTTCTTACGCCTTCATCATATAATTTTTTTACATAATCAGTAACAGTTATAAATGATACATCTTCATCATCTTTAACCTCTGCCGCATAAAATTTACGATACGAAGTATAATAAGTAGCTTCATCACTATCTTCACTTGCATATACTTTATATGTGTTTTTATTTGTAATAGGAACTACAAACAAAGTAAAAACGCAAATAAAAGCAAGTAAATAAAATATAATTTTCTTAAAATTGAATTTCATATTATATCATTCCTTTTTAGTTAGCGATTGCTAACCAATAATATTATACGCCAAATAAAAATAAAGTCAAGAAAAAAGATAACAATTTTAAGAAAAATAAATCGTTTTCCTTTTTGTAAAATCTAAAGTCACAATTTATTTTTCTTTTTTTTCTTCAAATTAACCAAAAAATAAATGCTAATTATTAAATAAATATTTCCTATTTTATTTGTTTTTATAGACAAAAAAATAGGAGTTTTCACTCCTAATTTTTTAAATTATAATGATTTAATCCATAACTTTAGCACTAAATGTTATTTCATAATCAGTCATTTCTAAAGATATTATAATGCAAATTTCATGTTCCTTCATAATCAAATTACTTTCTATGCCATTATTAAAACATATTGATTATAAAACCAACATTTTCAAATTAGAATAATTCTACATTATCATCTTTAATTAAATAAATTCTCACTAATTATAGTTGAATTATTTTTCTCTAATACTATTTAATAAAACTTGTATCATATTACAATCTAATTTATTTATGCTAAATATCTTCTTACCTAAATCTTTAATTGAATGTCCTAAATGATATAATTTTATTTTATCAATTATTATGAATCTGTCGTGAACATTATTTATATATTTAACTTCTAAGCAACCGTATTGATTATTAAATGAAGTAATATCACTTTCAAGTAATCTTGTATTAACACTTGTATAAATAACTACATTAGTAGTTTCTTTTTTTACCACAAGTCTATCAAGAATAGTTCTATCAACATAATTATCTATTATTATAATTTCTTTACTTGCATTTTCAAAGAATGATTGAATTAATGTATATGCATCATAAAACTCGCCATCAAAGAAAATTTGTGAATTCTTAAATTCCTGAAGTTTATAATTATTTTCTATATTGCAAACTCTCTCATCAATTGACTCTACTTTTTTTACAAGTCTAAAATAGTTCTCATTTGTTACAAGTGATCTGTCTTCGTTTATTGCATACCCCTTTATTAAATACTCTATTAAGACTTTATTTGCCCATCGCCTAAATTTTACACCCATTATTGAATTGACTCTATATCCAACAGATATAATCACATCCAAATTAAATAGTTTAATATTAACAATTGTTTTACGCATTCTTCCAGTTCTTGGATCAAATTTATTTAGCTCAGTTGCAAAAAATGCAACACAGCTATTTTCTACTAACTCACCAATTGAGAAGATGTTTTTAATATGTCTTGAAATAACTGATTTGTCTCTTCCAAATAATAATGCTATTTGGTCAATTGAAAGCCAAATAGTATCATCAAGTGGAGATATTTTAACATCTAGTTCAAGATTATCATCATTAAATTTTATAATATCATACTCTAATTTCTTTATAGACATTTTTAATTCCTTCATAGCGAACTATTTCAATTTTGGAAATAGTAAAATTTAAATATAATTCATTTTCTAATATTATATTTCTTTTTATGTTTATTTATTGCATGAATATTTACATTAAATAATAAAGCAATTTATTTTTGACTTAAACAAACTATATCTTCAAATGATGATACTGTTACATCAGTTTCAACACAATTATTATTAAATCTAACAATTTTATTTTATCCATTATTTATAGTTTCTCTAAATTCTACACCTTTTAGAATAACATCAAGTTCAGTTTCAAGTGCATTTGCATATTTAACTAAAAAGAAAACTGTTGGTGAATTGCTCATACTTTCAAATCTAGTGACTTGTTGGCGCATAACTCCCATCTTATCAGCTGCTTCTTGTTGTGTATAACCTTTTAGTTTTCTTAAATGAATAAATTGCATTACAATCTTTGATCTCAGCCATAATTCTTGTTGTTCAACATCAAGAAGTTTTAATTTATCATTATTATAAATATCAACAATCTTATTTATTTTTTTCATAATCCGCCTCATAATCGATTATACTACTTTAATAATATTTTGCAACAAATTTGTAGCATATTTTACTAAAAAAATTGACACATTACTGCATCAATTTATAACATTCTATGGAGCAGGTAACGAGAATCGAACTCGCACTAGCAGCTTGGAAGGCTGTTGTTCTGCCATTAAACCATACCTGCATAAAAATGGTCGGGAAAACAGGATTTGAACCCGCGACATCTTGGTCCCAAACCAAGCGCTCTACCAAACTGAGCTATTTCCCGAACGGCATAAAAATTATAATACAAAATTGATAAAATGTCAATATCAATTTTGAAAAATGGCGTGCCCAACAGGATTCGAACCCGCAACCTTCTGGTCCGTAGCCAGACACTCTATCCAATTGAGCTATGGGCACATAATAAAATGGCGGTCCTGACGGGATTCGAACCCGCGATCTTCTGCGTGACAGGCAGACGTGATAAACCGCTACACTACAGGACCACACTTGTATTATTATAGCATAATACTTCATTTTATTCAAGTGTTTTTTAAAATAAATTATACCGAGTTAAAAAACTCGGTATAATACTTATTCTATTTTTTATTCTTTCTAACTTTATGTTTTAATATTCTCATTGTATTTAAAACAACTAATAAGCATACACCAACATCAGCAAATATTGCAAGTAACATAGCATAATTACCTAATATACCCCAAATACCCAATACTAAAGCTACAACTTTAACTAATAAAGCAAAAGTAATATTTTCAATAACAATTTTGTTAGTAAACTTAGCTACATTAATAGCATCTTTTACTTTTGAAATATCATCATCAACAATTATAATGTCAGCACATTCTTTAGCTGAATCAGATCCAGCAGCACCCATAGCAATACCAACACTTGCTAGTTTTAATGATGGGCTATCATTAATACCATCACCAACATAAATAACCGTCTTACCATTATTTAATAAATTTTTAATATAAGCAAATTTTTGTTTTGGTAATAATTCAGCTTCAACATGCTTAATCTTAACTTGTTCACCAACATACTTAGCTACATCGCCAGTATCACCAGTCAACATAACTGTTTCATTATTAGCATTTAGATATTCAATTAATTCTTTACTTTCTTCCTTGATTTCATCTACTATTACAACACTGCCATAGAATACACCATCAATTGCTAAATAAAGAATTGTTCCAATATTACTAGGAATATTATATTTAATGTTATTTGAATTCATTAATTCCTTGTTTCCAACAAGGATAACTTGATTATCACGAATTACTTTTAATCCTTGACCACCAATTTCTTCAACTTCCACATCAATATCATAATTGAAATCACCAACTGCGTCTTGAATTGATTGAGCAATAGGATGATTTGAGAATTGTTCTACAAGAGCAATAAGTTCTAATACTTGTTCTTTTGTATAACCATCTTCAGGATAAACATCACTTACTTTAAAATTACCTTTTGTAATTGTACCAGTCTTATCAAAAATATAATATCCGTTTTTATTAAGAACATCTAAATAAGTTCCACCACGAACTAATATTCCTAATGAAGAACTTCTTCCTATTCCTGCGAAATAAGCAAGAGGAATAGATATTACTAATGCACATGGACAACTAATAACTAAAATAGAAAATACATTATTTAAAACATCTTTAACAGGAACTTCGAAAACAAAACCTTCAATTAGTCCAGTTAATAATGCAATTACTAAAACTATAGGAGTATATACTTTAGCAAATTTAGTAATAAATGCTTCTCTATCAGATTTTTGTTTTGTGGCTTCTTCCACAAGATTCATGACCTTAGAAATTGTAGAATCATGATCCTTCTTAGTTACTTCTACTTCAATAACTTTACTTAAGTTAATTGAACCAGATAAAATCTCTGAACCTTCATTTAAATATACTGGAGCACTCTCACCTGTTAATGCCTTCATATCAACATCAGTTGAACCAGATTTGATAATACCATCAAGAGGTATTCTTTCTCCAACACGAACACTTATAACATCACCAACATTAACATCTTCGATGTCTTTTACTTCACCATTAGATAATGTAACAGTATCTTGTTTTAATTCCATTAAGCTCTTAATAGATTTCTTGGATCTATCAGTAGCTTTATCTTGTAAAAATTCACCAACTTTGTATAATGTTATAACCATTATACCTTCTATAGGCTCATTAATGCATAAAGCACCTAGCGAAGCTATAACCATCAAAAAGTTTTCATTGAATACTTGGCCATGAATAATACCTTTAATTGAATTCCAGATAATATCATAAGCAATTAATCCATAACTTACAATAAAACCAATAAGTAAATACTTTAAATCAGTAGCAAAATGTAATATTGTCATTACAACAAATATAACCAAACCAATTATATTAAGAATCAAAGTAACTTTATTTGTCTCTTCCTCTTCATCATCTTCAATACCATGATGATGCCCACATCCACAAGCATCTCCATCATGGTGATGGTGACCACACTCACATTCATCATCGTGATGATGATGTTCATGATGTTTTTCTTTTACAATATTTGATTTAATTAAATATTCATTTAATTTATCTTGATATTTAACAACAATTCTTTTTGATACAACAGTGACTACTTCATCATGGTGATGATGTTCATGTTCATCATCTTCATCATGGTGATGATGTTCATGTTCATCTTCTTCATCATGGTGATGATGTTCATGTTCATCTTCTTCATCATGGTGATGGTGATGTTCATGCTCATCTTCCTCATCATGGTCGTGATCATGGTCTTCTTCATCTTCATCATCACCAAAATGAGTATGTTCCCTTTTCACAATATTTCTTAAATGATTAAATTCTTGTTTGTCTTCTTCTTCATTATAACTTAAAGAATAAATAATAAGATCTTTTTGGTATTTCGATAAATTAACTTCACTATCAACGATAATACTATTTTTATCATAATCCAAATATATTTCCTTAAAGAAATCTAACTTCTCTAGTCTCTCCACAACATCCAATATATTATCTGGATAATTTAATGTACTAATTTCAATTTTTTGTCTACTCATTTTCTTCGTGCTTAATATGTTCTATAGCTATTCTTACTATATCAGATACATGATCATCATCTATACTATAAAAAACATTTTTTCCTTTTCTATTAAATTTTACTAAGTGTGCTTTTTTTAAAGTCATAAGCTGATAAGATACAGCCGTTTGACTCATGCCAACATCTTCCTCAATTTCTCTAACGCATTTTTCTCCATTTAATAAAGAATATACAATCTTGAAACGAGTGAAGTCTGATAATATCTTATAAAAGTCTGAGACTTTTAACAATAAATCATCTGTTTCTAACATATAATCACCAATATTTTCATATTTGTATATGCACATATTTGTATATACAAATATATTATATTCTTATCGCTTCTTAATAGCAAGAACTATTTAATGAAAACGTATACAAAAAAGCTTTCTTAAGAAAGAAAGCTTACAATGTTTTTCATAATCTCTTCATTATCATTTTCAATAATTGGGAAATGAACAAATATGACTTTAGTTTTAAGTTTATGCTCATTAACATAATTTAATGCTACATAATAACTCAAATTACAAATATAACTTCCGGCAGATAAAGATACCCTAATATTAAATCCTAATTTTTGTAAATGATCACATAACTCATACACATCAATATTACTAAAATAAGCAAGATTACCATCTTCTTTTATTTTTGAATTTGTTATAACTACACCATCATTATCGGGTATTGTGGCATGGTAATGATTTATAGCTACATATTCAATAGATACATAATCTCTAGAACCAGCTTCACCAGTTAATATTAACACATCAGGTTCTTCTTTTAAAATATCAATTACTTCATTAGGAGTCTTATTAATTGATACATCAAGATAAACTTTTTGAACATTTTGAAGATTTTTAATTGCTTCCATTGAAGAATTGACGCTGCGATTATTAAATGGATAAAAAGCAGTACAAATAATGCTCTTTCTATATATTATAGCACTCATTAACTATACTTCCTAATTATTCTCTCAATAAATTCATCAGTTGAATGACTACCTTCATTAACCAATAGAATAAACTCAACTCCTAAATCCTTAATAAAACCAAGTGATGTATGTGTACCTATTGTAAAACCATTATGATATACAATCTTATGACCATTGAATTCCTTAATCCTTAAACCAAATCCATATTCAGTATTTTCTTCACCAATAAAATTAGGCTTTACCATTAAGTTATATGGATATTCCATATTTTCTAGATTCTCGATATGCTTAACCCATTTCTTTAGATCAATAATATTACTATATATACCACCATCACCAATTGTAGCACTACACCAGTATTGATCTTTCTTTATTAGTTTTCCATTAATAGTTACATGTCCATAACTTCGATGAGAAAATTCCGTTAAAGGTTCATAATTAACTTTAGAACTTTCCATTCCTAAAAGTTTAAAAATAACTTCATCTAAATATTCACCAATTGACATCTTTGATATAGTTTTTATTATTAAGCCTAAAAGAATATATGCAGTATTGCTATATTGATATTTAGATCCTACTTCAAAATAAGTATCACTTGTATTATTCCTAACCCAATCTAAAACATCTTCATCATGAACTTGGTCATCACCATGTTCCATCTCTTCATCATAATCACGAATTCCCGATGTATGATTTAATAAATTAGTAATAGTGATTTTTTTTGTATATTCAGGCATATCACTAAATATATCAAATAATTTATCATCTAAGCTTAATTTATTATCTTTAACTAGTGTACATATTCCATAAGCAATAAACTGTTTTGATACGCTTGCCAAACGGAAGCAAGCAGTATCTTTAACAGGTGTAAAATTAGTAATATCACTAAATCCACTATATTCTTCTAATATCTCATCAAAATTATTAGGATCTTTATAATATAAAGCATAACCATGGTAACTATCATTACCAAAATAATCAATTAAATCACTAACATTTGACACAACTAAAGCTTCCTTAAAACCTTCATCATAAGTTGGTGGAATAATAGTACGTCCATAAGAAGGGATGACATCTAATGGTATAAATAATTCATTAGGCATTTTATTTCTTTTATCAACTCTTGCAACAGCACTATTACTACCAGTAGGAAAGAAAAATGATTTTATTTCATAGTCCACATGATGAATATATCCAGTTAATTCTTTAATATTATTTATTAATCTTTCACGAACTTTTGGAGTAGCACTTGTGGCATCGAAAATAACATCCTCATTTTTTGAAATAGATTTGCCAATTTCTTTATAAACCATTGGCCAAACTTCTTCTTCTAAAATTCCTTTATAATTACTTCTTACCCAATCTGTAGAAACTATTTTTATATTATTATCCTTTGCATATTTTTTCGCAAAATATGATTTACCAGATCCAGGAATTCCAATTAATAATATAATATTCATTTTTTACATCCTTCCATTGTTTATATCACAAATAGCTCCATAAACAGCACTTAATAATTCACCACTATTGTCTGATCCTAAATCCCAGAACATTAATCCGCCTAATCCATATCTTTTTACTAGTCGACCTTTAGTATAAATACTTTCAGGTGTTTCATAGGTTATAAACACTTTACCATTTGTTAGATAATAAGCTCCACACCTTTCATCATAATACTTTTGGTATGATGAATCAGTAAGAATATTATTCTTGATATAATTATAAGTAACTGTGGTTGTGGAAGAAACGGCTGCATTTAAAACAGACGTTGTGGCTGAATCATACTTGTTTACTAATTCTGATGATTTTCCATAAAAAGCACAACCGATAACTAATTTATCATAATCAAATCCTGCATCATGATAGAAACTAATTGAACCTTCAGCAGAATATGCCCTTCCAGCAAGCGGGTTAGTATGATGAGATGCAAGTGAAGATATATTCAAATCATATGTCATAATGTGAGCATAATCTAATATATCATTTGCTTTATCACATTCATAATATTCTTTTACATTACTAACTGAACCACCACCAATTAAAGCAGCTGTTAAAAACTTCCCAGGAGTGAAAATATCCATATATTCCCTTAAAGTTTTAATTAATTCAGTAAACATTGGAGCACCACTTACTTTAGGTGGGAATTCCCAGTCAATATCAATTCCATCAAAATGATAAGTATTTATTACATCAATTACTGACATAACAAAAGTAAGTAAATATTCACTATTAGTTACCGTTTCTTCCCATGGCCCGTTCTTAATAGACAAAATAACACGAACATTATATTTACGACGATAACTTAATACTTCATCTAAATGTGTTAATCCATCTAAAGTAATTTTATGATCATTGCCAATATTGGCAAAACAATAGTTATAGAAATCAATTTCTCGAGCAGTAGAACTATTTAGACTTAAGAAATTACCATTATATGAATATGCAAATACATGTTTTTGCGTCTTATCAAAAGGAGGAAAAACAACAGGGCCTAGCCCTTTAACAGAGACATTAAAATCATTTGTATAAAGAATTTTACTTCCTCGTTTTAGTGTAACTTTTAATGTTACATCAAAATCATCCTCATCAGGTGTAACTTCACCAATTGGCGAAATAATTCTTGTGTTAGATGAAGACCATGTAACAACGTATCCTTTATAAGGTAAATCACTTGAATCTAAGAACGTTAATGCTTCAGTTCGATAATCAACATCAGTTGGAATTAACTCTTTTGTAATAGATGAAACATATTCTATTGTTTCTTTATCATGCATATCAATTTCTATTTCCTCATAAATCCATTCAGAATAGTTCTTTACTGTAATTGTGTTATATAATATAACTCCATCAATGTTTGCCGAAACTTCAACGTCAACAAAAATTGCATCATCAGTTTCGTTTTCTAAAAAACCATTAAAATCATAACTTATTAAATCTTGACTTACACTTTTGACTTCTCCATTGTTATATCTAACACTAAATTCATATCCCGATAAATCTAGACTTTGACTATACCAATAATAGTCTTTACCAACAGTAGTTAGTATTAATTCTACAGGTTTAACGGCTTCAATTGTTATTTTAATATCAGTAGCCAATCCTAAATATTCAATCTTGCCAGTTATTTTACCTTGGCTAGACATATCAATACTAATCATTTCATTATCTAAGTTTATCTCAAGAGTTGTACCATCAGATTTATATAACGTAATAACATATCCTGTACAATCAAATTCATCACCAAGAATATAGTTTGTTTTTCCAAAGCTTGTTACTTCAATCTTAGTATTAGTAACTTCTTGAGTAACTGTTTCTGTTTTTGGATTAGTATTTACAATTGTTTCAGTCTTTGTTTTTGTAACTTGTGTTTGAGTCACATCATTCCCCCCACAAGATATCATAAATAAACCAATTAATAAAAATACAAAGCAATAAAAAAACTTTTTCATAAAAATCCTTCCTTTATTATCTATTATATATTTATTTTACCATAAATAACCTTTATTTGAAAGAAAAAAATACTTTAGCTTATTCAGCTAAAGTATTATTATCATTTGTCACTTCTTTTACTTCTTCTTTAATTTCTAAATTATCTTTTTGCTTACTATACAAATATTTAAGTAAGAACATTACAGGAATTGCCAAAAGAATCATAATCATTGAGAAGAATTGCGATGGACTAGGGAATGATGCACCTTTAAATATTTGTCCACGTTCATCTCCTCTGATAAATTCAAGTAAGAATCTCCATGTCCCATAGCTAAACAAGTATACTACAAAATTAAATTTGAAGTTTTTCTTAATTAATAAATATACTAAAACAGCAGTAAGAATAAATAAGAAGAGTGCTTCATATAATTGTGTTGGTAAATAATGAGCATAACCAACTATTTCATTAGGAATAGATGTTGTTCCACCAAATAGATTACTTACTTCTTTATAATTATAAATTGGAAATTTCATAGTTAAGAAATAGAATGAACTTCCTTCATCCAATTCCAAACCATAGCAACAACCAGCAAAGAAACAACCAATACGACCAAAAGCATGAGCTATTGTAATAACAGGAGGAGCAATTGGTAAAATATCAACAATTGAACCATTGATTTTTCCTAATTTTTTAGCAACAAGATATATTACAATAAAAGATCCAACACCACCAATTAATCCACCTAAAAATGTTATCCCCGCATTTTTAAAACTAAATACTCCGGTTTTAATAAAATCATAAAATGCTTGGAATATCCAACTAAATAGGAAACCAATAGCTATAACTATATAACCAGTCATTTCCACAAAGTCCATGAACTTTTTATCTATATTTCTTTTCTTACCTAAAAATCTTAATAAAAATATACATGCCACAATACCAATAGCAATAAAAACACCATATAATGTAACATAATTACCAATTACTGTTTTTGGATACATAATATCACCTCTTTTTAATATTATACTACTAAATACATAAAAATTAAAGAAATTTTTAAATAAACTAGTTTTTTCATTTACATTATAATTTTATTTGTCACAAAACAAAAAAAAGAGTATAATATATAATCAAAGGAGGAAATATGAAACTATTTGTCATTGTTTTAAATAAAGTTAATAAACTTGATCACCTTCTAGAAGAATTAGGCGAAGCTGGTATCAGTGGAGCTACAATAATTAATTCTACAGGTATGGCCCATGAATTATTATCACATGATGAATTAGGATTCATAGGAACATTTAGGCAATTATTAGACCCTAAAAGAAAGGAAAACCGAACTATTTATATGGTTCTTGAGGATGAAATGGTTGATAAAGCCATAGAAATTGTTGATAAAGTCGTTGAAGGAATAGACAATCCAGATACAGGAATTATATTCACTGTACCAGTAGATCTAATCCGAGGTGTTAAAACTCTATGACCTTATTTTATTTGGGAGTAATACTACTAGCAAGCCTACTAATGGGTAAGCTTACAAAACTTGCAAAACTCCCTAATGTTACTGCATACCTCGTTGCTGGATTAATCATTGGTCCGTCTGTTACCAATTTTGTTCCTAGCAATGTTTTAGATGATTTAAGTATATTATCAGAAATCGCATTAGGATTTATTGCATTTACTATTGGAACACAATTTCAATTTTCTTATTTTAAAAAAGTTGGATCAAAACCAATTATTATTGCAATATTTGAATCATTATTCGCGGTTTTATTTGTTTTCGTCGGATTACTCGTCTATGGATTAATTAAAGGTGATAGCCATGCTGTACCTTTTGCTTTAGCTCTTTCAGCTATTGCGGCCGCAACTGCACCTGCAGCTACGATTATGGTAATTAAACAATATAAAGCTAAAGGTGAAGTTACTAAAACACTTATGAGTGTTGTGGCATTAGATGATGCAGTTGCTTTAATTATTTTTGGTATAAACGTAGCTGTTGCAAATTCACTAGAAAATAGTGGTGCTAGTATAATTCTAACAATCTTAAAACCATTTGGTGAAGTATTAGTATCACTTGCCATTGGGTTAGCTTTAGGAATAATATTATCATTATTATTAAAATGGTATACTGGTAGAGGAAATAGGCTGAGTGTTATTTTAGCAATTATTTTAATCACTTGTTCTCTTTCTTATATAGTTACTGATATAATGAAAATCAACTTTACACTTTCAACACTTCTTACATGTATGATGATTGGTGCTGTGTTCACTAATACAACTCCATATGATACAGTAAATAAAATACTGGAACTCGTTGATAGATTTACTCCACCAATATTAATTTTATTCTTTGCAATAAGTGGAGCCAATTTAAAACTTAATGTATTATTAACAGTTGGTATTATTGGTATTATTTATATTGTATTAAGAGTATTAGGAAAACTAGCAGGAGCCTGGTTTGGTGGAGCAATTACTAAATCTAGTGAAAAGGTAAAGAAATATTTAGGACCTACTTTAATACCTCAAGCAGGTGTAGCAATAGGTTTAACGATTGTGGCAGGAAATGTTGTCCCACAATATGCCCAAGAGATTACAGCAGTTGTTTTATCAGCAACCCTGATTTATGAATTAATTGGACCAATTATTACCAAGATTTCTTTAATAAAAGCTGGTGAAATAGCTGAAGAAAATCGAAAAATTAGAAAAAATAAAGTCCAAAAAAATAGTGCATAAGAGAATATAGCTCTTATGCACTTTTATATTATTTTGCTTTATTGGCTCTATTTATGATTGATCTTGCTACCTTTATACCATTAGCGCCTGCTTGAGCAAGTCCTCTTGTTATACCAGCTCCATCTCCCCCAACAAACAAATTCTTAATCTTTGTTTCAAATTCATTATTTACTTCAACTCTATCGGAATAGAATTTAGCCTCAACTCCATAGAACAAAGTATGATCATTAGCAATACCAGGTGTAACCACATTCAAAGCTTCAATCATTTCTATTAAAGATTTCATTGTATTATATGGTAATATTAAACCTAAATCACCAGGTACAGCTTCTTTTAATGTTGGTTTTACAAATCCTTCATCGATACGTTTCTTAGTAGATCTTCTTCCTTTTAAAATGTCTCCATATTTTTGAACTATAACACTACCATTAGATAATTTATTAGCTAAATGAGCTATAGCCATAGCATATTCATTTGGATCTTTAAATGGATCATCAAATTCATGAGAAACAAGCAATGCAAAGTTTGTATTCCTTGAACCTAATGCTGAATCATGATAAGCATGGCCATTGCAAACCATAATTCCTTCATGATTTTCCACAACCACATGACCACTAGGATTAGAACAGAATGTTCTTACTGTTGTTCCAACTGAAGTAGTATAAATGAATTTTGCTTCATATAATGATTTATTAATTTTATCCATTATAATATCATTTGTTTCTACTCTAACGCCGATGTCTACACGATTATTTTTAAATCCAACATCATGAGCTTCTAGTGTTCGATGAAGCCAATCAGCACCACCTCTGCCAACACCTAAAACAACATATTCACTATATACTTCTTCATCATTAGGAAGAATGACACCTTTAACTTTCCCTTCTTCCACAATTATATTTTTAACATCAGTTTTAAATAAAACATCAATATTTTTCTTTAGTTCAGCATTAATACTTTTTAATACTTCTAAATTAACTTCCGTACCTAAATGGCGAACACGGCTTTTTAATAATTTTAAACCAACACTAATACCAAGTTTTTCAATTTCATATACTTCTTCAGTATTAGGATTAGTTACTTCTAATGGAGCGCCATGTTCTAGATTTATTTTGTCTACGTAATTAATTAAATCTAAAACTTCTTCTGATGGAATATATTCATCTAACCATCCACCGAATTCATCAGTGATATTAAATTTACCATCAGAGTAAGCACCACATCCACCAAAGCCACTAGTCATTGAACAACTAGGATAACATCCAGAATGACCATTAGTTCTTTTTGGGCATTTCAATAATTTGTTTTCTAAGATAGGGCAATGACGATCCATGATGTCATGGCCTTTATCGATTAGTAATACTTTTAGTCCAGGTTTTTTAAGCATCAATTCATAGCAAGTAAAATATCCCATTGGACCAGCTCCAACCACTATAACATCATATTTTTTATCCATGATTGCCCCTCCTTAAATACATATTATTATACCATAAATCGCTTACATTTTAAAGTGAATTTTAAAAATAGTTTTTTCAAAAAATATATTGCAAAAAAATAAAAAAGTGGTATAATTATATAGCAATGCGGGTATGGCGAAATTGGCAGACGCGCTAGACTTAGGATCTAGTTCCTACGAGTGCAGGTTCGACTCCTGTTACCCGCACCATATTGAAAGTAATAAACTGATACGGAAATGTTTCAGTTTTATTTTATAAAACGCGTTGATTTTAAGTCACGAATAGTTTATAATGCTATTAAAGGAGAAGATTGATATGAACGAGAATTATCAAATTGTTAAATTTGTAGACAAAGAATTTGAATTAGATGTTAGAACAGACAAGAAAAATGATACTGTTTGGTTGACGCAAGAAGAAATGGCTAAACTATTTGATGTTGATAGGACTAGAATAGTAAGACATATAAATACCATTTATAACGATAAAGAACTTAGTGTTATCTCAACTTGTGCGGAAAACGCACAAGTTCAAATTGAAGGTAATCGTAGCGTTACACGTAAAATAAAAATTTATAATCTAGATATGATTATATCAGTCGGATATCGTGTTAAATCTCAAAGAGGTATCACTTTTAGAACTTGGGCTAATAAAGTATTAAAAGAATACTTAATTCAAGGGTACGCTGTAAACAATAAAAAGTTAGAAACTTTAAATAAAGTAATTGAAGTTCAAAACAAAATGCTTGCCAGTGCATTAAATATAGACTCATTTGAACTAGAACAAGTAATAAATAAATATACAAATGCGCTAGATTTATTAGATGATTATGATCATCATAAAATTGTTAAGCCATCTGGTAGCGAAGCTTTATATAAAATAGAATATTCTGAAGCAAGAAAAATAATCGATTCTATGAAATTTAGTAATGATTCTAATTTGTTTGGTGTTGAAAAAGAAAATGGGAAGTTAAATGGTATTTTAGAGGCAGTATATCAAAATGTTTTTGGTACTGAATTATACCCAACAATTGAAGAAAAAGCCGCTCATTTATTATATTTCGTTGTAAAAGACCATCCATTTATTGATGGTTGTAAAAGAATTGCGGCAACTTTGTTCTTGGAATTTCTTAATAAGAATAAAAAACTCGTAAAGGATGGAAAACTAATAATTTCTAATAATACATTAGTGGCTATCACGTTACTTACTGCTGAATCTAGGCCAGATGAAATGGAAGTAATTATTAATGTTATTATGCATTTGTTAAAAGGTGATTATTATGAGTAAACTTGGAGATAGAATTAAAGAAATTAGAAGGGATCAGGGTTTAAGCCAAGAGGATTTAGCCAAGGAACTCGGATATACATCTAGATCAACTATTGCTAAGATAGAAAAAGGTGTAAATGAAATTAGCTTTGATAAACTTCAATTATTAATGGAAAAATATGATGTTGAAATAAATGAATTATTTGATGATTTTGCTTATAAAGCAGGAGAAAAGGTTATATCAAATAATAATTATAAAACAACAGCATATGTAAAAAGTATAATTTCTGATTATAATATTGACAATTTATCACTTAAAGAAATAAATGAAAGTAATTTTTATGATGTTTGCAATTTAGAAGTTAAAGAAAACCAACAAGATTTTGTGGCATCTAATACCATGTCGCTAGCAGAATGTTATCTATTTGAAAAAAACGGTAATTGGGTATTGCCACTTGCAATATATAATGGTAATGATTTAATTGGATTTACAATGATTACAAAAGGAAATATAGGTGTTAATACACCAAAAAAATATGAGAATAGCTTTTGCATTTTAAGAATGATGATAGATAAAAGATATCAAGGGAAAGGCTTCGGTTATAAAATCTTGAAACAAATAATTAACTTACTTGAATCTATTTCAAATCCAAATGAATTAATTTGGATATCAACAGAAAAAGAGAACGTTAAAGCTATATCATTTTACACTAAGGCGGGATTTAAATTAACAAATGATTTATGTGGAAAAGAAAAAATATTCACACTTGTCATTAAATAATTTGAGTCTCCTCTTTGGACTATTTTGGATCAAATGTTATATTTCTAGACATCTAGAAACCTCAGGCTTGATACGTCGTTGTCAGTCCTTTACTGAAGAAAACTATCTGAACCTAGTCAACAAGGTTGAAAAACAGTTAGGGTAAATATTGTCCTAACTGCATCAGATTGTAAAAAATGATGTCAATCATTATAATTTAGATATATCTTTAAAAGAAAACAAAAAATGCTTACTTTAATGTAAGCATTTTATTTATGATCTATTGAATTTAATAATTCTTGCTCTGAATGATGATGACTATGTTTATCTTCATCAATAACATGAATATGCTCATGTGTATGTTCTATTATATGAGTATGTGTTGTACCATCATGAGTATGAGTTAAATAATGAATATGCGAATGAGCATGTTTTCTTTCAAGCGTATCAATTATGATCAATATTGTACCAATAACCATAATACCTAAGGATAAATAAAAATTCCAACTAGGTTTATCCCTAAAAATGATTAAAGAAATAATAACTGCTATGAATGGATTAACCGCATAAAAAGCACTTGTACTAACTGTACCTAATTTATTTTGTGCTTTAATATAGAAAAATATGGAAAGCCCATAAGCAACAAATCCTAATAATAAAGCAAATAGAAAATAAATCCAACTAGGAAATCTTTCACCTATTATTAAAGCAATAATTATACTTCCTAAGCCACAACATAATCTTTTTATGGTAATAATTTCATAAGTATTTTTGAAGAAATTTTTCTTGTACAATTGTTTTCAATTTCCAAACAAATTGTCGCTCCAATTATTAATAAAGAGCCCCAAGAAAATTCTAAACTACTAGGATCAAATGACAATAAACTACTAGAAATAAGTACCAAAGCAATTGCAATCCATAATTTTAATGAAATAGCTTCTTTAAATACAAATAAAGCGATTAACGATGTAGCCACAATCTCAAAATTATTTAATAAAGATGAATTACCGGCTGTAGTATAATTTATGCCAAACATTAATAAAATAGGTGCAATAATATCTAAAATTATCATCGAAATAACATATGGCGTTTCCTTTTTATCTAATAGTTCTTCTTTCTTAGTCTTTTTAAAATTAAATAAAAGCATTATACCAATTCCTAATCCAGCACCTAAATATAACAATCCAGCAAGCATTGTTGGGGAGATATCATTCATTAAATATTTAGATAATGGAATATTCAAAGCATAAAAGCATGCGGCTAAAAATGCAAAAAATATTGGAATTAATTTATTTTTTATATTCATTATCATTACTTAAAAAAATAATAGGGAACTCCCTATTATTTTTCTTCTTTCAAAAGTTTTTTATTTTCATACATCTTCTTGTCAGCCCTTTCAAAAACAGAGGCAACACTACTATCATCGTCAAAACTTGCGTATCCACAAGCAATAACAATTCCCGAAGATTTTAAACTTTCTTGGTTATATTCTTCAACTTTACCAATTAAATCTTTAATATTAACATTATCATTTCCAGTAGTGATGATTACAAATTCATCTCCACCAATTCGAAATACAGGACTATGATCAAATATATTGCATATAACTTTGCAAGCATCACAAATATATTTATCACCAGCCTTATGACCTAGTGTATCATTAATAGTCTTTAATCCATTAACGTCACACACTACAACTGAGAAATCAGCATTAACACCATCAAGTATTTCATGATTCAACTTCTTTTCGTATTCATTATAAGCATGTTTACTCTTAACACCTGTTAATGGATCACGATTAACCTTTTCTCTTGTATCAGATAATAATTTATTATATTCCTGTTCTCTTCTAATTTGCGCATCAATGTTATTTACACCAATAACCATATGAGAACCATATTCATCATTTAATAATGTGGCTTTCATAGTAACATATTTAATATCGTCACCAAACATTATACGGTATCTTAATGTAAACATCTCAAGATTAGCTAATTCATTTAATAAGTTTTCTTTTGTGAAAACAGATGAGAAAAGTTCCCTATCATCAGGATAAACAACATTACTAACATTCTTTCTACTTAAATTAAAGAAATCAGTACCTTCAGTTTCAATACCTAATTTTTTATAATCACTTGTAGAACTATATTCTTTAAATGTGTCATCCTTTAAGTCCACAATATAAATACTAAAGTAGTCTTTTGCAAGTGCTTGAGTAATTTTACTATAAGTTATTCTTTCAGCTTGAGCATTTTCAAACTCTTGTTTTCTTTTAACTTCTAAATCAATATTATTAACACCTATAACGATATATTTATCATCGTTTTTAAGTTTTGTGGCCTTCATACTAACCCACGTTGGCAAACCACTTAATAATAAACGATAAGTCATAGTAAATGTGCCATATTTACTTAATACATCTATTAAATTCTCTTTTGTGAATAATTGTAAAAATCTTTCTTGGTCTTCTTGATGAATAATACGCAAAATATTTTTTCTACTTACATTAAAGAAGTCTTTACCATCTTTTTCTATACCAAGCTTTTCATATTCTTCTGATGTACTATATTCTATAAAAGAATCATCTTCTACATTAATGCAATATATACTAAAATAGTCGTCCGCAAGTGCTTGAGTAATTCTCGAATATGTTAAACTAGAAGTATGAGCTTTTTCATAAGCTTCTTTTGCTTTCATCTGATCATCAATGTCACTTACTCCCACAACAATATGATAATCATCACGTTCTTTCATTCTTGTTGCCTTCATATGAACATATTTAGGAACACCATCAAATAAAAGACGATATGTTAAAGTAAAAGTCCTATGAGTAAATAAAGTCATTAACACTTTCTCTTTAGTGAATGATTCTAAAAACATATCACGATCTTCACTATAAATGGCTTTATCAATATTTTTTCTACTTAAATTAAAGAAATCTTTTCCACTAGTTTCAATTCCTAATTTTTCATATTCCTTTGATGAACTGTATTCCACAAACTCATCAGTCAAT
>ERZ842401.2054-NODE-2054-length-27486-cov-5.268419_pt1 | contig 27486 bp, 20 predicted proteins | sample MGYA00521270_ERZ842401 | MGnify/ENA primary metagenome ERZ842401 (study PRJEB31892, sample SAMEA3878208) | bioreactor metagenome | biome: Moose rumen | place: Sweden | collected 2011-10 | study: EMG produced TPA metagenomics assembly of the PRJEB12797 data set... | reverse complement strand
GGATAATCTGATACGTGGGCTGTGCCCAGTCCTGATAGAAGCGGTCTATCTTCAGCCGGCCAGCCTCTATCTCGTCGCTCATGTGGTGGATGACCTTCAGCACCCAGCGCACCACGAAGATGATGACCACGATCTTCACCAGGTTGGGGAAGTAGTAGACGAACGACAGGAAGATGTCGCGCAGGGGGTTCCACACGTAGTTGATCATGTTCCACGTGAACTTCTCCGTTTCGGGGAAGATGGAGAACAGCAGGGGCAGCGAGATGAACAGCTGCAGCACCACGAGCAGGGCCTGCAGCACGCGGCTCAGGATGAACAGGATGCGCTTGGCCTGCTCCACGTTCAGCAGCTCGTAGCCCTTGACGACCACCGAGCGCATGTGTCCGCGCAGTCCGCCGGCTATCTCGCGGCGCATCCAGCCTATGAAGCGCGAGGTGAGCACGAAGAAGATGATCTGCAGCACGATGAGTACCACGGCCCAGGCCAGTCCGTAGAGCTTAGCCTTCAGTCCGTATTCCTGTTGCAGCTGCTCAATCTTCACGTGTATGATGCGGGCATGCTCGCTGGCCAGCTGCTGCCGCGTGGTGCCGTTCCACAGGCCGTCCAGGTCGCTGACGCGCACCAGCACCACCTCGCCACACATCACGTCGCTGGTCAGCTCAGAGTCGAACACGTGCACCGAGTCGGTCGTGGTGCGCAGGCTCTTGCCTATCTGCAGTATCTTGCGCTCCATGAACTCCACTCGGTGCTGAGCATCCTCGCCGCCCAGCGAGGCATAGACGGTGAAGAGCGTGTCGCCGCCCACCACCAGGGGCACGCCGGGTGTCACCTGTCGCAGCGAGTCGATGTGCTGCCGGCGCTGCATCTTGCGCAGCGAGTCCTCGCGGGCCGACTGCCCTGTAGAGTCGAGCACCTGCTGCATGGCCAGCTCTTTCAGCCGCATGGCCTGCAGCTCACGTTTCAGCGAGTCCATCTCCAACTGCAGCGAGTCGGTGGTCTCTGTCTTTCCTGACTTATCTGCCTGTGCTCCCAGGGGTGCCAGCAGTAACAAAAGGAATAAGGCTTTTAGTATCTTCATCATAACTGCCTGCAAAAATAAAAAAAACACTGCAACAGATGTGCTCTGTCGCAGTGCTTTTTAGTTTTTTTAATGCTTGGCGTTCTTCTTATTTCACCACAATCTTTTTGCCGTTCATGATGTAGAGACCCTTGGCAGGTGTCGTGATGCGCTGTCCGGCCACGTTGTAGATGGCGCCCTGGAAGCGCTCAGCAGTCTTCACCTCGTTGATGCCGGTGGTCAGCTGCTGACCATCGAGCACATAGTCAGTAAGGTTCTTCACACCTACCTTGTTGAAGTACTTCAGAATGTTACCGCAGAGCAGCACTTCCTTGCCAATGTTCGAAGCATTGTCAACCACGTTCAACTTGTTTCTGAACTGCGAGCCGCTCTTCAGTTCCACAGGAACGATGACAGCATAGTCGGTCTCACCAGCCTGTGCAGCGATAGCAATGTTTGTAACCTGTGAAGGAGCCTCCTCAAGTGCATTGTTCTTAATTGAAGTAATAATCACGCCCTTCACCCATACCTGAGCGTCGGCAGCGATATAGTTAGCAATCTTGTCGGGGTTCAGCTGCAGCAGGTCGGCCACCGTGTAGGGGTTAGCCTGTGTGCCGTCGCCAGTGAAGGTCACGGGGTCGTCGACAATCTCGCCGCCACCAGCCAGTGTAACCTTCGTCACCACGAGCTCAGGACCATATTGAGTGCCACCGTCGTACATCAAACCATAGATGTCGTACTTTGTGCCGTCGCTCTTCAGTCCGCCAATCAGACCCAACTGGAAGCGGTCGTAGAGTGCCACTGCATCGCCATCTTCGTTTTCAGCCTTGCCTTCGCTGTTCAGCGTTACGCCTGCCAGAAGCACATAGTCGCTATAGTAAGCAGCAGCCTCAGCGAGGTCGATGGTTTTTGCCACCACTTCGCCACCGGCAGTAGCCACTACGGTGCTGGCCAGCTCGTTGGTGCCCTTCACGGCAGCCACGAAGCCAGCATTGGCACCCAGCTTCACGGTGATAGTTCCGTTGAGCAGCTGGCCCACGGTAGCCTCGATGCCCAGGTCGTAGAGGTCGATGGCACCCGTAGCGTCACGTACGAAGAGATCAGTCTTGTTGTTGTTTACGTTGACATAGGTCACCTGAGCGTTGGTCAGCGTCAGTTTAGCCTCAGCACCAGCCTCCAGAGCCAGGAAAGCACCGATGTTGGCAGCGGTGGTCACCTCAACGGGTTCTACCTGCGGTGTAGTGCCATTAACGGTTACAAGATGTCCGCTTGTCAGCTCGGGAGTGGTTTCGTTGTTCTTCACATACTTCTGCAGCTTACCATTCAGCACAACCACATCGTTCTCCTTCAACTGTGAGATGGTCTCTTCAGTAAAATTAGCGTTGTCGAAGCCCTTGGCACGGAAAACGGTCAGCAGAGTGGTGCCACCCTTTTCGTCGGCCATAGTGAAGTTCACGTTGCCATAGAGAGCACCGCTGTTGTTACGCTGGAAGTCGGGAGCACCTACCACATATCCCTTCACAAAGTAGGTCTCGGTGGTAGTCTTTCCATCTTCAAGAGCCTCAACAATGGCCAGTGCCTGTGCCACGGTCAGCGTATCGGCAACGGGCTGGGGCTGAGGTTCGGGTTCGGGAGTAGTAGCAGCCTTCACGGTCACATCAATGCTCACGCTCTGTGCATCATATTCATCGTTACCAGCAAAAGCAGCAGTGAAGGTGGTCTTACCAGCGGCAATCAGCGTGATGGCACCATCGGCACTAATCGTAGCCACTGTCTCTTCAGAGCTTGTGTAGGTAACAGGCAGTTGATTCTCGTTCGACAGAACAAGTGTCACCTCCTCGCCAATGGTCAGCGTGGTGCTGGCCTTGCCCCAAGAGAGACCAGCCGGCTTCTTGGCAGTGCCCTGATAGAGCTTCACATCGTCGAAACGGGCATTGGAAGATGTGCTGTTCGAAAATGTAAGTACAAGTAGTTCAGTGCCTGCAGGCACAGTGACATTAAGTGTATAAGTGTTACCCGACTTATCGGCATCACCCAGCACTACGTCTTTGTTAGCTGTTTCAACAGTGAGAGTCTTGTTCGTCTTGAACGACAACTTCATATCACCACTCTTGCCGTTTAGAGCAATCTTAGCGGTGAAAGAGCCACCACTCTTGGCAATCAGCAGCTCGGGAGCCTCACCTCCAGCCAATTTTTCATTATAGAATTTTGTACCGCTCTTCACTGTCCCATCATCTTTCAACACAGTACCAGTAAATGAGTAATTTGCATTAAAACTTGCAGGATCGGCATTAAAATCCGTCACATCACTCCAGTCCTCCTGCCAAATAATGTCCTCGGCAAATGCTGAAGTCACTCCGAGCATGGCAACCATGCTCAAAAGAAATAAGCGTAAATTTTTTACCATAGATTTTTTGTTTTTAATTGTGAATAGATTTTATACATGAATTTTGCTGCAAATATATACATTTTATTTGAAACATCAAACAATTAGATATTAATTTATTTCCAAAATATCAGATTTAGCGAAAAATGTTTGGTAAAACCGATATTATCGCTTATCTTTGCACAAAATATACTCTGAGCAATGAGAATTATCTCTCGAAAAACAGTAGTCGACTACTATACCCGGAATCCGAAAGCCCAATATGCACTTGAACAGTGGATAGACAAAACTGAGAATGCCGAATGGCATAGTTTCGCGGATATAAAGAAAACATTCAATAGCGTGGACAGCGTTGGCCACCAGCACTATGTCTTCAATATCAAAGGAAACGACTACCGGATGGTAGTAGTCATCAAATTCACCATTAGTCACGTTCTCATCAGGTTTATTGGAACCCATGAAGAATATGATAAAATAAAGGACATTCAAAATATCTGACAGCTATGGCAAAAATTAAGAGTGAAATAGCATATGAGGCTGCAATGCAAAGAGTATTGGAGCTGGAAGAACTGGTAGACGACAACACTCCGGTGAACGACAAGAACGCAATAGAACTGGACATGCTCGTCGACTTGGTCGAGGAGTATGAACTGGAACACTATCCTATTGGTAAACCATCGCTTATCAAAGAACTGAAACTGCGCATGTACGAAATGGGGCTGACACAGGCCAAACTATCTGAGTTGCTGGGACTGAGCCAGTCGCGTGTCAGCGAGATACTGAACGGAAAGAGCGAGCCCACACTGAAAATAGGACGGGAGATTAGCCAGAAACTCAACATCGACCCGGCCATCGTACTGGGGGTGTAAGCTTAACAGCCTAACACAACCCCTCAATCCCTCCAATGGGGGAGTGGCTTTTTCAAAAATACTACCCACAGGAGTGGCTTTAAAAAGAAGTAAAAATAAATATATAAAAAATGGAATACAATTTCAGAGAAATCGAGAAGAAATGGCAGAAGCGATGGGTGGAGAACGGCACCTATCGCGTGGTCGAAGACGAGAAGAAGAAGAAATTCTATGTGCTCAACATGTTCCCCTACCCATCGGGAGCCGGCCTGCATGTAGGCCACCCGTTGGGATATATCGCCAGCGACATCTATGCGCGCTACAAGCGGCTGAAGGGCTTCAACGTGCTGAACCCCATGGGCTACGATGCCTACGGTCTGCCGGCTGAGCAGTATGCCATACAGACGGGGCAGCATCCCGCCATCACCACCGAGCAGAACATCAACCGATATCGCGAGCAGCTGGACAAGATCGGCTTCTCCTTTGACTGGAGCCGCGAGGTGCGCACCTGCGATCCCCAGTACTACAAGTGGACGCAGTGGGCCTTCCAGCGCATGTTCCGCTCCTATTTCAGCACCAGCAGCCAGAAGGCGCAGCCCATCATCAAACTCATCGAGCACTTCGAGCTGATGGGCACGCAGGACTGCGGTGCCTACGGCTCTGAGGAGCTCCACTTCACCGCCAGCGACTGGGCTTCGTTCTCTGAGAAGAAGAAGCAGGAGGTGCTCATGAACTACCGCATTGCCTACCTGGCCGAGACGATGGTGAACTGGTGCCCGGCCCTGGGCACGGTGCTGGCCAACGACGAGGTGGTCAACGGCGTCTCTGAGCGCGGCGGCTATCCCGTGGAGCAGAAGAAGATGCGCCAGTGGTGCCTACGCGTGTCGGCCTACGCCCAGCGCCTGCTCAACGGCCTCGACACCATCGACTGGAGCGACAGCATCAAGGAGGCACAGCGCAACTGGATAGGCCGCTCCGAAGGCACCGAGATGGTGTTCAAGGTGGCAGCCTCTGTGTCCGACGCTTCTCCGTCGGAAAAAAGCTTCACCATCTTCACCACCCGTGCCGACACCATCTTCGGTGTCACCTTCATGGTGCTGGCTCCTGAGAGCGAGCTCGTCGGGCAGCTCACCACGCCCGAGCAGCAGCAGGCCGTCGACGAGTACCTCGCCTACGTGAAGAAGCGCACCGAGCGCGAGCGCCAGATGGATCACAAGGTGACGGGTGTCTTCTCCGGCTCCTACGCCATCAACCCCTTCACCGGCGACCGCATCCCCATCTGGATCTCCGAATACGTGCTGGCCGGCTACGGCACAGGTGCCATCATGGCCGTGCCTGCCCATGACAGCCGCGACTATGCCTTCGCCAAGCATTTCAACCTGCCCATCATCCCCCTCATCGAGGGTGCCGATGTCTCTGAGCAGAGCTTCGATGCCAAGGAAGGCATCGTGATGAACAGTCCCAGAAGACCCACCCCCGACCCCTCCCGTACGGGAGTGGAGGATGGTCACTCTCAAGTGCAAGATCTATCTGAACTCCCCTCCCGCACAGGAGGGGCAGGGGGTGGGTTTACTTTGAACGGCCTCACCGTCAAGGAAGCCATCGCCGCCACGAAGAAGTATGTCACCGAGACCGGCATCGGCCGCGTGAAGGTGAACTACCGCCTCCGCGATGCCATCTTCTCCCGTCAGCGCTACTGGGGCGAGCCCTTCCCCGTCTACTACAAGGACGACATGCCCTACATGATTCCGAAGGAGTGCCTGCCCCTGGAGCTGCCCGAGATCAGCGACTACAAGCCCACCGAGACCGGCGAGCCGCCCCTCGGCCACGCCACGAAGTGGGCCTGGGACACCAAGACCGACAGTGTGGTCGATTGTTCCGCAATCGACAATAAGACCGTCTTCCCCCTCGAGCTGAACACCATGCCGGGCTTTGCCGGCTCCTCGGCCTACTACCTGCGCTATATGGATCCGCACAACGACCAGGCCCTCACCGACAAGGAGAAGAACGAGTACTGGCGCTCGGTAGACCTCTACGTGGGCGGCTCCGAGCATGCCACCGGCCACCTTATCTACTCCCGCTTCTGGGACAAGTTCCTCTATGACTCGGGCTACACCTGCGAGGATGAGCCTTTCCGCAAGCTCGTCAACCAGGGCATGATACAGGGCTGGTCCAGCTTCGTGTTCCGCTTGCAGGGCACCAACCGCTACGTCAGCTACGACCTGCTCGACGTGCAGTACGACAACGAGGCCAAGAAAGACCGCTACTTCTATCACGCCGCCGTTCCCGACGCTTCAGCCGCCGTTCCCGACGTTTCTCCGTCATCAGCCGCTGTTCCCGACGCTTCTCCGTCGGGTCTCATCGAGGCCGACCCCATCTATACCGACATCAGCACCGTCAACGGCAAGGAGCTCGACATTGAGAAGATCCGCCAGTGGATGCCCGACTTCCGCGAGGCCGAGTTCATCACCAACCAGGACGGCAAGTATATCGTCATGCAGGCCATTGAGAAGATGTCGAAGTCGAAGTACAACGTGGTGAACCCCGACGACATCTGCGAGAACTACGGTGCCGACACACTGCGTCTCTATGAGATGTTCCTGGGTCCCATCGAGCAGTCGAAGCCATGGGATGTCGCCGGCATCGACGGTTGCTTCCGCTTCCTGAAGAAGTTCTGGAATCTCTTCTGGAACAAGGAAGTGCTGGCCGTCAGCGACGATGAACCCACGCCCGCTGAGCTCAAGGCGCTGCACAAGCTCATCAAGAAAGTGACGGAGGACATCGAAGTGTTCTCCTACAACACCAGTATCCCGGCCTTCATGATTGCCACCAACGAACTCTCGCAGCTGAAATGCACGAAGCGTGCCATCTTGGAACCCATGGTCGTGCTCATCGCCCCCTTTGCACCCCATATCGCAGAGGAACTCTGGGAACAGCTGGGACACAAGACCAGCGTCTGCGATGCCCAGTGGCCTGTATTCGAGGAGAAGTATCTCATCGAGGACACCGTGAAGATGATGGTTGCCTTCAACGGCAAGACACGCTTCGGCATCGATTTCCCCGCCGATGCTGACAATGCCACCATCGAAGCCGCTGCCCGCAATCATGACATGACGCCCAAGTACCTCGAGGGCAAGCAGATTGTGAAAGTCATCATCGTACCTAAGAGAATGATTAACCTTGTACTGAAATGAGTCAGAAAAAAGAGCAGATTCAAGAGGCAAAAGAGCAGTTCACGCAAGCCCGCGAGCAGATAGCACAGGCAGGTGAACGCGTCATCAAGCGCATCCACGTCTGGGATGAAATCAAGGACTATTTCTTCATCAGCCTGGGTTGCGCCATCTACTGCGTTGGCTTCTGCCTGTTCATGCTTCCCTACGAGTTCACGCCTGGCGGCATGACGGGTGTCTCCGCCATCATCTACTACGCCACAGGCTTCCCCTCACAGTACAGCTACTTCATCATCAATGCCATCCTGTTGGCAGCCGGTCTGAAGATCCTGGGCTTCAAGTTCTTTACAAAGACCATCTACGCCACCATTAATATCACCTTCTTTCTGGGATTCTTCCAGGACATCATCCGCCTGCCGGACGGTACACTGCAGCAGGTCGTCGGCGACCAGCCGTTTATGGCTGCCGTGCTGGGTGCCTGCATCGAGGGTGCCGCGCTGGCCCTGGTGTTCGTCAACAACGGCTCCACGGGCGGCACAGACATCATCGCCGCCATCGTCAACAAGTACCGTAACTTCTCGATGGGTCGCGTGCTGATGTGGCTGGACTTCATCATCGTGTCATTGAGTTTCTTCGTCTTTCACGATTGGAACAAAGTGGTGACAGGTTATGTCATCCTGCTCATCTCCATGATTCTTCTGGACTATACGATGACCTCTGCCACGCAGAGCGTGCAGTTCACCATCATCTCCAGCTACCCCGAAGAAATCGCCCAAGCCATCAATGAAGAGGTGAACCGAGGCGTCACCTTTCTCCACGGGCAGGGATGGTACTCGAAACAGCCTCGTCAGGTGCTCATAGTAATGGCCCGCCGCCGCGAGAGCACACAGATTTTCCGCCTCATCAAGCACATCGACAACCAAGCTTTCGTCACGATGACCAAAGTAGTGGGTGTCTATGGAGAAGGATTTGACCATATCAAGACGTAAGTCAATTCATAATTCATAATTCATAATTCACAATTCATAATTCATAATTCATAATTCAGTGAAAATAGTCTTTGCCACCAACAACGCCCATAAACTGCAAGAAGTACGGCAGATCTTAGGTGAGCGATTTGACATCCTCGCCCTTGCAGACATAGGTTGCACAGAGGACATCCCCGAGACAGCCGAGACGCTGGAGGGTAATGCGCTGCAAAAAGCGCGCTACGTCAAGGAGCACTACGGCCTCGACTGCTTCGCCGACGATACAGGCCTCGAAGTAAGTGCCCTCGGCGGTGCCCCCGGTGTATTCACTGCCCGCTACGCCGAACTCTTCTCTCAAGCCGCCAACGATAGCGGAGCAGGATTTAGTCCTGCTCCCACCTCCCTCTCCCACGACAGTAATGCCAATATGGACTTCCTGCTGCACAATTTAGAAAATATAACAGACCGCAACGCAAGATTTCGCACCGTTATTGCGTTAATATACAAAGGAGAAGAGCATCTCTTCGAAGGCATCGTGGAAGGAACCATCCTCCCGGAGCGCCACGGCCACGAAGGGTTCGGCTACGATCCCATCTTCCAGCCCAAGGGCTATGACCGCAGCTTCGCAGAGATGGCTGCCGACGAGAAGAACGCCATCAGCCACCGAGGGCGTGCCACACAGAAACTCGTGGAGTTTCTTCAATTGAAACACTGAAAGATTGAAACATTGAAAGATAGTTGAAAAATATGAGCTACCATAAGATCATGAAGAATCGCAAGGCAAATGCCATGCGAAAGAGACTCGCCTGTCTCATTTTTATAATGTTGCATTTCTTCTATCTTTCAATCCTGCCTGCCTCTGCACAAATCGGGACATGGCGCGTCTATCCTGCCTACTCGGTCAGCACCTATCACATCCCGATAGGGAACCGCGTCTATTCACTGATGGAAGGCAACCTGATGGCCTACGATACCGACGACGGCAGCATCACCACTTTCGACAGGGTAGAACAGCTGAGCGATGTCACCATCTCCTTCATCCGCTACAGTGCCGAGGCACGACGCATCATCATCGTCTATGACAACGGAAACATCGATCTCCTCTCTACCGAGGATGACTACGATGTCATCAATCTGGCGCAACTCAAGAATAGCATGATGGCCGGCAAGGACGTGAACAATGTGCAGGTCTCCGGGAAGTACGCCTATCTGTGCACCAATTTCGGACTCGTGGTAGTAGATATGCTCGAGGGTTACATCCGCGACACCTACGAGTTAGGGCTTGCCGTACGCGCCTGTGCCCTGACGGACAAGAATATCTTCATCGGAACCCCCAAGGAAGGGATGTGGCGTGGCAGCCTGAGTACCAACCTCAAGGACAAAGCCAACTGGAAACAGCTGAACATCTACTTCAATGCCAACCGCATGGAGACCCTCAACGGGCAGGTGTGGCTACAGGTGGGCAGTTATCTCTTTACCATCAACAGCGATGAGAACAGCTGGAAAACCATTCACAATGGTACGCTCACACCCTCACCCACCTACATGACCGTCAACGACGGACGCCTCATCATCGGCAATGCACAATATACCTATATCTATACCAGCCCCACCAACGTGCGTCACCTCACAGGCACATATTCCTGGAGCTGCCTGACCGCACAGGGATCCACGTACTGGGCAAGCGACGGCAGCCAAGGTCTGCAAGCCTATATGCTGAACAACGACGGCACCTTCTCCCTCACTCATTCCCACATACAACCGAACAGCCCTCTGCACGACTATAGCTTTCATCTGCGCTGGGCAGGTGACCGACTGATGGTGGCAGGCGGCAACAGACATTTCTCAAGCGTCGTCCGCAGCGGCACAGCCATGATTCTGGAGACCGACGGCAGTTGGACGAACTTCGACGCCACATCCATCGAAGAGAACTTCCCGAAGGAACGATGGCGCGATGTCAGCAACATCGTGCAGGATCCTAATGACGAGCATCACTACTACGCAGGCACCACCCGTAGCGGCATCTTTGAATTCAGGGATGCACAATGTGTAGGACACATCGGATATGACAATAGTGCGCTCATCTCGATGCTTCCCACCAATGCCAATCCACAATGGTTCACCGTGGCAGACGGCCTTCAGTATGACAGCGAAGGAAACCTGTGGGTGCTGAACTGTACTTTCAATGCCTGTGACACCACCATCCGCATCATGCGACCCGACGGCACATGGACTGGTATTCCCTGCCCGGAAATCAAACCGGCTACGACCGTTGACAACATCTTCTTCGACAGTCGCGGATGGGCGTGGCTGAACAGCCGCCGTATGGATGCACGCGGTATCTTTATGCTCGACTACAATGGCACGATTGACGATACTAAGGATGACCGTCGCTGGCTCTGTGCCAAGATTGTGAACCAGGACGGCACCACCTATGCCCCCGATGAGTTCTACTATATCAATGAAGACCTCGATGGCAGTATCTGGATATGCACCAATCTGGGTCCCTTCCGCATCACGGAACCCGAGAGCTTTGCTTCCAGTGACTTCGTGTTTGAACAGGTCAAGATGGCACGCAACGATGGCAGCGGACTGGCAGACTATCTGCTGAACGGACTCTCCACGCAATGTGTTGCCTTCGACGGTGCAGGGCGCAAATGGTTCGGTACGGCAGACAATGGCGTATACTTCATCAGCGAGGATTGTCAGGAAGAGCTCGCACACTACACCACCGAAAACTCCCCGCTGCCATCCAACAACATCTACGACATTGCCATCCATCCCGCCACCGGCCGCGTCTTCATCGCTACAGACAAAGGTCTTTGCAGCTATCTCTCCGACGCTTCCGACTCAGCCGACGGCCTGGACAAGGACAACATCTATGCTTTCCCGAATCCCGTGGATCCCGACTACAACGGACCCATCGGCATCCGTGGACTTGTCAAGGATAGCGAAGTGAAGATTGTCTCTGCCACCGGCCAACTCATCTACAGCGGCACCTCCAATGGCGGCACCTTCGTATGGAACGGCTGCAACCGCTTCGGAAAGCGCGTGGCATCAGGTGTCTATATCGTCATTGCCAACACTCCCGACGGCAAGAACGCTGCCACCACGAAAATCACCGTCATCAGATAATGACCAACCACTTATTGTCCCGTCAGCAAACCAATGTGCTGCGAGGTCTGGCAGCCATCGTGATTGTTGTGTTTCATGTGCTGATAGCATGGCAGTGTCATCGGGTAGTGAACATGATGGGTTCTGTGAGCGTGGCAGTCTTTCTGGTACTTTCCGGCTTCGGGATTCACGAAAGCTATCAGAAGAATGGTTTGAAGAATTATTGGCACAAGAAGTTCCGCAGGATTATCGTCCCGTACTGGCTTTTTCTAACTATTCTCACATTAATCAAAGGCTTTCCCGGCTGGAAACCTTTTTTGCTGGATGTCTGCTTCATCCAATCGGAATTTTGGTTCATCCCGTATTTGGTACAGTGTTATCTGGTTTACTGGATCATTCAGCGCTGGCTGCATCGCTGGATGATACCTGCCTTCATCATCATAGGTCTTATAGCACTGAATACGATGCCACAGATAGCAGCAGAACAGTCCTTTTCGTTCTTCGCAGGCGTGCTGGCATCTCAGCATATCCAGCAATTACGGCAAAAGGACAAGCGCTTCTGGCTCACCGTAGGAGCCATTTCCTGCTTCATTGGCGTTACTTTCCTGCTGTTGAAGGAAATCCCGGCTGTTCACGCCTATAAGGGAACATTACCATACAACTACATTCTCCTTTTCATTAAACTGCCGTTAGCGATTCCCTTCATTCTGATTCCCACGTTCGCTTCCTTCATTGTGCGCTCCCGCACACTCTATCTGGCAGGCATCAGCTCACTGGAAATCTACCTGGTACACTTACCGCTGGTGCCCTACGTAGAGAAGACCGCACTGCATTTCATCCTTTTTGTAGCTGCCACAGCAGTACTCACCTGGATTTACTATCAGATAAACCACCATATCATTGCTCACTACCTATGAAAACATACCGTACAGCACTCTTACTGTATCTTTTCATCAACAGCCTGTTTATCCTTAAATATGGATTGAGATTACTGCCTTGGTATGGAGTCGTAGCAGCGTGTCTCATATATGCTGCCATCGTTGCTGTCAGCTGTAAATATCTTCTTCCTAAACTCTCTGGTCTTACCATCACGCACAGCGCTCAACTGATAACAATGATCATCTGCCTGACATTCATCATCGCCTTCCAATATATCCCCGACCCGATGAGCATTCAGGTAGATCGCTGGTCAGCTATCCACAACTTCCTGTACAATCTCACTCACGGCATCTACCCCTACGCCGCCCAAACTCATTTGAATGGCTACGGTTCTCCTTTCCCTGTGTGGCAACTCTTTCATCTACCTTTCTATTTCATGGGCAACGTAGGACTCTCCTTCATCCTGGGGATTCTGCTCTTCACCCATTCCCTGAGTCTCCATCTGAAAGAACCAGGTGAAAGAATCGCCTTTGCTTTACTCGCCTGCTCACCTGCTTTCATCTACGAGGTACTGGTGCGCAGCGATCTGATGACCAACTTCATGGTGAGCATGAGCATACTGCTCTATTGCATTCATTATCGTCTATCGGTACAGAAAAACCCCGTACTGCTGGGTATCATTATTGGTATGACGATGAGTACCCGGCTGAGCGCCATCATTCCATTCTGCATCTACTACTTCTATGAATACTGCCACACGAAACTTCGGCAGCAGATAGTCTTCCCTACAATCGTTCTCCTCACTTTCCTGCTTACCTTTCTGCCCTTCCTGCTCTGGGACCGAGAGATGCTGTTGTTCTTCGACTACAATCCTTTTATCTTACAGACACGCCAGGGTCATCTCTCAGACTTCGTTCTTTTGATTCCCATAGGCATCTGTCTTTCCTTCTGGCAATCTAAGCTACCTCTTCGCCATCTGATAGCCAGTGCCGCTATGCTTTTCCTGCTGGTGATCATCACCTTCGTTCACTCTATGATGGTTGACAATACATGGAGTGAGATTTTTGAATCGAGGTTCGATATCACCTATTTCGGTATGTCGCTTCCCTTTGTATGTGCCACACTCGCATTATACATTGTTGATAACACCGACAATATATCTACACAAAGTCAAAATAAATCGCGCTGAAGCGGTTCATAAATGGGATATTGTAAAAGGAATAACAAAAGCAAATTTATTGATAGAAACTTATCAATTTATTTTCTACCACTTTTTTAAAGTTATTGACAAGCTATGTCACTGAAAATATATACCTTTGCAGAGTTATTGACAGAATGAACACTCCATTATCACCATCATAAACCATTTCTTCCATAAAAAGAAAAAAACACATTATAATACTATGTCGAAAACTATGGATTTAAAAGACGAGATACGCCGGCTGGCGAAGGAAAAGAACGCTGTCATCATGGCTCACTACTACGTCGATGGCGAAGTGCAGGACATTGCGGACTTCATTGGTGACAGCCTGGCACTGGCCCAGCAGGCTGCGAAAACCGACGCAGACATCATCGTGCTCTGTGGCGTGCACTTCATGGGCGAGACGGCCGCCATCCTCTGTCCAGACAAGAAGGTGCTCGTGCCCGATGCTGCTGCCACCTGTTCGCTGGCTGAGAGCTGCCCGGCAGATGAGTTTGCACAGTTCGTGAAGGACCATCCGGGCTACACGGTCATCAGCTATGTAAATACGACCGCTGCCACGAAGGCCGTCACCGATGTAGTGGTCACCAGCAGCAACGCCCGTCAGATTGTAGAATCCTTCCCCGAGGACACGCCGATGATCTTTGGTCCCGATCAGAACTTGGGAGGTTATATCAACGCCATCACGGGTCGTCAGATGCTGCTATGGAATGGTGCCTGTCACGTTCACGCCCGTTTCAGCGTTGAGAAGATACTGGCTCTGAAAGCAGCATATCCCGATGCCAAGGTGCTCGTACACCCAGAGTGCAAGGGACCTGTGGTAAAGCTGGCCGACAAGGTAGGCAGCACGGCCGCGCTCCTGAAGTATGCGATTGCTGATGACGCTCGGGTGTTCATCGTGGCTACGGAGAGCGGCATCCTGCACGAGATGCAGAAGAAAGCACCCCAGAAGACTTTCATCCCGGCACCGCCGGACGAAGCGCTCGTGGAGACACCGGAAGGGAAGAGCTCATGTGCCTGCAACGAATGTGAATACATGAAGATGGTCACGCTCGAAAAGCTCTATCGCTGTCTGCGTGACGAGCAGCCGGTTGTCACCGTGGATCCGGAGATAGCCGCTAAAGCCATCAAGCCGATTGAAAGAATGTTAGCTTTGAGTAAGTAGAAATGAGTGGATCCCTGTATAGAAAGTTAAAAATCACAGAGATGGGACGCATCTCCGTGGAGCAGTTCCACGAGGCAGAGAAACTGCCGCTGGTGGTAGTGCTCGACGGTGTACGCTCGCTCTACAATGTGGGCAGCGTCTTTCGCTCTGGCGATGCCTTCCGCGTGAGTGAGGTGGTGCTCTGTGGCATCACGGCGACACCACCGAACGCTGAGATCCATAAGACGGCGTTGGGAGCTGAGGACAGCGTAGCGTGGCGGCATTTCAGCGACACGATGGAGGCTGTTCGCGTGCTCCGCGAGGAAGGTTACACGTTGTTGGCCGTGGAGCAGTGTGAAGGTTCCGTGATGTTACAGGATTTTCATCCAGAGCAGTCGAAGAAATACGCGGTCGTGCTGGGCAACGAGGTGAAAGGTGTGCGACAGGATGTAGTGGATGCGTGCAATGGCTGTCTGGAGATTCCCCAGTTCGGGACGAAACATTCCCTGAATGTCAGCGTCACCGCCGGCATCGTCATCTGGCATTTTGCACAAAGACTCATGTAGGGAATGATTTGATGTATGGCCGAATCAACGATTCAGATGTAGTATTCGGGATACAGATGCGTATAGCTGGCAAGCACGTTGCCGACTCTGAACACGGGGGTTGCCACGGGTTCGCCTTTAGCGTTACAGACTTGCGTGACGGAGGAGGGAACATCGCTCAAGAACTGTGTGTAGTGGAACTCGTGGCCACGGTATTCGTGGCCGTCGAGCTCGAAGCGTCGATAGCCAAGGGAGAGGTGGCGGTCGGCTTCGCGAGCGGTGATAGAGTAGGGGAGTACGCCGCACATAGGATACTCGCCGTCGTCGGTGACGATGCTCTTGCACAAGTACATCATGCCTCCACATTCAGCGATGATGCGTCCGCCGCAAAGGGCGTAGTCGCGGATGACCCTTCTGGTTTTCTCCGCCAGCACCAATTCCTTCAAGTGCTTCTCCGGGTAGCCGCCGGGGAGATAGAGCAAAGTAGCGTCTTGCAGCTCGGGCACTTCCGTCTCAGGGTTGAAGAAGATGAGTTCGTGCTCTCGCGCGAACATATCTAATGTCTCCTGATAGATGAACGAGAAGGATTCGTTGTTACGTGCGACGAAGCAGGGTGCGTTTGTTTGTATCACGCGTGAGAAAACTTTTTCCCACGTGTGAGAAATTGTTGTATCACGTGTGAGACAGCCCATAAGATTGCGTACTTCTATCTTTCGCTCCAGCAGCTTCACCCATTCATCTGCCGTCGTCATCTCGGAGAAGTCCAGTCCGAGGTAGCGTGAGTTCTGCTCCAGTGCCGCCTGCTTGGGGATACATCCGAGACAGGCAATGCCTGCTTCTTCGGCTACCTCGCGGAGCAGCGCGGCGTGGCGATTGCTGCCTACTTTGTTGAAGATGACACCTGCGAAGCGGGCATCCTCGCGGAAATGCAGGAAGCCCTGCAACAGGGCAGTCATGGAGTAGGCGGCGGAGCGGGCATCCACGACAAGGACGATGGGGATGTCCAGCAACGTGGCAATCTCGTAGCAGGAACCGCGCTCGCGGTCGTAGCCGTCGAACAGTCCCATCATCCCTTCCACAATGCACACATCCGCATCATCACCATAATGGTAGAATAGCTCGCGCACGTGCGCAGGCGTAGTCATAAAGGTGTCCAGGTTCACGCTGGGACGCCCGCAGACGGCAGCGTGGAACTTGGTGTCGATATAGTCCGGTCCGCATTTGAAGGGCTGCACGCGGTAGCCTTGGCGCGTGAACAGCGCCATCAGTCCGCGTGCAATCGTTGTTTTCCCTGAACCGCTCGAGGGTGCTGCTATGAGAAAAGCTGCTTTCATCGGCAGCAAAGGTACACATTATTGAGAGAAAAAGTAGAAAAAAATGATTGTTTCTTTCTTTTTTCTCTTATTCTCTTTTCTTTTTTCTCTTTTCTTACTACCTTTGTCCCCGCATTTGGCAATCTGGTGGCAGAAAGCCACGAGATGTAAGGGAATCCGGTGAGAATCCGGAACAGTGCCTGCTGCTGTAATCCCTGTTCAAGGTGCGCCTGTATAACGCCACTGACGGATTCAGTTTAAAGTTGAGGTATAAAGTTTAAAGCCGGGACTAACTGAAAAGGTCGGGAAGGTAAGGCGCACTGGGGAAAGTCAGAAGACCTGCCACGTGTAGTTTAAAGTTTAAGGTTTAAAGTTTAAAGAACCTCTCTGCGTCCAGGAATAGGCGCAAGCGGTATTGATGAGACAAACGATGTTCACGGGGCTGGCACTCCTGTGCCTCTTCCCTTCTGCAACGGCTCAGACCATGCTTCCGGCAGACACGCTCCAGGAGGTGGTAGTGACAGGTACTGGCACCCAGCACCTGCTGAAGGACGTACCCGTACAGACAGAGGTCATCTCGCGACAACAGCTGGAGCAATATGGCGCCCGCAGCATCGAGGAGATCTTGGGCGGTTTGACAGCCAGTTTCGCCTTCAACGAGGATGATATGGGGTCTCAGTTGCAGATGAACGGGTTGGGCAACAGCTATGTGCTCATCTTAGTGGATGGCAAGCGTCTGCATGGCGACAATGGCGGTCAGAATGATCTCGGACTCATTGATCCAGCACGTATCGAGCGCATCGAGATCGTCAAGGGAGCGGCGTCGGCTCTCTACGGTAGCGATGCCATTGCCGGCGTCATCAATATAATCACGCGCAAGTCCGCAGAAGGCTATTTTGTGGAGAATGAGACACGCGGAGGTTCCTATGCCGACCTGCGGCAACACAATGCCGTCGGTGTGACGATAGGGAAGGTGCAGAGTCTCACTCATTTCCACTATCGCCACTCTGATGGATGGCAGAATACTGCTACCGAGGATCCCACACAGATAGGAGGACGTATCATCACCGATTCCCAGAACAAGACAGTCAATCGCAACCAGCTCTGGCAGGTGAGTGAGCGGTTGTCATTGCGTCCGATGGAAGGGATGGAGGCATACGCCGATGGAATGTTGTATCACAAGCGGATTTATCGGCCCAACGGAAAGTATGCGGTTGCCGACGTACATGGTTACGACCTGAGCTACGACGATGCTGCAGCATCAGCAGGTTGGTCGTGGGCGCTGCACAGTGGGCATCGCCTGAGTGCGGATGTCACCTGGAACCGGCATGGCTATTTCTACGATTACACGTCTGAGAAAGGTTGGTTGGTGGAGAGTGATCATCCTTCAAAGCCTTATATCTACTTCGATGGTGACCGTGCCCTGCAGGCAGACCAGCGACGTACAATGGTGCAACTCAAGGGTATTTTTGAGCTGCCTCACGAGAATCTTTTGAGTGTGGGCTATGATTTCCGCTATGACTGGCTGAAAGCTCCCTTGCGGATCGACAGCAGCCGTGCGACAGACTGGACACAGGCCATTTATGCTCAGGACGAATGGAATCCGCTCCGGTGGCTGAATGTCACGGCAGGTCTCCGTATGGACCATAACCAGCAGTTCGGATTGCATCTGACGCCTAAGCTATCGGCAATGGCCAGTCTCGGCGATGTGAAGCTGCGTGCTTCCTGGGCACAAGGCTTCAAGTCACCCACTCCCAAGGAACAGCATTATCGCTACGTGCGGGATATGGGCGGCATTCGTCTTTATCTCGGTAACACCGACCTGAAGCCGCAGACGAGCAACTACGTCTCGCTGAATGTGGAATATACGATTTCGAAGATCAGTGTCAGTGCAACGGGCTATTATAATAAGGTAGATCAGATGATCAACCTCGTCACCATACCTTCCTCGCAGGCTCCCGGAGCACTCATCTTACAGTATGACCCCGCCTTCGTGCGGCAGTATCAGAATCTGGAAGATGCCTACACGGCAGGCGTGGATGTGAACGTGAAATGGAATATCACACGTGAGATAGCAGTGGGTGGAAGCTACAGTTTCCTGCAGGCTCACGGCAGTGTCTATGATGAGGAAACGGAACAATTGCATGACATCGTCATCGATGGAACAGCCTATCACAAAGGGAATCTCTTTGCCACATGGCGGCATCTCTTCAGGAAGGGCTACCGACTGGGCATAGGACTCTATGGCCGAGCCTCTTCGACACGTTTCTATGAGAACTATGGCAATGGCAAGGCATTTCACATCTGGCGTCTTTCTACGACCCACGACATCGAGTGCCGGGCCATCACATCACGCGGACTGACACTTCGTGCCGAGGCGGGTGTTGACAATATCTTCAACTATGTTGACCGCACCCCTCATCTGCGTCATCTCGGCACGACCACGCCTGGGACCACGCTCTATGCTGCTCTCGTCATCCGCTTCCACCGAGGAACCAAAGTAAAAGATACATCAAAACATTCAACCCTTAAAAAAACGTATCATAATGAAGAAGATTAAGATGATGGCGATGGCTCTGGCAGCCCTCGTCATGTCGGCAGGATTCGTAGCTTGCTCCGACGACAATGAAAGTACCAGTAGCGAACAGCAGCAGGAGAACTTCACCAAGTATCTCTCCGCCGTTGAAAACCAAGTGAAGGCCAAGAAGCAGCAGAGCAACAACAACAAGGCTCTTCTGCTCGTGGCTTTCGGATCGACATGGGAGAATGCCCACAACACGTTCAAGAAGATTGTTGCTGACTATGAGGGCGATGAGGATTTCAAGGACTACGATGTCTATTTCTCTTTCACCAGCGCTATCTGCATCAACAAGAGCCGTGAGGGTGAGCACTATGCCAGTCAGGACTTCTACGCTCCTAACTTCTGGTTGGAGGCCATCGGTCGACAGAAGTATGGTGAAGTGCGCGTGCAGTCTCTCCATATTATTCCCGGTGAGGAGTTCCTGCGTCTGCGTGACACCTATATCAAGGACTTCAAGAATAATGTCTATGGCGATCTCGACGACCAGTACCTGGAAGAGGGCGTGAAGGTCTTCATCGGCGGCCCGCTGATGGCAGAGGAAGAGGATGTCACTGATGTGGCTCAGGCGCTGAACGCGAACTTCAGTCAGTATGTTAAGGAAAACAATGTCATGGCATTCCTCGGTCATGGCAATCCTGCAGGCTACAATTATGGTAATGGTAACATTCGTTATAAGCAGCTCGAAACAAAGCTCCAGACCATCAATGGCAACTACTATGTTGCAACGGTGGATATGGAAGAGAATCTGCTGGATGACCTTTGGAATCGCATGGACGGTAACGTGGCCTCCGGTGTTACCGTCACCCTCCACGCGCTCATGAGCATCGCCGGTGACCACGCTCACAACGATATGTCCGGTATCGAGAACGAAGGCGATAGCTGGCGTGAGTTCTTCCAGGAGAAGGGCTTCACCTGCAACTACGACGGCAACGATGCCAACACCGCTAACAACTGCATCCTCAAGGGTCTTGGCGACTATGAAAACATCCGTGCCATCTGGAAGCAGCACACCTTGAACGCTGAAGAGATGTTCGCTGAAGAGGAAGAATAGGGAAAAACGTCTCCGTGAGGAGATAACTATCTGCTAATTATATATTTTGAAAGGAAAGGGACCGCCCGCGTACGTGCTGCGCATGGGCGTGTCCCACTCCTAACTTAAGAAAGTTCTATGAAGATCTACACCAAGACTGGCGACGCCGGACAAACCTCCCTCGTGGGCGGACAGCGCGTCAGCAAATGCTGCCAGCGCCTGGAGAGCTACGGCACTGTCGATGAGCTGAACTCCCACATCGGACTCCTCATGACCGACGTAGCCGATGCGCAGGACACCGCCACACTGCTCGACATCCAGCGCGCGCTCTTCGTGCTCGGAGGCTATCTGGCCACCGACACCGCAACTCGCGAGGTACGCTCGGGCAACATCATCACTCCCAGTATGGTGGAGAAGCTCGAGCGCGAGATAGACCGCCTGCAGGCATCACTGCCGCCCCTCCGGCTCTTCATCCTGCCTGGAGGCACACGTGGTGCTGCACAGGCTCATGTCTGCCGCACCGTCTGCCGGCGCACAGAGCGCGAGATCCTGCGCCTGGCAGAGGAGGGCATCGACATAGATGTAAACGTGCTGTCTTATGTCAACCGCCTCAGCGACTACCTCTTCGTGCTGGCGCGCAAGCTCAACTGTGATGTCGGCGCAGCAGACATCGTATGGAAGCGTGATACGAAATAGAAATAACCTCATATGAAATTATCTCTTTTTGTAACGACTGTGGCAGTGTCCGCAGCCTCTTTTGCCGCGGACATCGATTCCATCGACACCCGCCACACCCACGACCTGAATCCCGTCGTCATCACCGGTACCGGCACCTACCATCGCGCCGATAACTCACCAGTTGCCGTGAAGGTCATCAGCGCCAAGGAACTGAAGGATGCACAGGTGACCACCCTCCAGGATGCCCTCGCGCGACTGACCACCAACGTCACTACCCATACCAACGGCATGGGCACCTTCGTGAACTTCAACGGTGTCAGCGATGACTACATCGTCATCCTCGAGAATGGCAAACGTGTCAGCGGCGACGACCGCTGGAACCGCATCAGCATGGAGAATGTCAAACGCATCGAGGTCTTCAGCGGTGCCGCCTCGGCACTCTACGGCAGCGATGCCATCGCCGGCGTCATCAACATCATCACGGACGACAGCCGTGAACTCGTATCGGCGTCGTCGAACACGCGTGCCCTCAACAACGGACGCATGGACGAGGACATCAACGTGGAGGTCAACACGGAGAAATTCTCCAGCCGCACCTCCTACACCCATCACCAGGCCGGCAACTGGCAGGTGAACCACTATCAGGAGTTCGAGGAAGGCGACACGAAGGTGCTGAAGCTCACAGGACGCCCCATGTCGGCCGCCTTCCACAGCAACAACATCAGCGAGCGGCTGGAGTGGCGCTTCAATGACCAGTGGTCAGTCTATCTGCGTGGCTCCTACTACGACTACCTCACCGACCGTCCTCAGTCGGCGTCTTACTTCACCCAGAAGAAAACGACCGACAAGGCCACGAAGGCAACTACTTACACCTACACCCCCAAGCAGGCCTACACCTACGACCTCCATCACCGGTCCTATACCTATGGCGGAGGTGCACGCTGGTCGCCTAACAGCCGTGTGCATGTCTATCTCGATGTCTATAGTGACAACTTCTCCTCCAACTACGACTACTGGCAGACCGATGAGGCTGAGGCCTACGACGAGACGCGCAAGCGCACACACTACACCAACGAGACCCTGCGCGGTATTTTCCGTTTAGCGGACTGGAACAAGCTGTCCGCCGGCGCGGAGTTGGTGCAGGAGAGCCTCAACAGCGAGAGCGACAACATCGACTTCGAGACCACCAACACCTACAACCTCTTCGCGCAGGATGAAATCAAGATCGTGAAGGGCCTGGAAGCCGTTGTGGGCGTTCGCTACACGCAGAACGACAACTTTGGTGCTGCCTTCACGCCCAATGTCGGCCTCTTCTACCATGTCGGCGGCTTCCGCGTGCGTGCCAGCTACGCCGGTGGCTATCGTACCCCCACACTCTCGCAGCTCTATGCCACCGACCAGGCCAAGACCACGATGCGCTACACACTCTACAACCCCGACCTGAAGCCTGAGAAGAACCATTTCTTCAACGTCAATGCCGAGTACAGTAACAAATGGATGAGCATCAGTGTCAGCGGCTTCATGAACAAGATCCGAGACATGATCAACTACCGCACGATGACCGACGACGAGATTGCTGCCGATGCCCATCTCACTGCCTTGCAGGATGAAGGGTGGAAGACCATCCGTCAGCGCGACAACATCGACAAGGCAACGCTCCGCGGCATCAGCGCCTCCGTGAAGTTCCTGCTGCCATACGGTATCACCATCGGCGGAGGCTACACCTTCACCGACTCCAAGGCCGAGATGCAGACCTTGAACACGAAGACACAGCAGTATGAGGTCACAGAGTCCCCCGTCGATAAGAGCGTGAAGCACGTGGGCAACATTCTCGCCGCATGGGACAGGACCTGGCACAGATATCACCTCAACATCACTCTCAACGGACATATTCAGGGGGAGCGCTACAGCAGCACCTATGGCTTTGCTGACGGCATACAACAGTGGGACCTGGTGACGCGACACACCATCCGTCTCCAGCACTTCACCCTGGAACCCGGTGTCGGCATCGAGAACATTTTCAACCAGCGCGACACGTCGCCCTGGAACTCCAATTTCTCCACCATCAACCCCGGCCGCTCATTTATTGCCAGTTTGAGAATGCAGTATTAAATATTTTTTCTACCTTTGCGCCGTCAAAGGAGATGATATGTTGAACGGACACGGTGATGACGCCTACCGCTACGAGGGTATCCGCCATAATTTCAGTAGCAATATCTTCAGCCATGCCGACCTCGGCGGGCTGAAGACTTTTCTTGCTACCCGCCTGGATGCCATTGACCATTATCCGGAACCGGAACCGCGGGCACTGGAGCGGCTGATAGCCGAGCGCAGTGGGGTAGGGGAGGACTGCGTGCTCGTGACCAACGGCGCCACAGAGGCCATCTATCTGATAGCGAATAGCAGACCGACAGCCAGCAAACCCAGCAGACCGACAGCCAGTGGCTCCATCGAACCGACAGCCAGTGGCTCCAGCAGGCCAATAACCAGTGAACCCATCGAGCCGATAACCAGTGAACCCACCCCCCAGCCCCTCCCTGTGAGGGAGGGGAGTAATTGCCAGTCAAGGTCTGTCATCTTCTCTCCGACCTTCTCTGAATATGCCGATGCCTGCCGGATGGCTGGCCTGGAAGTGGCAATGGAAAGTGTTGGGTGCTCTGCGGCTGTGCCGCAGAGTGTCCCCCTCGTCTGGCTCTGCAACCCCAACAACCCTACAGGCTCCGTCCTCCCAAGAGAAGAAGTCCTGCGCCTGGCAGCGCAAAGCGAGCTGCTCGTCCTCGACCAGTCCTACGAGGACTACACGCTGGAGACCCTCCTGACACCCGCCGAGGCCGTGGCTGTAGGCAACATCCTGCAGCTCCATTCCCTCACCAAGAAATATGCCGTTCCCGGCTTGCGTATCGGCTATGTCGTGGGTGCACCGGCGCTCATCGGACAGCTGCGCCGCCGCTTGCATCCCTGGTCGGTGAACGCCCTCGCCATCGAGGCGGCCATCTGGTTGATGAGGCACGATGTGAAGGTCATCCCAGACCTGCCCGCCTACCTTGCAGAGGCACAAAGGCTGCGTGGGGCGCTGGCGGCGCTGCCCGGCATCACCGTGGAGCCCACGCAGACCAACTTCATGCTCTGCCGTCTCGACGAGCATATCGGCTTCACCGCCGCCGAGCTGAAGGACTACCTTGCCAAGCACCACGGCATCCTCATACGCGATGCCTCCAACTTCGAGGGCCTCACTCCCTTCCACTTCCGTGTGGCAGCGCAGACCCGTGAGGAAGATGATTTGCTGATTGATTCAATAAAGGTGAGCCCCCTCCCGTCCCCCCCAAGGGGGGGTGACCATGTCCTCAGAGACGCAAAAGGAAGCGCAAGTCCCCCCTCGGAGGGGGGTAGAGGGGTTCGTCCCCTCATGCTCTGTGGCACTGGCAGCGATGTCGGCAAGAGCGTGCTGGCAACAGCACTCTGTCGCATCTTCTTGCAGGACGGCTACCACCCTGCGCCTTTCAAGGCGCAGAATATGGCACTGAATTCATACGCGACCCCTGAGGGGTTGGAGATAGGTCGTGCTCAGGCCGTGCAGGCCGAGGCGGCAGGCATCCCCTGCCACACAGACATGAACCCGCTGCTGCTGAAGCCGCAGAGCGACCACACCAGCCAAGTGGTCTTGCACGGCAAGCCCATCGGCAACCGCGATGCCTACCATTTCTGGAAGGAGAGAAGGAGAATGAAGAATGAAGAATCAAAATTACCAACCAGTCCTGAAAGTAAATCTTATTATTCATTCTTCACTCTTCATTCTTCATTAAAGACCGAGGTCTGCGCCGCCTTCGACCGCCTTGCCGTCCGCTACAATCCCATCGTCATGGAGGGAGCAGGCAGCATCTCGGAACTGAACCTGCGCCAGACCGACCTCGTGAATCTGCCCATGGCGTGCCACGCCGATGCCGCCGTCATCCTCGTGGCCGACATCGACCGTGGTGGCATCTTTGCTTCGGTCTATGGCAGCATCGCCCTGCAGACGCCTGAAGACCGTGCCCGCATCCGCGGCATCATCATCAACAAGTTCCGGGGCGACCTCCGTCTCTTCGACGACGGCCGTCGCATGATAGAGGAACTCACGGGCGTGCCGGTCCTTGGTGTCATACCTTATTATAAAGACATCTACATCGAAGAGGAGGACAGCGTCAGCCTTGAGCAGAAACGCCGGCAGCCAGACGAAGGCAAGGTGAACATCGCCGTGGTACTGCTGCGTCATATCAGCAACTTCACCGACTTCGATACGCTTGAGCGTGACGCGCGCGTCAACCTCTTCTATACAAATAATGTGGATGACATCAGTCGTGCAGACATCATCATCCTGCCTGGTACTAAAGCAACGCTCGACGACCTTCTGGAACTACGGCGCAACGGTTGTGCTCAGGCTATCCAACATGTTCACCGCGACGGCAAAACGGTAGTAGGTATATGCGGCGGCTACCAGATGCTCGGACAGACTGTGAACGACCCCGACGGCATCGAAGGCACAATCGCATCGCTGCCAGGACTGGGACTGCTACCCATCACCACTACCATGACTCCCGGGAAGACCACACAGCAAGTGACTTTCCTCTTCGACGGACAGGAGTGCCATGGCTACGAGATACACCAGGGCATCAGCGACACCGACCAAGCCATCCTGCAAACCGACCACTGCATAGGCACCTACATCCACGGCTTCCTCGACAACGCACCTGTCATCGATTACCTGCTTCGCGGCAAGGCTACGACCCCGACGCCCATTCAAAGTCACGCCGCGTTCAAGGAGGAGCAGTACAACCGCCTCGCTGACCATGTCCGCCGACACCTCGACATGGACAAGCTCTACGAGATATTGAAAATAGATCACCCCTGATGCTTCTTTCATCCTTCACTTTTCATTCTTCATTCTTCATTCCATTTGCCCTCATCCTCGGCTGGCTCCTGGATCTCTGCTTCGGCGACCCGGCACGCCTGCCGCACCCCATCGTGTGGTTCGGCAAGGCCATCGCTGCCTGTGAGCATCGCTTCAATCATGGCGCCCACCGCAAGCTGAAAGGTGCCCTCGTCGCCCTCGCCCTCATCCTCTCGGTGTTTCTCCTGACATCTTTTATATGTTATTTTCTCAATCCCACATATCTCCATGATTCTGCTCCCCTCGCCTTTTGGAGAGGGGTAGGGGGTGAGGCTTTCAATACGCTCACCGTCTTCTACTGCCTCGCCGGCACGACGCTCATCCGCGAGGTGCGTGCTGTCTTCCTCGCTCTCGACCGTTCGTTGGATGAGGGTCGGCGGCAGGTAGCACGCATCGTGGGGCGAGATACCGGCGAACTCTCTGCCCAGGAAGTGCGAACGGCAGCACTCGAGACCCTGGCTGAGAACCTCAGCGACGGCGTCGTGGCACCACTCTTCTGGTTCGCCCTGCTCGGCGCTCCCGGTATGCTGACCTACAAAATGATAAACACCCTCGACTCCATGATTGGCTACCGCACCGGGCGCTACCGCGACTTCGGTTGCTGGGCCGCCCGTATCGATGACATCGCCAACTACGTCCCCGCCCGCCTCACCGCTCTCTTGATGATCATTGCAGCCCCCTCCCGTCCCCCCCGAGGGGGAGCTCTTTTCTCCTTCGTCCGAAAGTTCGGACGCCGTCACGCCTCCCCCAACAGCGGCTACCCCGAAGCCGCCCTCGCTGGCATCCTCGACTGCCGCTTTGGCGGACCGCATGATTACTTCGGCGAACTCTTCGACAAACCCTATATCGGCGACAACGGCCGTCCGCTGACCACCGAGGATATGCGTCTCGCCGTGCGCGTCAATCGCACAGTGGAAGTGCTGATGGTAGCCCTCACCGCCCTCGCACTCTCCATCAATCCTCTGTTAGCTCTTTCCTAGGCTGCATCCATATCCGCCGCTCGTCCTCTGGCATCTGTTCGATGGCGTAGCGCAGAGCTGTGCGGGGCATGACAGCGGCGTGCTGGCGGAGGAAGTCGCGCAGGAGGTTCATGGAGACCCGATAAAAGACGATGATTACCCTTCGTTGCTCATGGCTGCTCGAAAGGCCGTTGAGCATGGCTATCGCGTATTCATGCTGCCGAACCCTCACGGCATAAAGACTGCCGACTATATCTTGGAGCGACGTGGCGTGTATAAACTGTTTGACCTGAAGAACATCAGTGGAAAGAATATTGTGCTCGCACGTTTGAATGAGTCTGCCGAACAGTCTAATCGTGTGCTTCTGAACATGCCGTCAAGATACAACACCCGTATGTTGGCAGCCGACATCAGGAACTATTTCGAATCAAACAGCAAGGCGCTTGAAGTGTTGATATTCAGGAGGAAGTATGAACTATCCATTTTCAGACGCTTTGCTCTGTCAGCCCGGTTCTATACGGACTTTCTCGTACTCTTCTCTCGTTATTGGGGTCTCCGGTTCTATTATCAGCACTTCTTCGTAGGTCAGGCCGTAGAGGTGATAGACAAGGAGGTCGATTTCAGATTCTAAAGCAGTTGGTCTTCCAACTGTTCCCACTGCGGGTCAATAGGCTCGCCTTTTTCAA
>ERZ842401.2053-NODE-2053-length-27486-cov-56.643250_pt1 | contig 27486 bp, 27 predicted proteins | sample MGYA00521270_ERZ842401 | MGnify/ENA primary metagenome ERZ842401 (study PRJEB31892, sample SAMEA3878208) | bioreactor metagenome | biome: Moose rumen | place: Sweden | collected 2011-10 | study: EMG produced TPA metagenomics assembly of the PRJEB12797 data set... | reverse complement strand
TTGCCTGTGGCGTAGGGCCAGACGACGAGGTGATTGTGCAGAGCTTCACGTTCTGTGCTTCGTCGCACCCGATTACCTATCTTGGGGCTACGCCCGTGTTTATAGACTCGGAGAAGGAAACGTGGAACATGAACCCAGTGCTGTTGGAGCAGGCTATCGTGGACGGCATTGCCAGAGGGAAGAAGCCGAAGGCTATCATTCCTGTGTATCTGTATGGCATGCCGGCAAACATCGCCGAGATTATGGGGATTGCTCATCGGTATGGTATTCCTGTGATTGAGGATGCCGCCGAGGGATTCGGCTCGCGGTATAACGGACAGGTGTGCGGCACGTTTGGTGACTATGGCGTGCTGTCGTTCAACGGCAACAAGATGATAACAACATCGGGTGGGGGAGCGCTCATCTGCCCTAACAAGGAGGCATGGCAGAAAGTAATGTGGTTAGCCACGCAGGCACGTGAGTCATACCCCTATTATCAGCATGAGGCCATCGGGTATAACTACCGCATGTCGAATATCTGTGCTGGTATTGGGCGAGGACAGATGACAATCGTCAATGACCATATTGCGCATCATAAGCATGTGCAGGCCCTCTATGAGGAGCTGCTGAAGGATGTGGAAGGAATTACCGTTCATGCGCAGCCTGGGACTCACACAGAGAGTTTATGTCACACAGATAGCACAGATAACACAGATAAAAAAGCGCCGACAGAATATGATTCCAACTATTGGCTGTGCACGATTACACTTGCCCCAGAACTGAAGGTGAAGGGTCAAGAAAACGCCTACAAGACCATCATTACAGGTGCTGTTGGAGGTGCTGCAGGCGTGATACATGCTGCTTCAACGGCTGTCACGGACTGTCAGCCGAATGACAATGTGGAAGCTCTGCGTGTGGCATTAGATGCTGCTGGTATAGAAGCCCGTCCAGTATGGAAGCCGATGCACAAGCAACCTGTTTATAAAAATGCTCCTGCATACGTGAATGGCGTGAGTGAGGCTATCTTCAAGGTGGGCATGTGTCTGCCCGCAGGGCCGTATGTCAGCGACGACGATGTGAAATACATTGTCGATACCATCAAGTTAAGTATCGGATGATGGATGTTCTGAAGGGTATTTGGCAGTTTTGCAAATACCTCTTTGTTCCCCAATGGGGAAGAAACAGGAACCAATGAATCAACTTCGCGACTACCAGCTTGACATGCTCCAGCGCCTGAATAAGGCCTGGAAGCGTAACTGTAGTGTGATGGTGCAGATGCCGACGGGTACGGGTAAGACGCACCTGATGGCAGCGGTCATTAAAAATGAAGAATTAAGAATGAAGAATGAAGTGCTCGACCTCTGGTCGCATGCTACTGAAGGGACGCAAGAATTTTCTTCCGTTCAACGTTCTAAAAACTCTTCAGAGGGGCAGGTGCTGGTGGTGGCGCATCGGCGGGAACTGATAGCACAGATTTCACAGACGTTGGACGGCTTTGGCGTGGAGCATGGGCTGATAGTCAGCGGAAAGGAGATTGACTTTGGCCAGAAGGTACAGGTGGCGAGCATACAGACGCTGGCAAGAAGAGGCCTACCCCTAGCCTCATTCCCGCCGACGCGCCTACCCGTAGCCTTTCCCAAAGGGGAGGGGAAGGACAGAAAGATATTATCTGGAACTGACAGAAATAATAATTATGATAATTTCTGTCCAAGTCTGGTGATTATCGACGAGGCGCACCATGCGCTGGCCGATACCTACCGCATGTTGTGGGACAGATGGCCGAACGCAAAGTTTTTGGGATTGACGGCCACACCATGCAGACTGAATAACGCACCTTTCACCGACTTGTTCCAAGTACTGCTACAGTCGTATTCTATTCAGGAGTTTATCGACAAGGGGTGGCTCTCTGACTTTGAGTATGTGTCTGCTGCGCCCAACAGCACAGTAATGAGACAGGTTCGCACGCTGAACAAGCGTGGAGCAGATGGCGACTACCAACAGAAGGAACTCGCCACTGTGATGGATGTGCCTGAGTCGATAGAGCATCTTTACAAGACCTATAAGCAGTTCGCCGACGGCAAGAAGGGCATCGTGTATGCGATAGACCGCCAGCATGCGCAGCATATTGCGGAGTATTACAAGGCGCAGGGAGTGGCTTGCACGGTGATTGACGCGAAGACCCCTGCGAATGAAAGACAACAGACCGTGAATGACTATAGACAACAGACGATTAATGTCCTCATCAATGTGGACGTCTTCTCTGAGGGTTTCGACTGTCCGGAGGTGGAGTTCATTCAGCTGGCACGGCCTACGCTGTCGCTGTCAAAGTACTTACAGCAGGTGGGCCGTGGTATGCGCGTCAGTCCGGGGAAGCCACATGTGCTGATATTAGATAATGTGGGACTCTATCAAACCTTCGGACTGCCAACGGAGGAACGCGACTGGCGGCAGACGTTCTATGGGCTAGCTTCTGGCAAGGGCGTGACGGACAGCAGCCGCATGGTGGTCTTAGACGGAGAACATCAGGAGAAGGAGCTGGTGAACCTGCAAATGGTGCGTATCAAGAAAGGCGGCAAGCGGCACGTAGGACTGGAGATCTTCCTGAAGGACGGGATGTACGGCGTGCGCAACAACGGCAAGGTGAGCTGTCCGGCACGCTTCAAGGAGATCGTGCGCTTGGACAACATCGACGGCTATTTCGCTGCGGGCATCTACGGCTACAAGGAATATGGCAACTATCTCGAAATGGCTTCGCTGATAGACAGGAAGGGCATTGACCGTCATCTGCGGCTGTATAGGGAGGTGTCGCTCAGGAATGGTATCTTCTACAGCCGCTACAAGCCGAAGGGCTGGGGAGAAGAGTCTGGCTGCTACGAACGCTACTGGGATCCCAAGGGGGACTGCTACTATGACTGGGACCCAGAGTTTGAAAAGGCTGCCGGCGTTGAAATCGGGGTTGCAGAAGATCACAGCAGGGACAGGATACGCTGTTTCAAGTTCCGTGTCACCACGGGGAAGCTGAGTCCGCGCTTTTACTGGAGCGATGTGTTCTACAACGACCACATCATCATTGCCAGTGACTATCTGGTGGTGAAGCGCGACAAGAACCACGCCTACCACATCTGCGGCTACTGGAACGACACGGTGATTGTGCAGAACGATGACATGGCGGGATATCTTCAGATCATGCTTGACGGGCGGAAAGGCGAGCGCTTCAGGTCGCTGCCGGACAAGCTGCAGCGCATCAGTCCCATATCGTATATCTACTATCTGAGAGACCTGAAGATGCAGACCCTGCGGAAGAACCCGCCACGGTTTGCAGACTGACAGGCACTGCATATAATAAACAGCGAGACGCGCTTCTTGCATTTGACGGGAAGCGCGTCTCGCTGTGTTCTTTTGATTCCGTTTTTGTTATTGTTCTTGACGATGACTCTCCTGTCTTGATGTTATGCGCACTCTGATGGGATGCCAACCCGTTTCATTGCGATAGGCGGTTCTCTGCTGACTGCCTGGTTGCCTCGGACGTGTCTCTGGCCCGACCTCCCACTGCTTTCCCTATTCGTCTCGGTGCCTGGATGACATCACCTTGGCGCGATTACATTTCTGAGTTTGACGTGCGAGTTTTGCATATCTACTATTGTGTCTCAATCAAAAACCCCGCATCAGGTTCACACCTTCAACGGGATTCATAATGAAAGGAGGAGTGGTGCCTCCAGGAAACGTACCCACTGCTGATTTTCAGTGAGTTAGTTTAAAATGTGTTACTGCTTTTTGAGTGGTAACACATTTTTTGTTTTGTACCCCTTTAAGAGGAATTGATGCCATGCTGTTAGGCTCTTAATTTTTGTAAATTCCAGAGTTTCTTAGGCATTGCACCAACGCCATTATTAAATCCTTCAAAGATCAATTATTTGTAGTTGTGCCCCATTCTTCCCACTCCGCAATAACTTTTTTGGATGCGTTGATTGCGTTGTCCAACTGTTTTTTCGTCGCTCTTCCCGTATTGGACTAACTTTGTATCGCCAAACGGAAAAGTGTGGTGAAATTGCCAGACGAACACAAGCCGTATAATGGGTTTGTGGGGCGTTCTCTAACTGAGTGCAAAGTTACTCATTTTTGTCCAATTGGCAAAATAATTAAAGGATAATTTTCGATTCAACAACAAAAAAGTTTAACAAATCAACTACAATGAAGATGGAAGAAAAGACTCCAAACAAGAAAGAGATTATCAGAAGCCTTAAGCCGGGTGATGAACCTCTGGTAATTACAGATTCTCCAGCCGAGGAGAACCACATTTTCGCAACACTACTCTGGTCTTACAACAAGGAAGAAGGCCCGAAAGAAAACAAGTACGTCTACGCTCTCTATGACAACTTCGATGACATTTGTACGCTCTTCTGTGTCACACATGAGGAGTTCCTGCGCTATGAGGCAGAGGGAAAGGTGCCTGCGGAGATTATTGACCATCGAAAAAAAGCTCATGAGAAAGAACAACACCCTTGCTGAAAAGTTAGTCAATGCTACCGACAGTCCGCTTACGGTAGAAAAGGTTGCCGATTATTTGGGCATCACCAAATGGGGTGTCCTGAAGAAGATTGAGCGCGGACAACTCCCTGCACACAAGAACGGCAGACGCTGGTACATGATGCGCAGCGAGTTGGTGGAATACCTAAAGACAGACAATCCTTCAACGTAGTACAAATGAGTTAAACTGCCAAGCCCCAGTGTGGCTGTCTGTGAAGATGGTGACACTGGGCATCTTTTGGACTACTTCAAAAAAACCGTTTTATATGCGACACAAAGTATTTGACGAGTTCCTGATGGCTGGCCGTACTGTTGAACTGGTGCAGCCGTCTGGCTGCTGGGTACGGGGAATGTGTGCGGAGTGCATCTTCTTCGACTATTCCAACCACTTTTCGTCGTATGCGCTGCGTAGTACGGAGCAGTGTCTGGCAAGCGAGGCCGTCAGGAACAAGTGCATCACCGAGAGCAGGAAACAACGTATCACGCTCGTCTGGAAGGAACGGGCATAAAACATATAGCAACGATGACACCAGAGAAAGAATTGATAGAGAAAATGAGGCAGTTCTGGCAGTCGCTGAAGGAGGCCAACGAGGAGTTGAACGACTTCATCAACGCCGGACTGCCCATGGCCATTGCCAAGAGACACAAGCCGTTTGTGGGCAAGTGGAACGATATGAAAGGTAAAGCCGACGAGCTGTGCGGCATGATAGAGCAACAGGCAGAAGTTGACATTGAGCCGGTGGAGATAGCTCTTCCGTGGGAAGAAGATAGTTTTGCAAAGACATGGCAGGAATGGAAGGACTATCTGGCAGAACAGCATCACCGACACATGAAGAGCCGGATGGAGCGTGCGGCACTGGCTCACCTGAAGAAACTGGCCGACGGCAATGAGACCATAGCCGTCGAGTATCTGCAGTTTGCAATGGCAAACGGCTACCCCCGTTTCTTCAAGGTGACGGCAAAGAACTATGAACAACCAACGACAGCAACAGGAGGACGCGGTGATGGCGACTATTGACGAGCGTACTCTGAACATGATTAACCGGGCCATTGCCGAACAGCAGCAGAGTTACCGTGACGCTGCACAGGACTTAGATGACTGGCATTGTCCAAGTCTTGACTCCCAGAACTTCTGGCGGTTGCTTTGTTCTGCGGCACAGGCGTTCATGGCCAAGAGAGGTGTCTATCATCCGTTTGTCGCTGATGACAACAACCGCGCCATCATCTACGAGATGTGGCTCTACGTCACAGGCTCTGAGAAATGCAAGTGGAATATACACAAGGGAATCTTCCTTGGCGGGAAGATTGGCTGTGGAAAGACTGTTCTGATGCAAGCGTTCTGCGAAGTGCTGCACATGGTTTCAAGACGGCATATTGAGATGATTCCGGCAAGCCAGCTGTATGCACGGATACAGGCCGACGGTCTGAAGTATTTTGCCTCACGCCCGCTGTTCATCGATGACCTCGGACGTGACCAAGCCGTTGTCAATGATTTCGGTAACAAGATGCGACCCGTCAACGATCTCATTATCATGCGTTATGAAACGGGGGCAAGGACTTTCTTCACGTCCAACTACCAGCTTTCCACGCTGGCAGTTGAATATAACGCAAAAGGGGAACTGATAGGCTATGGCAACTATATCTGTGACCGTATCCGCGAAATGGTGAACGTGGTGGCATTGCCTGGCAATAGCCGCAGGGAGAGATGGGAGGCTGAGCCATGAACAAGGTGGGGCGCATACCACTGGCGGAAACCGCCAACGGTGAGAGCAAGACACGCCTTGACATTGTGAAGGAGTGGCTTGCCGAGAACTATGAGGTGAGAATCAATTTGCTCGACCGCTCGAAGATTTCTCTCACAGCGACAGCCAAATGTCCTATGACTTATGAGTTTCCCGTGACAGAAGAGGACATCTTGCTCCATGCATATTCGGACGAACTGCCCATTCCAAGAGGGTTGCTGAAGAATCTGCTAGCTAGTCCCAATCAAATGAGGTCATTCAACCCGGTACATGACTATATAGGGAGCCTTCGCGGGAAGTACAAGGGACCGTCGCAGATAGACTTACTATGTAACTCACTGCATCTGGTGGACGAGACGGCAAGGAAGCGCCGCGTCGTGGTGATGCGCAAGTGGCTGGTGGCCACGGTGGCCTGTGCGCTTGGCATACGGCAGAACGACGTTGCCCTTGGCCTGGTGGGAGAACGTGCCGGCATTGGCAAGACAACATTCTTTGAACAGATTGTGCCGGAATGCCTGAAGGAATACTATCAGGTGGCGCAGAAGGACGAGCGCGTTTTCCAGATGCACACTGCCTTTGCACAGCGGTTCCTTCTGAATTTCGATGAGTTTGCAGCCATCACACAGGCCAGCGAACAACTGTTCAAACAACTGATGTCCGCACAAGAGGTGGTTGTCCGAAGGCCTGGATCGCGGTACGTCGAGACCGTGCCACGTGTGGCATCCTGTTGCTTCACGTCGAACAAGACGCAGCAGATGGGGGGATTCATCCGAACGTCAGACGAGGGTATGCTGCGCCGCCTAGCTGTCATCGAAGTGGACTCCATTGATGACTATCGCGAGAGGCTTGATGTTGACCAGCTCTGGGCAGAGGCCGTGATGCTGCTTGACGGAGGCTTTGACCCCGTGTGGTCACAGCAGGAATACCAGAACTTTGTTACAGACAACCGGCAGTATGTCGTGGAATCCAAGTCAGTAAGGCTTATCCGCCGTTATTTCCGCCATCCGGGCAATGATGAGAAGCCAGTGTTCCTGTCTGCCTCAGACATTATCTGCCAGATGCGAGAGAAGAAACTGATCAGGGCATCAGACGAGGGAATTAGTGAAAAGAGCATCGGACAGGCTTTAACGCTCTTGGGATTTGCCCGCCATGGGAAATGGGACAAGGATGCCGCCAACTCCAGATATGGCTATGAGGTGATACCGCTATTCAGTTAGCCATTGTTTTCCTTCATTTATCTTCCCTGTAGTTATGGGTCGCTGGCTTGTTATGCCAGCGGCTCACTTTATTATACCCCTACCATTTTTTTATTTACGCACGCGCACGTTACTTATATTAACTATCCCCTACGTCATGAAATCTCCAAAAGTGGAGATTAAATATAGACAAACAGCATGAGATAAGTCGGTTTTGTCGGTCAGCGTTCTTACAATCTTACAAGGCCGGGGGCTTTTCTGCTGAAAATAACCGATAAACAGGACATTCTCGCCTTGTAAGTTCCAAAGTGGGAAACCGATAAAACAACCGTTCTTACTTCTTACAAGGTTTACAAGGATAGAATCGCCATTTTGGAAGTTACAAGGCAAGAATACCCACAGACAGGGCGTTTTCACTATGCCTTGTAACTTGTAACTTGATTTGAAAACAATTTTTCGCTTTTATCATGCTATCTTTCTACTGGTGACAGAATGGTGAAAAAGTTGTTGAAAGGACTGAATTTTGTGAGACGAAAATGCCTGTGTTTACGGGTTTTTTAGTACCTTTGCACCCCGTATGAGCGACTTTGCAGATGAACTGGCTAAATTGCACTCGCTACAGGGTGCCGACTTCTCCCGTCAGGTGGAAAGAATTGCCCAAAGGGGCGAGTTCTATCCTCTCAAAGGGGAGGAAGGAATCTTTGTTGTTGGCGGTGAGGGCGATTCGGACTATAACAATCTGCTCAATGCTGCCAGGAAGATGGTCAGTCATGGCTATACCGCTTACATCCTTCCCAATCCCAAGGGTATCAGGACGGCAGACCTTATCATAAGGAAAAAGAATGTCTATCGTGTCTATGACGTGAAGACCATTACAGGGAAGTCGTCAGCAGGGAACAGGCTGATTGAGTCTATTGGCCAGACGTTCAGCGTCATCCTGAATATCCGTAGTGATTATTTTGCCCGTGTGCTGGCGTTGAATGTAAGGGCTTATTTCGAGACCTCTCCACAAGTGATTGAGGTCATTGTGTTGAAAGGCAGAAAGATGATTTCTGTTAAGCGCAATCTCGCTGTCAGCAAGCAGTTCCTGGAAACATTCAGGAAGTTGTATGAGAAATAAAAAAGCCATCCCCTGCGAGATAGCTTTTAAATTGGAGCAGAAACGTGCTGTCTTTCTCCCCGGTCTCACGGCTTCGGCATTTATGCCTCAGTAAAAGGTCGGCCTTGGTGACTGCTTCCCTCCGCAAGTCGTCATCTGAGGTAGCTTTCGCTCCTCGCCCGCCACAAAGGGCAGACACTCGGAACCTCCTTCCGACGATGCAAAGATAGACATTTTCTTTCTAACCTCCAAATATTTTTCAAAAAAACTTTTCCAAGCAGCCTTTTTCGTGCGTTTTGTGCTGTTTTCGCCAGTTAGTGCTGTTTTTATGCCGTCTGTGTGGTGGTAATCCTATAAGCGGTACTGGCGATGTCGTAGTCAAAGAGCCTGATGCCCCTTCTGTGAGTTGGTAGCACTCTTGTTGTGGTATGGCCTGTGCCTGCTCGGAAAGCACTTGCCTGTTATGGTCTTGATTGTCTATGTTCCTCGCTGAGTATTATAGCGGTACTGGCTCCTGTCGTATTCATCCTGTCCGGCTATAGTCTTGGTAAGTCAAAGTTGTGCTCGTCGGCTTATTTATGTACCAATGTGGATTCTATAATCCTACAGTGTTGGCCTCTCTCGTCTGCATGGCAGTGGCTCATTGTCTATGGTCGTAGATGCTGCAGTCCACCGCCTCACATTCATGCTCCAGCCTTTTGTACTTGATGGCAGTTTCTTATGCGGTAATGGCCGGGCTATTGTCAGCTTGGATATAGCGGTACTGACTCATTTTCCCTATGCATGGCTTGCCATTCTCCCCTCACAGCGTCTATATGGCTTTCACTCTGGCTTGTTCAATAGCATAACAGATTTGACGTTTAACGTGCTGCCCTCGGCGAAGCAAGGCTTTTTAGATGCAAAGTTAAGGCGGGCGTACCCTGCAAGTACCAGTCACAGGCTCCTTATGGCTGTAGAAAATTATCGGCAACCTTCCTGATTTCGATGAAATAAGGTATTCCAATAATTTTCTTGGCCATTCCTTGCAATTTGCGTACTTCTCCCCGCTCACTTTCTGGGGCATCGTAAAAAGTCCTTTAAGGACAGCACTTCAAGTTAAACATCTAAATCTTATAAAGTTATGCAGAACAAGCAATCATCAGAGTTTCAAGCACTCGCAAAGAAAGAGGAGAATTACATCGGCAAGCTCATCCTTCAGAAGATGTCAGTTGAGGATTATATGGCTGACGAAAATCTGGGCCATCCCGCAGTATATGTAGGTACTTATCGGAAGTACAATGGGGTAATCTGAATTTAAGACACCATATTATTAATAAATAAATGCAGTAGCTATGAAAATGAAATTTCTGGAGTACACATACGCCGAGGCAGAGCGTATGAGGCAACTTAACCGACTGGGTACGGCCCGCAACTATGCCTGCGCCGCACGTCGCTTTGGTGATTATCTGAAGACATTAGGCAAGCACGACATGGCCTTCAGCCGACTGAAACCACAGCAGACCCGTGGCTTCGAGGACTGGCTGAAGAAGGAGGGAGTAGGTCACAACACCAGCTCAGCCTATCTGCGCTGTCTGCATGCCGTCTTTATGAGAGCCGTCGCCGAGGGCATTGCATCTGGCGACCCCTTTGCCGGCACCTACCGTGGCGTGGCAAAGACCAACAAACGGGCTGTCACACCCGAGGATATGCGTACCATTGCCGACCTTGATATTGAGTCGGCACTGCTCCGCCGCTATCAGGATGGTGGGAAGAAAACCGACGGCACCCTCTTCCGTCAGAAGACGGACAAACTCACCTTTGCCCGCGACATGTTCCTGTTTTGCTTCTGTGCCCGTGGCATGACCTTCGTCGATGTGGCCTACCTCCGCAAGAGCGACATCCGCAGCGGTCTCATCACCTACTGCCGGCGTAAGACAGGGCAGCGCCTCGTGGTGAAGGTCGAAGCCGACATGCAGGCCATCATCGACCGCTACCCATCGGCCACCACTTACCTGTTTCCCATTCTGGCGGACAACAGCGACCAACAAGCCACCTACAAGAGTTACCTCAGCGCGTCGGCCTACTATAACCAGGCACTCAAAGAGCTTGGCGAACTGCTGGGACTGAAGCTCACTTCTTACGTCAGCCGCCACTCCTGGGCCACCATAGCCCATCAGAACGACGTGCCAATGGCAGTCATCAGTCAGGCCATGGGCCACGATAGCGAGCGCACAACAGAAATCTACCTGAAGTCCTTGTCATCTACCCGTATCGACCAGGCCAACCATACATTGTTGCAGTCGCTGTTCCATACCTGAGAGCATTTTGCACTAACGTTCCGTCGGATTTGCAATCCGACGGAATCGAATATAAGCATTTTTAATGCGGAAAAGCCTTATAAAAACATACCGCTTGTACTCTTAGATAGATGATAAGCATTTTCGGCGGCAAAGGTATAAATTTTATTTTAATTGGACAAATAATTGCCTGAAAAATGACGGGGTTACGGCACTTTTTGTCAGCAAGTCAATTTGCGCAACCAATTTGCCATAACAATCAAAAAAGATGACAATTGAGGTTTGAAAAACAGGCTTCGGAAAAGGAAGAACACCCTAAAGTGTTGCTGTTCAACAAGTAATGCCTCCGCTTATCATCTATCTAAGATGACAAGCGGAAAAGCGAGTGTCGAACCCTTTGAATGTGGAGATTGTGCAAGCAGAAACGCCACTTACGGGAACACCTTGTAGGGCAGAGGAAGCAACGCCGACTGTCAGCGCCGTAGGCGTGCCCGGAGGCAAATGGTATGTGGCCATAGTCAAGCGCAACAGCGAGAAGACCTGTCGCGATAAGCTCATTGACGAAGGCTATAAGGCCTACGTGGCCACCCAGACCATGCTCCGACGCTATGCCAAGCGCAAGCCGCAAAAAGTAGAGTACGTCCGCATACCCGCCAAGGTGTTCGTCTGCATGAATGCTTTCCCTGAAGGAGAAGCTCTTTCTGCCTTCTTCGAGAGTCATCCCTACATCACCAGCTTCATGCCAGACTACGCCCGCAAACGGACTGAAAGCGGACGGCCAGCCTACGCCGCAATCCCCGACAGTCAGATTAAGCAATTACGTGATATCCTAGATGAAACCGAGCGCGAAGTCCTTATCGGCATTCCCGACGAGTCGTTTACCATCGGTGAAAAAGTCCGCGCCACTTATGGTCCCTTCCGTGGCCATGAGGGCACCCTTGCCTACAAGAGCGGCAAGTCCTATTTTTGCATGGAGATTGAAGGTCTCGATTGGGCCAAGGTACAAATCTCTGCTGCTGACATAGAAATGTTGCGCGGTTCCGTTTCCAAATGAGCAATCATTCTTTTCTTGATATTTACCGCCACGTAAATATGTTCCACAATGTTGGTGCTATCCCCTGCCATCGCAGGTGGCAGGGATAGCATTTTGATTTCAATCTATGCGCAAGTTCCTTTCCTCCACCGCCGGCGCCACCTTCAATCAGGTTTTGAGTCCCTTGATAAGGGACGGCTATAAAGCAGGGATAAACGCTCCCAAAGGCCTACCCATCATCCGCTGTATCGACAAGACTGTTTGCGATGCAGCCCTGCTGTTGGTGAACAAAAGCCTGAAAATGTATAATGAGCTATTCATGACCCCACCTTTCCCTGCGTGGAAGACTGGTCTTGATGAATTGTGGAATTAATATCTAATGGACAATGAAAGCAAATCATCGTATGGCGTGATGAGAGGGCTGCACTTCCAGCGGCCACCGTTTACTCAAAGCAAACTGGTGCGCTGTGTTAAGGGTGCTGTGTTGGACATGGCTGTGGACATCCGCAAAGGTTCACCAACCTACGGGCAGCATGTAGCAGTAGAGCAGACCGAGGACAACCACCGCCAGTTCTTCATCCCGAAAGGCTTTGCCCACGGCTTTGCGGTCCTGTCTGAGACAGCAGTATTCCAGTACAAGTGCGACGAGTTTAAGGGATTTTGATAGTCCGTTTGTTTGAAGAAAAAGACAAAACATTTGGCGGTTTCACGAAAAAAGTGTAATTTTGCAGCGGATATTAAAGAGACATGATTATGAGGACGACAACAATAAGAAGAACACAGACGGCATACAGGAACACGTATGCTGATGTGATGAGCTATCTTTATTCCATGCCACTGACACCAGAGGTAAAGGAGAATATTGGCCGGCGTCTTGTTCAAGAGGTGACAGAGCCTGCATTGGCAGAAGCTTTTGCACAGATAGACCAGATGTCGAAATTGCGCAAAGGCTGGGCTGGTAAAGGTAGCTTTGCTGTGTCGCCCACCGTTCTGAAGAATCTGAAGCAAGTGTTGCTGATTTCTGGCAATGATGACTGGATGGAATGGGTTATCAGCCCAGATGTAAATGCAACGGTTGGGCTTCAATCAAAGAGTCGTCAGGCACTGATGAGCCTTGGTGCAAGCGAGTTCTCTTATTTCACTGATAAGGGTGGCAGAGAACGAGGTGAGAGCCACGTTCCTTTTACGGCAGAGGCTTTTCTTAGCATCATGCGGCAGATAGCATAACAGGCGTTTATGAGCAATACGGTCATGAGCATGGTTGGCAATGAGGAGGATGTGGTTCGCATCCTTAGTAATAGCTGGGTAAGGAATGGCATTGTTCAGCACACAGCATTTACATTGCGTGAAGGCGAAACCTATATTTCTGTTAATCGTCCCGCTATAGCGTCTTATGCTTCCGATGTTGCTTCTTTCGTAAGGTCACATAAGAATTTCCTTAATTCAGATAATGGCGTCAAATGCTATCAAAGGGCAGTCCTTCGTGTAGGAAAAATACGGGCCATCTCAGTTATCGTAGATGACAAGCCACTATCTGTTGATGTGGAGGTGGAGCCTCGCGATGTGTTCACTAAGTCACATGCAGGCATTTTCACGCGGCATGACCGCAAGAACTTGAAAGCAGGTGGTACAATCACTGTTGGTGAAGAGAAGAACATATCCGTCGATATGGTGCTGCTCAAAGTAAGGTTGGCACTTGTTCGTCTATCGTCTTTGGAAACATGCTACATTTAAGCATTTAATTCTATTCAAATTTTGTAATGGTCACTCCTTCGGGAAGTGACCCTTTGCGGGTTTGATAAATAAGTTCAAGTTGCTGAAACACCTGCCGCCTTTAGAATTGATGGAATATAGTTATTGGCGAAAACAGATGAGCCTTGAAGAGCAGGGCTGTAATAATGTATTACTTCTGTCTACCAGATATAATATGATCAAAGTTTTAGAGACTGGTAGTGCCGTAGAATCTTACTCAAATAATACATCAAAGTATCATCTTAATGTCAGTACAAACGAGACGAAATCGGAGTTGCAGATATGCTTGTTTATTAAGACAAATACTACGCTGCACGATACCAACCGCTGGATACAGTTGGAAGAACTGAAGGAGGACTACGCGAATCTGGAGCCGATCTATCTCACCCACGCCAAAACCGGAAGAGTCTATAGGACTATCTGAACCATTTACACCGTTTATGCGCAAGTTCCTTTCATCCACAGCCGGAGCCACATTCAATCAGGTTTTGAGTCCCTTGGTAAGGGGCGGCTATAAAGCAGGGATAAACGCTCCCAAAGGCTTGCCCATCATCCGCTGCATTGACAAGGCTGTTTGCGATGCTGCCCTGCTGCTGGTGAACAAAAGCCTGAAAATGTATAATGCGCTCGGCCTTTGGACGCTTGCTACCAACGGGACGCAAGAACTTTCCCTATAACCCGACCCTCTCAGCATGGAAGACTGGTCTTGATGAATTGTGGAATTAATGTGATGAAGAATATGGATATCAATAGACTTGCAGAGGAGATAAAGGCCGACAAGCAACTTCGGGAGATAACGCCGCGCCAGTTGTTCAATGCATTCAACTTTGAGCGGCGCACGTCAGGTAACTGCTTCTTTGTAGACTGTTTCCTGAATGACAACTCGCTGATGGTTGAACCCCATTATAACGAGGTTTGGATTGACGACCCCATACGCTTGATGCACAAGCCTGTTGCAACGACCAACATACCAATTGACCCTATCCGCAGAATCAACGTCCTGGATTCCGCCACCAATATCCCGACGTATGTTGACAACAGCGCCTCACTCTTGGAAGCCACTACTTTGATGCAGATTAACGGTTTCTCACAACTCCCGGTCACGAACAAAGGCGTGCGCGGTCTTATTGGGTATATTTCGTGGGAAACTATCTGCCAAGCCAAGATTAACGGCATTGAGTCAGACATGGTGAAGGACTATGTGGATCCAAACGTAGCCACACTTACTCCAGACACACCTATAATTCATGCCGTTGAGATTGTCCGAAAACACGATTTCGCAGTTGTACTCGCCAAAGACAACTCCCTGTTTGGCATTGTCACGGTCAGTGACATCACCAACCAGTTCATTGCTGAGACAGAGCCTTTCGTGCTGATGAACGAATTGGAGAACCATATCAGGAACCTGATGCGTGACAAAATCCTGTTGGAGGATCTGAAGCGACTCTGCGAACGCGAGGACAAAGAGATAACTTCCATTGATGACCTGACTTTCGGTGATTACATCACTGTTTTCGGAAATGAGGCACAATGGAACAAGCTGAATGTCGCTGCCGACAGAAAGAAGTTCATTCTGCAGCTGGATGAAATACGTGAGATACGCAACGAGATAATGCATTTCCGGCCGACTGGCATTGACGATGCAAAGAAGTGCCAGATAAAAAGCGTTGTAAGATACCTGCGCAAATTAGTAGCATACAAACAAAAATAATCAGATTTGACGATATGGCACTGAAAATAGAAGACATCCGATTGATGAAAAGATACTTCGAGGGCGTTATGTCCCGGGCTAATCATCATGCCGACAATGTTAACGAGATAATCCTTGCCCTTGCTGGTGGTGTCATCTGGCGAGGTGCTGACATTGGTGTGCGCACCTATAGAGACAAAACTGCGAATATGCTTTGGATGAAGACTGACACGGGCAAGGTCTACTGTTTCATTTTCAACCACAATACAGGAAAGATAGAAGTACATGAGGACTCAATGAATGGGGCAATGTTTTGTATTTTTTCCAATGCTTGTACATTAGCAGAAGTCAAGAAAGAGTTTGAACAAATGATATAATTCTGCATACAAGCAAAGTTGAAAGCAACCAAAGCCAATAGAACTCATGCAAAAGATAGAATTCGCCCTTATATCAGCACTTTATGACGTTAAAGGTGCAGACTTGTATAAGGAGATATATTTCCCTATTATCAAGTATTCTGTCGTAGATATGTATTACGACCAGCGTGGTGAACAGAAATATTTTGACCTCGAGAGCCTTCACAAAAAGATAAACAAGCTTTTCGGAATTTCTGTCCCATTGGTAATACTGCGCCAATGCGCTAAAGCACTGGAGAAGAACAAGGATGGTGTGTCATTGCGGTATTATGAGGACAACAAACTTATAAAAGTCAATGATGTTTGGGATTTCTCCGTTAATGAATCTATAGACGAGAGAGCAAACAGCATCCGTCAGAGGTATCAGCAACTCGAAGCAATGTTCCAGCAATACCTTATCTTAGAGAAACTGGATTGCGAAAAGAATTTCTTCGATTTCTTCAGCGACTATGCTGACGAAGTGTCGCTGTTTGTAAACCAGCAAAACGCTGATGTTATGATTGACGAGCGATACACTAACCTCACCACCTTTATTCTATGGCTTAAGGAGAATGACACCGACATGTATTCGCTTATCGATGAAATCCTTTGGGGAGCCATTATCGCAGGCTTTCTACGTCGGGAAAAGGCTGACTTGGAAATTAAGGCTACGGAACGTGTTGATTATTACCTTGACTCGTCATTGGTACTTGCCATATTAGGTCTTGACAGCAAGGAGAACGTGGACTATGCCCGTGAAATGTTATCCATCATAAAGGATTCATCTTCTCGTCCTATAGTCCATGCTTTGACGTTACGCGAAATAGATAGAATACTTGAACAAGTCGAGATTCAGCAGGAAGCCCGCCCCGGCTCTGCTATCGCCAGTTCATTTGAGTGGCAGGATATGTCACTCTCAAAAATATTGAACGTCCGCAATAGCTTGCAAATGTTGCTTGATAAAAACTACGGCATTGTCATAGGTCACACATCTGCAAGAGAACTAGATGAGATAGAGACAAAATACCGCACGCGACCGGCAGTCAAGAAACTTGCTGAGGAGAGGGGGTATAGTTACTCGACTGACGTATTCAGGGAGATACATGATGTGTATATGTGTGAAATGGTTCAGAAGGCCAATTTCCAGAAAAGTACAACAGAGAAGTACAATGTATATTTCGTTACGCTCAATCGTGGCTTGGTAAAAAATGACAGCCGCGAGTCTGCCCCGTCAAGTGTCATTCACTCTGGCAATGTTGTGATGAATTTGTGGCTTCATGCAGCACACAGTAACCTCCTGAAGAAATCAGGGCTGATTGAAACGGTGTCAAGAAGTCTTGCTATGAACAAGACTGATGTTCGCCGAAGACTTCGTAAACTTCAGAAAATCCTTTTGGGAGCAGAAATACCTGAGGAAGATGCAAAATGCATGTATAAGGCATTACTCAGACGATCTGAGGCGACAATCAAAAATGTTGATTCTCTTTTAGAGAATACCGACAGTCTGGAAGATAGTGAGCGAAATAAACTTGCGAAAAATCTTTGTGAAGCAGCGAGGGTTGCTGATGAAGAACGCCAGCAATCCAGAATGAGCGATGCTGCCAACTTGGAGTGCCTGAAAAAGGAGGTGGAATCAACCAAACAGGCTTTAAGTGATGTCCAGCAAGGTAAACTAAAGGCAGAAGATGCTATATTGAAATTGCAGGTGCAGGTGGATACAGCTACGAAGAGCCAGCAAGAATACAAAGAGCAGATGGCAACACTCGAAGCAAAACTAGAACAGCAGACAAGGGTCAATGCACTAATACAGCAACTCAACGACAAAAAGAACGAGAAGAGGTTGTTAGAGGAAAAGAGACAGAGTTCAGTTATTTATCTCAAATTTTGGTTCATCGTAATTTTCGAGTCCTTGTCTGTGCTTTTGCTTTTATTGCTACTGGTCATTCTGTTCTGTAACTGGGACAAGAATAAAGTATCTACAGTAATGCAGAATGTCACAGGCAATATTGGCTCCCTTATAGGAATCGTGGTCGTATTTCTGGGGTTGGTTCTCCGCTTCAAGGATATGTATATTCTCACCCCCAAAGTCAAGAAAAACGCCCACCGTAAAGAGCAACTGGCTTCTTGGGATGACAGACACCCTGAGTATCTTAACCTTATCAAGGAAATCGACAGCCTTGAAAACCAGATTAGGCAAAACTCACAAATTTGATGTATGAACAGAAAGCTTAATGCGTTAGAATATGTTTCATTTTGGGGGCGGGGAACCCGCTGGTCTCTCATAAGACAAAAGGTTCAATAACAGCGGGCCTGCCCTTTTTCTCTATAACTTATTAAATACTAAATGATGATGATAAAGCTTGTTGGCCATTACATAGCAGCATGTATTAGAAAATTATATTTCCTATTTCCCGACGACTCTATATATCTGCGATTAGTTTATATTTTTGAGATGGGACACTGGCTTAGTTATTCGCATCCAAGAAGATTTACTGAAAAATTGCAGTGGCTAAAAATACATGACCGTAAGCCTCAATATATCAAGATGGTTGACAAAATTGCAGTCAAAGAATATGTTGCTAATATCATAGGGAACCAATATATAATCCCAACATTAGGGATATGGGATCATTTTGAGGATATAGATTTTGATTCACTCCCTCGGCAATTTGTGTTGAAAACCAATCATGGAAGTGGCAGCAGCGGTGTTGTCATCTGTAAAGACAAGAATTCTTTCGACCGTGAAAATGCAATGAAGCTATTGGAGAAAGGGCTGAAAAGAAACACATATAATAAATACCGTGAATGGCCATATAAAAATGTACAGCCAAAGATTTTTGCAGAACGGATGTTGAGCGAAAGCCCCAAAGACAGCTTTGACGCAAAAGACTTGACAGACTATAAATTCTATTGTTTCTCTGGAGAACCTAAATATTGTCAAGTCATTCAAGGGCGTAATACAGAAGAAACGATTGACTTTTTTGATTCTGATTGGAACCATCAGAAGTTTATTGGACTAAATCCGAAGGCAAAGAATGCAAGGGTATGCCCTAAACGTCCGAAGCAGTTGGATTCTATGCTCTCAATAGCTCGCAATCTTTCTGCCGACATTCCTTTCGCACGCGTTGACCTTTATGAAGTTCAGGATGAATTGAAATTTGGAGAAATTACATTCTATCCAAATTCAGGATTTGGTAGGTTTACTCCTTCTCACTATGATATAATACTTGGTGGAATGCTGAAAGTAACTGACGAAATGGGGGGGGATATGCATTCTTGATACAAAATGGTAGAATTGTATGTCAGGAACATGATATTAAAGATTACAAATTTTTCTGTTTCAACGGAAAAGTGAAAGTGTTCAAGGTCGACATGAATCGTTTCGAAGGTCATTTCGCTAATTATTATGACGCCCATGGTCATCAACTCCCATTCGGCGAAGCCTCCTTCCCGCCTAAGGAAGGAAAAGACATTCATCTTCCTGTGAACCTTTCTGAAATGATTACTATAGCCGAGAAATTATCCTATGGCTTACCTTTTTTACGTGTAGACCTTTACAATATTAACGAACGAATATATTTCAGTGAGCTAACATTTTATCCTGCTTCTGGTTTGGGGCGCTTCACTGATGACGAATGGGATAAAAAGTTGGGTAGTTGGCTGAACATAAATTGAAATCATGAAAAAAATAGTAAAAAGATGCGTTGGCATCATCTCGTCTTTATCGTATGCTGTCATTGAACTGCATACCCATCTTTCTTATCGCTCACAATTCAAAAAGTATATTATACGAAATGGTTTTTCATTAGACAAGGTAAAAGATGAAGACATCTATATAGAGCAATGGAAAGGAATATCAAAATTAGTAGAGCCTTACTCATACCGATATTTTCGCCACTACCTTGACAGTCCCAAGGACATAGTTCCCGAAGCAGTAGGACGTTGCATCATAGAAAGGAGCCTGAATAATTACAAGTACACCGAGGCCTACGCAGACAAGAATCTATTTCCCGAGATTGTCGGTCGCGCCAATGTGCCCCGGACAATTGCGGCAAGAATAATGGGGGGGGTAATTATGGATGGAGATTTTAAACCTTTGCGCAATTTGAATTCATTGAACTGCGAGGCATTGATTTTAAAACCCTCAACAAACGGAAGTTCCGGCATTGGAGTAAAAAAGTTCACCTACAGAGATGGAGTGTATAAATCTGTTGACACAAACGATGTTCTTGATGATAAGCTGCTGCAAGACTTCGGAGATAATTTCGTACTCCAAGCAGCCATTGAACAAAGCGACTTTATGAACCGTCTCTGCAAGACTTCTGTTAATACCATACGCGTGGCAACCTATCGTAGCGTTAAAACGGAGCGCGTACATGTGTTGGCAGCTATAGTCCGTGTGGGAAAAGACGGTAGTTATGTTGACAATGCCCACGCTGGCGGTATGTTCGTTGGGGTGAATGTAACCACAGGCATATTGGCTAAGCGACTCTATACACAATATGGCGATGAATCAAAACAGTGGAATGGTGTGGATTATGAAAAATCGGAGATGCAAATACCTAATTGGGATAAGGTAATAGAATTTGCAGAAATGGTAGGTCGTAGATTACGCCACCACAGGCTAGTGGCTCTTGATATAGCGTTGGACTCACAGCAACACCCCGTTTTGATAGAATATAATCTCCGCTCTTACAGCTATTGGTTGTTTATGTACACAGGTCAGAAGCCTCTGGGCGAATATACAGACGAAATTGTAGAATTTTGCAAGAAAAAGAAACAAAAAACAATCTGGTTTTGAAAAAGAAAAAAATACTTCATGTCCCTTTTGGAGGAATCTTTAATGGCGGTGTTGGCTCTGTCGTGCTGAGTATTGTAGAAACTCTGTATGAAGAATACGATTTTGGATGCATGGTCTTTAGGGAGAAAGGAACACGTGAACATGTGTTTGAAATATATGGACAGATTCATCGTGTAGATTGCTATTTTCGAACGACACCATGGGGAAAGTTCTGGGAGCATCTGACACGTCCTTTCAGACTTTGTATCGCAACATATAGGATATGTAGTAAATACCATTATGACATACTGCATGCCCACAATGGCTACGACATGGTATTTTGCCTGATAGGTGCGCGAATTGCTGGTGTATCACAGATTATAGCTCACAGCCATAATTCCGCCTCGCCAAAGAAAGCCCGATTAGCAAGGCGTATTATAGAACCTCTCCAACGGCATTTTATCAACCTTCTTGCAACAGACAGAGTGGGATGTTCGCAAAAGGCTTGTGATGATTTCTTTAGGCATCCATTGTGCACCTCTATTCCTAATGCTATTGATTTGCAACGCTTTACATGGAAGCGCAACCTGCATAAGGGACTTAACATCGTCCATGTTGGCAGGTATGACTACCAAAAAAATCAAAGCTTTATAATTGACATTACCAATGTTCTCAGGGATTACCTATCCACTTTACGGGTGAATTTGGTGGGCTTTGGCAAAGACGAGCAAATGCTTAGAGAGAAAGTAAAAAAGAACAGGCTGGAGGATATTGTCGCATTTTCAGACGGCAAACAGACGGATGTGCATGAAGCCTATGCAGATGCCGACATTATGATATTCCCAAGTTGCTATGAAGGCTTTGGAATCGCACTCATTGAAGCACAATCAACAGGCTGTTATGTTTTTGCGTCTGATGTTGTGCCTACAGAAACTAATGTAGGTGCCATGACTTGCCTCAGCCTAAATGAACCTGCTGAGATATGGGCAAAAATGATTTTAGACTACTGGAATAGTGACAGGAGACCCATGAAAAATGTGGTTGAAAAGCAAATAACCCGATTTGACGAAAAAGTAATTGCTGAACAATACCGAAAACTATATGACTAAAGGAAGCCTACTAACTTTGATGGCTATATTATCAGCTGTTTTGCTGGTATTAGTTATTGTCCGAGACATACCTGGTTACTATTCATATATCCCTTTACTGCCATTTGCTTCCATCCTTATTTTTGTCTTTACTAAAGCAAAGATAGGTCAACAGCAGATAGACGTGGCATCTGCGTTAATTTTTGGAATTAGTTTCGTAAGATATTGTCTCATTCCATTCCTTATGGTTTATGGTGGCTATAATACGATTATGAAGATACATATTGAGGCAAATGCGAGATCTGCAATCTTGCTTATGGTTTATGAAGAAATCGTTATATACTTTGCACTTGTATTGTCTTCAATAAGAAATCGACAATCTGTCGTGCAAATACGAAATCCCAGATATAGTGGACGATCTTTTACTTTGTTGCTTTTCCTATTGGCATACGTAGTTATATTTGTCGCGATTCGTCCTCAAATGATGGACAATTATATGAGCATTTTTAGCTTGAATCAGGAGGAATTTACGCATGCAGGTCGAATAGAGAGTTTGGAAGTAGGAACCGTCATGAGAACGTTTTCAACACTATTTACCTTCTTCTTTAATATATTGCGAATTGTATTTCCTGTATATCTTGTTGGATGGTTAATTAGGAGAAAAACAGATAATACTTTTCTTGTTGTTTTTGTTCTTGCACTTGTTTTTTTACAATTTCTGTTCATCTCTGCAACGTTTGCAGAATCAATAGTATGTTCCCTCATCGTTATACTTGCTATAGGAAAAAGTAGTCCTGAAGCGCAACGAAAGATGTTGCATATTGCCCCTGTTTTTGTTGTTGGAATCATAGTTCTCTATTTCTATGTTCGATATTTGGTCAATGAAGTCACTGGCGGTAGCCGCTATAGCGGTGACTCAGTTTATTCCTATCTGTGTTCACTTGTAAATGCTTATTTTACTGGTATAGACAATGTAGCTGCTTCTTTGAATGTAGAACGTAATATGATTTGGGAGCACTTAACGGCCTCGTTGCAGATAACCATTCCTTTCAACACAACCATATTTGGCAAAGCAGGTGAGTCTCTCCCCACCCTTTATAATGCCGTCAATCAAGTTACGGGGCAAATTCCATCCACTGTAGGCAATTGCTATTATTACGTAGGGCCTATATTTTCCCCTTTGTTTTCAGGATTTTTTAGCTATTATTCTGTGAAATTCAATGCGAAGGCATCCAGTACCTCGGAGTATTGGCATTACATCGCCTATCTGTATATCTCTATTGTTTGTGCTTTGGCTTTAGGCATGTATAATGAGGTCATTGCCTTAGGCTGGATTGGCTCATGGGGTATTCCTTTGTGGTTGGTGGCCAAATACATGGATAAAACAGTACACAAAAAAGCATGAAAACGCTTACAAACGTATACAGGAACCTTGGCGCAAGCGTTTTGCCCCAGTTGGTCAATATCATAAGCAACCTGATTCTGCCAGGTATGATAATTCTTGCCTATGGTTCGGCTGTAAACGGATTAGTTTCTACAGTGAAAGTAATAATTTCCTATATTTCTCTGGTAGGTGCTGGTATAGCAGTATCTACTACTCAGGCTTTGTATCGGCCAGTTGCTCAAAAAGACTTATCCACTGTTCGTGGAATGATGCGTGCCACAGAAGACATGTTCAATAAATGCGGTTGGGCTTATCTTGGCATTGTCGTAATTGCTGCTTTTATTTATCCGCTAACTATCAGTAGCGCAAGCATTGACTACATTTCAATGATCGTGCTAATGCTGGTAATTAGTGTTTCTGGGGCATCTGAATTTTTTGTTGTAGGCAAGTGCCGTTCGTTATTATACGCGAATCAGAAGGTATATGTATGTACTACTATACAGGCTTTTAGCCTGTTAGTAAGCCTTGTGCTGGCAATTGTCATGCTCAAGCTGAACATGAGTATCATCTTGGTGCAAGCGGGCATATCGTTTGTCTATGTCATGAGGGCATTGTTGCTATTCGCTTACGTTAAGCATAACTATGCTGACTATGTCGCCACAAAGGGAGTATCCCCCATAAAAAAAGCAGTGGAAAAACGTAACAATGCGATGGTGCATCAGCTAACAGGGCTCGTCGTTACGGGTAGTCAGACACTTATTCTTTCAATCATGGTAGGGCTGGAGGCAGCCAGCATCTATGCTGTTTATAACATCGTGTTCTCAGGAATCCACTCTATTTGTTCCAATCTAAATATTGCTGTAGCTCCGTTCCTCGGTAAGTCATATGCCGTAAATAGGAGCGAAACGACGGCAAAAGAATATGACATGGTGGACTTTTGTATGAATGCCCTCTGTGCAGTAGTGTTTATGGTGACAGCGTTGACAATACTGCCCTTTATCGGTATATATACCCAACAGGCAGACATCAATTATCAATATCCAGGATTTGCCATATTGTTTGTCTTTGTGCAATTGTTTAATATAAGAAGACTTCCTTGTAATTCCATGATTAATGCTGCTGGACATTTCAAGGAAACGCAGGGCCGTGCTATTATAGAGGCGACCATTTGCTTGGTGGGTAGTATCGCGCTGACCCATTTCTTTGGGATGTATGGCGTACTAATGGGAACAGGCCTTGCTATTGGCTGGCGTTGCTTGGACATGATTGTGTATAGCCACATTCGTATATTGCGCAATGCCCCACAAAAGGCCCTGTTAAGACTTGTACGTTCTGTATTGTATGTTGCGTTGGCCTGCTTTGTTTGTTTTGTAAATCCGATTTCTGTTGATGGTTATTTGATGTGGATGCTCTATGCCTTTGTGCTATTAATTGGAGCTGTCATCGTGCTACTTTTCGACTCAATTGTGTTTGAAAGAAGCACGTTGTTGGACATTTTGAAAGAGACTATAATAAATAATAAGAAATAATGATACAATGGAATCTATATCAAGGGGCATTACTGCCTTATGTACCACCTTATGAGAAAATTGATGTGGACAGGACATGGATAGTCAATGAAATTAAGCGAAGAAAGGCTCTCTTCGCAAGATGGACTTCAGATTTTGATTGTGGGCATCCTTCGGAATGGTGGTTTTGCCTGAGAGACAAACCCATTGAACTTAGTGAGTTTAAGTCAAAATTACGAAACGAAATAAATCGTGGGTTGAAGACAACGGAGTTCCTCCTTGTTGACAATGATAAAAAAGAAGAATACGTTCCTCTATTCTTCGAAATAGCAAAGGAGTGCCATGCAGAATATCCAGAAAAATATCGTCCGCATATTACTTTAGAAGTAATGAGGAAAAATGTTGAAAAAACTATTTTTAGGGGGGGTAATTTTTGGGCTTGTATAGACAAAGAAACATCTGTTATGTGTGGCTATTGTGAGGTTATTCCACGAGGAAAACTTTTGAATATGACAATTGTGAAAGTGCGTCCTGAATATTTGCGTAATCGGGTTAATGCAGGCTTGGTATTTACCCTTTGTCAGTACTACTTGAATAGTGGTATGTATGCGTATTTGAGCGACGGTCAGAGGAACATTAGGCATGAAACAAATTATCAGGCATTTCTCGTCAAGACCCTTGGCTTTAGGTATGCCTATTGCAGGCTAAACGTCGTCTACCATCCTTTAGTAAATATACTTGTGAAGGGTTGCTATCCTTTTCGTTCTCTGATTGGTAAGTTATCGGTAAATTCTGCAAGACTCTATAATTTGTATTGTTTGTTAAGACAGGAAGAATATGCGAGAGCATGGAAATAATAAAACTACTGAAAGTATCAGACATCATGGTATCAGTTTTCTTGTCCTGTTGCACTTCTAATTTTTATTGGTGATGAAAATTCTTTTTATATCAGACTTGAAGGGTAAGGTGTCTTCAGGCATGAGCTGGAGCGTACCTGCCAGAATCGCTGCGCAGGCAAGGATTGACGATGTGCTGTGGGTGAACCTGACCGAAGTTTCAATGCCTCACTGGGAGGCAACAGGTGTTTTTCACACTATAGGTGAATACGGTAATTGCAAAATGGATGTGTTTCCTAACGGCTTTAGCCTGCCTGACTTAGTTGTTTTTGAGGGTGTGTATTATATTAAATTTGTAAGACTGGCAAAGGAACTGAGGCGAACGAATACGCCTTACGTCATAGTGCCACGAAGTATGCTGACACATGATGCCATCCATAATGGCAAATATCTGAAAAAGGCAGTGGCAAACATCCTTTTTTTCAACAAGTTTGTGCGTAATGCTTTGGCGATACAGTATCTTACGGCAAAAGAATATCACGATTCTGGCGATGGATGGAACAAGCGTTATATCATATCGCCTAATGGTTTCGATGCGCCAGACTGCATAAACAGGATTGCTGGTAAAGGTAACATCCGCTGTACATTTATAGGTCGTTTAGACATCTACCAAAAAGGGCTTGACTTGCTTGTTCAGGCGTGTGCAAAAATACAAGAAAGCCTTAGAAATGCTCATTTCAAAATTACCCTATATGGTCCTGACTGGCATGGCAGTATCGATGAGCTAAACAGGCTGATTAAGGAGAATGGCCTCTCAGATATAATTGCACTTGGGGGTGAAATTAAAGGGCCTGCTAAAGCTGAATGTTTATTAGCATCGGATCTTTTCATTATGACTTCACGGTTTGAGGGGATGCCTATGGGACTTATAGAGGCTCTGGCTTACGGAGTACCTGCCTTGCTGACTCCTGGTACGAACATGTGCGACCGCATAGAAAGCTATGATGCGGGCTGGACATGCGGAGAAAGTGCAGAAGATATATGCAAGGGATTGCTTAAAGTGATTGAGCAGAAATTTCAACTTGAAGAGAAAGGAAAGCGTGCCAGAGAACTAGCATTGAAATACAACTGGAATAAAATAGCAGAGGATTTTAAACACGATATAAAGCAACAACTTAAAGACAAAGAAAACATGAACAAAGACTTTTTAATGTCGTTAGCTAAATTGGGGGGGGTAATACCTGATAAGCTCTACCTTAGTTTGACCTATCGCTTTTACACTGGCCGATGGATAAACTGGAATAATCCACAGCGTATGTCGGAGAAGATACAACTTTACAAAGCTTACTATCGCAATCCAGAGATGCTGCCATGTACTGACAAATATCTTGTAAGAGACTTCGTGACGAAAAGGCTTGGCACAGATAAGTACCTGAATGAACTCTATCTGGTATGTGACCATGCTGAGGAAATTGATTTTGCGAATCTGCCATCACAGTTTGTCATCAAGACAACAGATGGCGGTAGCGGTAATAATATTTATGTATGTAAGGACAAACGTGATATTGACATACCTGCTGTGGTGAAACGGGTGAATAGTTGGAGAAACAAGAAACTTTACATTATATCACGAGAATGGGCTTACAAGGGGGCAAAACAGTCACGTATAGTAGTTGAAAAATTCCTGGAGGACAAGAGTAATGCTGATGGCTCGATCAACGATTATAAGTTCTTGTGCTTCGATGGCAAGTTCCGTTATCTGTGGGTAGATACAGGCAGATATTCAGACTTTAAACGTGGATGGTGGGACGAGAACCTTAACTTCCGCAAGATTCACGACAACCGCCCGCTAATGGACCCGCCGATTGCCCTGCCCGAAAACATCCAAGAGATGATAACACTGTCGGAGAAGCTTGCAGCAGGGTTTCCTCATGCACGTATTGACTGGTATAACATTGGAGGAAAGATCATATTCGGAGAAATAACATTCTACTCTTGGAGTGGCTACAGTGTGTTTGACCCGGACAACTTTGACTTCGAGATGGGAAAGTTCTTTAATACTGACTTTAAAAAGTGAAAGAAATAGCGGTTATTTTACCTGTTTATAAAAAGGATAAGGTAGAGTATTTGAATAAGGCTATAGAGAGCATTCTTTATCAGTCGTACAGAGACATACACCTGTTTGTTGGTGTGGACGGCCC
>ERZ842401.2052-NODE-2052-length-27500-cov-25.374786_pt1 | contig 27500 bp, 31 predicted proteins | sample MGYA00521270_ERZ842401 | MGnify/ENA primary metagenome ERZ842401 (study PRJEB31892, sample SAMEA3878208) | bioreactor metagenome | biome: Moose rumen | place: Sweden | collected 2011-10 | study: EMG produced TPA metagenomics assembly of the PRJEB12797 data set... | reverse complement strand
TAAAGGAGCGCAAGTTTGCGAGCAAAACAAAAATAGTCGATTTTCCAGTTCCGTTCCCCCCCAGCAGAAGATTTACAGAAGAAAAATCAATCTTAAAATTTACCAGAGAACAGTAATTATCGACTTTCAGATAGTTTATCATATTTGCCTCTGTTATAACTTTACCATGACAAGCAATAATAATCTATATGATACCACATTCAAATATTAAGCAATATTCATTTGCTCTTATTCCAAAAGCTGTTGTGCTTTTTGATAAAAGTAATCTTTTTCATTAAAACTTTTACAAATTTTTCGTTTAATAAATAATTTTATTTTTTCCAAAAGCCCCATATCAATCTGTAAGTTTTGAGCGAGTCGGTCTATTGCAATGATCTTTTCCTCCGCTCTAGTTTCTTCCACCGCTTTATTTTTATCTTGCTCATACTCTACATTTTGGTCTTGAACAAGCTTAGTAAGCTTTCTAATCTGAAGCGACATCTCTGTTTTACTTGCACGCTCTTCCTCTATCTTTTTATCTTTTTGTTTTATTTCCTCTCTAAACTTTTTCTTTTCATCAGTGATTTTGTTTTCTAAAGTAGAAGAAATATACGCTTCATCAAGTGTTTTATTTTCCCTAATAGCATCAGAATAAAGTTCATTTTCAAAATCAGGATTATCAATAATACTGTCCTTCACTTGAAGATTTTGATTATATGCTTCCAGTCGTCTTGCATTCTTATAAAGTCTATCCCTAAAACTATCATCAATAACATTCATTGCAAAGCATTTGCTTCTAAACAAAGAGCGGATAATATTTCCATTTTCACCCGTCTGCTGCCATAGTTGAAACAATACCGTTGATTCAAGCAGTAATTCATTTCTATGTGGATAAAATTCTTTCTCTTCATAATACTTTTTAAGAGCCGCAATCAAAACATAATTGTCGATTAACAAATAATATTTACCATCCTTGTAGTTTTTTATATTTGTAATATGTTCTTTCGTACGCATTCTATGGATTGCTGATACAGATTTTTTATCCTTCTCCATCCATGATTTAAAAAAATCTTGAGATGCAGACTCCTGCTTTAATATTTCGACAAATCTTTTCTCATCAAAATCCCATGAATCAAAATCAGAATTCAGTGTAGTCTCTTCGGTTGCATCTACAAATTCAACTCCTAAGTTCACTATATTTTCTCTAAGTACATCTTTATCAAGAGTTAATAAGTTATCAACACCTTCTTTTGCATCTGAAAACTCTTTGCGAGCTTCTAAAAAAGCATTGACCCCTTTTGCATTTAAAATATTAAGAGCAACGCTTCTCTTAAAATTGAAAAGAATACCCCATATTTCATCAAGCGTATGCTCAAAAATATATTCTTTAGCTCCAGCCTTTTTCAGTGAATTTAAAAAACTTTTATAATTGTCATGCAAACTTTTTCCATCATATCCAAGTCGCTTCATAAGGATAGGGGTATCCAAAAAAACATGGCAATCTTTCAGAAAATTTTCATCTTGATCAGTAGTATATAAAATCAAATCTTGAATTTGATTTGCTATTCCATAATTCTCAATTATTGACAGTTTATTAACATCTGTCTTCAACAATTTTTTTAAATATTCTTGGAAAATAAAGTAATATACAGAATCAACATTATCAGGCTTATTTAAAAGCAAGGCGTTAGCTGCAGAATATATATAAGAATCAAATATCACCTTTGCTTCTTCATTAGTAATTTTTTTATTAAACTCATTTAATGCAAAATGAATAAAATCTTGCTTGATTTCATTCATTTTTCTCAAAAAATCATTCTCTCGCTGTTTTAATGAGTTTATCTTGTACGAAATCTCCTCTTCATTATTTTTTAAGATAAGTTTTGAATTCTTTAATTCAAAATTGCTCGAAATCCATTTATCCAATATGAACTCAGAAACAAAAAGATTGTATTTTTCCTTTAATACTTCACTTATATGCTTTCCATTTGAAGAAATCGATTTTTTTTCAGAAAAATCATAAGAAAAACACTCAATTTCAATTAATTCCAATAGCAAATCAAAAGGTTTCTTTTTTAGTGTTTCAAGATAAGCAACTCTATTTAAGTTTTCATCGTTCAACATAATCTACCTCTGTAAATACATTTGATACTTCTAATAACTTAAGCCGATTGCCGTAAATTTGCTTGTTTAAACAGTTTATCACAAACTTCATGCCATTTGAACATCTATAGCCAAAAATTATCTTTTTTAAATAATCAAAACTTTTTGACACATAAGGCATTCCAGAAGAGTCATATAAAAGAGAACGCACTTCACTTTCATTCTTAAATGCTTCATCTTTAGCAAAATATACAGTCTGCATTAATTCCTCATAATTTTTATACACGCTTCCAAATTTAAATAATTGCCCATAATCTGTCGCAAGCTTAGGAATATAATTAACTTTATGCAAAAACTTTCTATTTTCATCATAGTCATTTGTTGGTTCAATTATATCAAATACCCCATTAGGAACCTCATATTCTAAACAAATTCCTTTATGTGAATCCGCATAATAAGTCCACATCAAAATTTCAGTCGGAGAAAGCATTGTTCCCAAACTTTTATCATGAATTTCTTCATAATCAAAAAAACATGATATACGAATCTTATCAAGAATATCTTTTGTTAATATTTTTTTAATATCTGCATATTCGGTCGAAGTGCTTTTATGAAAATATGTATCTATCGGGTCATTGAAATAACTAGGAGAAGTATAACAAATCTCTTTACGCGCAATGTTTTCAATATCGTACACAGCACATTTCACATATTTTCGCAAAATCATACATAATCCCTAAAAGTTATTCTTAATAAATAAAACCAATAACAAAATTATTTATGTCTATATTTTTATAGTTGATTTGATAAATATATGTGTGAACACACAGAACTATGCAAACACAAGCGGTTGTTTTTCAAGTTTTTCTGGCTCCCAAAGGTCATCAGAATCCAAGAATGCGATAAACTCGCCATTAGAAATTTCAATCGCTTTATTTCGAGAAACAACTGCGCCACTATTTTTTTCATTTCGAATAACTTTTATGCGCTTATCGCTTGAAACATATTCAAGTGCAACCTCATAACTTCCGTCTGTCGAACAGTCATCTACGATAAGCATTTCCCAGTTCGTATATGTCTGAGAAAGAACCGATTTAATTGTTTGTGCGATGAAGTTTTTACAATTGTAATTTGGCGTAATAATTGAAACTAGAGTTTGTTGAATCATACTAAAATAACTCCATTAATATTATCCTTAGACAAAAATCAACTAAATTATTCAAGAATAATATTTATTTATAAAAAGTTCTTAAAATCCAAGAAAGAGATGTTCGATTATATTTATAATAATTCCGTGATGGTAGTTTACCTGTTGATACATGCTCATCATCAAATATTCTTAATGAAGGTTCATATATCACTTGTAAGCCCTCATTTTTTATTATTTCTCCTAAAAACAACTCTTCACAAAATAAAAAACATGGATAATTAAGTATTGGATTGTTTTTTATAAATTGTTTAGTCAATATAATGAACGAACCATGTCCACAATAAATATTTTGAACTTGAAGTTTTTTTTGACTTGCACTTTTATTCTTTCTTTTAGGATATATTATATTTGAATAAAACCTTTGTATGACAGGAAATGAATATAATAAATATAACATCAGTAATTTAGTTTTACTGCATCTATTTATTCGTTGTGGATTCTTATCTCTATTCTCAAATTTTGAAAAAATAGATGGCGCAACCCAGCCAACATTTTCATTTAACTCTAAAGAATCAAGAATAGTAAAGAAATCGATATTTACCTGTAAATCAACATTAGTTATAAATATATAATCATAATAATTATTCTTAGAATGTTCATTATAAACCTTTAATGCAGATCCAAAGTAACCAAAATTTTCACTTTCAATTACAGAAACACACAGCTTTCCCTCAATATTAAAAGAATAGGCATTAAATTCTTTTCTTTCAGTAGAATTATCTACTATAGTAACATCACATTTTAAATTTTTGTTTAATAGATCAATCGAATTATGAACAGACTTTAGAAATATTTCTAGTTTATCATATGAATTATAATTTACAGAAATAATAGAAATTTTTTTCATCTTCTACCACCATGCGAACACAATATATAATTTATTAGACGGAAAATAAAAATAAATGATTCTTTTTCTGCCAAAAACATCAGTTTATAATTTGTAAAAAAATGTAAAATTATAGATTTTATATCTCCTGATAAACAACTATCATAAAATTTTATTGCATCTGAAACTGAATCTTGGGAAAAAAATTTTTTTTCATATTCCATCAGCATAGTTTTATTTATTACCCACTGCTCTCGTAATTTTTTTTTACATCCTTTGTTAAATAAATAATCAGAAATCTTTTTTACTAAATTAAATTTATTATTTCTTGTAACATTATTTTCGTGTTGCCTATAAAATAAAACAACATTTTTACTATATACAATCTTATCATCCATTGATGCTATTAATGCAAACCACCAATCATGGTATTTTACATTTTCTGGAATAGGCAAACATTTTTTTAAGAACTCTGTTCTTCCCATTGAACATGCTCCCTGAAAAATGTTTGAATAACATAAAGTTTTCTTATATTCTGCTGACGAAGGTATATAAGTCTGTTTTTTTGTATTCATTAGTGAAAGGTCAAGTCTATTTCCACTTTGATCTATTAATTCTGAATTAGCACCTACAAAATAATTATTTTCAATTGTTTCAAGCAATATCTCTAAATGATCCGAAGTCCATATATCATCTTGATCACAAAAAGCAATATAATTACCAGAGCATAAGCCTATTATCTTTTCAAAGTTCTTCTTAAAACCAAGATTCCTTTCATTCCGAAAAACTTTTACAAAAGAATACTTACTTTTATATTCAAGTAGAATTTTATATGTTGAATCCGTCGAATTGTCATCACATATTACAATTTCATATTCAGTTATAGTCTGATTTATCAAAGACTCCATTTGTTCTTTTAGAAAAAGTTCACCATTATATGTCGCTAAAGCAATAGAAATCATCTCAATCTCTCTTTTTTCTTAGATTTGAATATCCCAAAAGGTAAAAAAGGATAAAACTAATTGTATATAAAAAGAAAGAATGCCGTGATACGATACTTATATTTAATATTGCCATGCTAACAATAATTCCTATACAAACTTTCTCATTATTAGAATATCCTTCAAAGAAATAATCTCCAATTTTACTCCATAGAGAATGAATAAATGGCTGTATGATATTTCCAAATACACCTAATTGCATATATGAAATTCCAAAAGTTCCTGTATTAGGAGCAGGAACAAGTCCATAAAATTTTTCTTTATTTAGCAAATTTAAATAGTTTTCAGTATATACTTTTGGTAGAAATCTTGAAATTAAAAAAACATTATCAGACAAAAAGAACTTGGGATTATTCTGAAAAAAATCATAATAAACATTATTCAGCCACGCTGGAAGAAAAAGTAATCTACGAATTATTAGATAAAAAATAGAATTTGAGCCAAGAATACAATACTCTAATAATGAAATAAAAAAGCCTAGTGCCAATAAAGCTGAAATCTTAATTATAAAAAACTTTGAATCTAGTTTTAGAAAACCACAAGCAGAACCTATTGCAAAATTGAATAAATATCCCTTATCCATACCAATAGAAAAAAGGAGAATCTCATTTATTAACAAAAATATATAAATAAAGATTCTTTTCCTACATAGACAATATGTTGCTAAAAATGGAAAAACAAGTGTTCCTAAAGGCACTTTGAGCCATGAAATAACTGGAGGAATTTTTAATGCTGCAGCTCTAAAAATATAAACATCTTGTAATCTAAAAGAAACTTTGAAATGATTGTATTTATACACGAAAATAATTTCAACAAAAGATAACAATAGAAGCAAAAATAAAAACAATAATTTTGACCTTTTTACAGAGAACCTTTTTATATATATGTTAAGGTAATATATATAATTAAATATTACAAAGTAAATACTCCAATAAGCAATATAATTAAACAAAAAACCAAAACTAATCTTATTCAAACCAATCATAGAAATGTTTGGTAAAAAATCAAATAAAAAAAGTGAAATAAATACCACTGATGAAAAATTAATTTTATACACCAATTTACTTAGTATTAAAGAAAAAACAAGAAAAACTAACCAGCCAAATGCATATAATGCAAAGTTAAAATCTTTATTAAAAGAAACACCTAAAAAATAATCCTCTGGTAAAAGCAAAATAATTTGAATGTCATATAATATTTTGCAAATAGCCATAAAAATTATTCTAGTTATAATAACTAATTGTAGTTTTATTTTTCTCATACTGAATATTCCACAAAATTCTGTTTTCTTCCTAGATAAAATCTATAAACAATAAACAATAATTTGAATGAAACCGTACATTTATGAATTAACATATTTATATTATTAATTTTTTCATTTCGTAATAGTTTTTTTATAGTCAATCTCTCATCTTTCTTACTAAAAAAGAGTACATTCGCTAATTGAACATTGTAATTCCAAGTTATTTTTTTATTAAAAAACTTTTCACTAAAAAAATTGCAAACAGCGTATGAACTTTTTTTAAATTCCATTATTTTAGAAATACTTACAGAATGGCTTGCAGAATTTTCAAGAACACGATACACCGAAGTCGTATAATCAAGGAACTTCACTCTAGATTCATGCGCACAATACAACCACAAAGGATAATCTCCCATGAGCCACCCTTTATTTTCTGGATGTATCTCCTGCTGATAATTCTCCATTATCATCTTTCTAATGCAAACTGTAAGAGTTGGAATATTATTTCCTTTTTGTAGCAATTCTTCAAAACTTCGTTCTTTTGAGCCAAAACTTCTTTTAGTGAATTTCTTTTTTTCTTGCAGAAACTGTTTTGCTTTCGTATAACACATCCCATACTCAGGATTCTTTTCTAAAAAATCCACCTGCATTTGCAACTTATTTTCGTCAATCCAATAGTCATCGCCTTCGCAAAAAGCCACATACTTTCCCTTCAAAGCTGCATTCACAATTCTAACAAGACTTCCGTCATGCTTGGAATACTGATTCTCTGTTTCATAAATCGGCTTGATGATTTTTGGGAACTTTGCCTGATATTCACGAATAATATCAGCAGTTTTGTCAGTACTGGCATCATCATGTACGACAACTTCGAACGGAAAGTTCGTCTTCTGCATCAAAAATCCATCTAAAGCCTGTGCAATATACGGCTCATGGTTATAAGTAATACAACGTACAGAAACAAGAGGTGTATCAGAATTATCTACACCCCAATTCTGCATTATTTGTTCTTGAGTAATATTAATCATAAATAAAAAAATCCTAGATTACTTATTTCTTTCAATTTGGCTATCAGGCAAATACTCAGGAGGTTTTGCTGGATTGAAGAAATATGTTATAAGAAAAATTGCAAACGCTCCAAAAGCAGTTATTGCAACTTTTGCATATTTTGATTTCACATTTATTTTTAGTTCAATAAAATCCTTAAAAACACCTCTAATTATTAAAGCAAGGCTTAAAGATATGATTACTCTCATTATCAAATATTTTATGCTTGTATCGATTTTTAATGTAAAGCCCAAAACAACAGTAATGAAAAGAATTATTATTCCCAATCCTAAAGGCAATGGTTCATAATGTTTTGTTCCCATATGTAATTTTTCTTTTGAATCAAATCCAACAACAGAAAGATTTTGTTTCACAAATTCCTCTTTATACATTTCTGAATCTTTCTTACGATAAGTTGCATACAACTGTTCAGATGTTGCTAAGAAATTTTGAGGACTTTTGTATGATAAATTCAAATTCTCACTTACAGCCTTTAAAGCTTTGAAAAATTGCAAACTAAAATCAAAAATGTTTTTAATGCTGTTTAATAAATCTTCCCTCTGTATTCTATTTTTTTCAGTCTTCGATTCTTTTACAATGTAATTTTCAAACTGTGAATAAAACTTTGCACCTGCCTGAAATAATTCGTTGTATGAATCTACAGTCATATTTTTTAGAACAACTTGCAATTTTGCATTTAATAAATCCTTCTGTTCTAGAACCTTATCTAAATTATCCATTTGTTTCTGTTTGTAGTTTTGCTAAAATCTGTTGAATTATATTTATTGAATCAGTCATATCAATACTTTTTTGCAAATACACAGCTTTATTTTTTATGCAAACATTGATTATTACATCTAAATCATCATCATTTAAATCATAGTTTCTTCTTGATAATCGCAAAATCTCATTTAAAACATTCTGCAATTCCTCATTTGAAGGACGTTCTACAAATTTATATTTTCTATAAATTAATCTATATAATTCATCATATGTCATATAGTTTTTTCTCCGCATTAGAATATAAAAGAACAGTTATATCACTTTTTCAAACACCTGCTTTATTCTCGAAATCTCTGGCTGATACAAAGTAAGATTGTTATAGTCAAAACCACTCATCGAAAATCCAAAAGGAGTAAGAAGCAGATTCTTTTCCAGAATTGTATTTAGCTTATTACAAATCTGTGTATCAAAGTTTTTGCCTAAAAACTTTTTATATAATGCATCATAATCTGCTTGATAGCGATTATTTAAATCTTCAAGGTGCTCTTGAAATTCTTTAGAAATATCTTCTGATGTCATAAAATAACCTATAGATTTATAAATAAATAATCAGCTAATTTGTCAGTCTTTTCTTTATACCATTTCATTCCATGCTGTTTTAAAGAAACATTTCTATGATTTATCTTTGCCATTGGTATTTCAAAGACTTTGTCTGAATTTGAGATATTAAAAACAGTATAAAAATGCTTATACAAGTAACTTTCCTCTCTACATGAACTTATAATAGCATCATAAGGTGAATTTGCATTTGTAAAACTCAACGCATCATTAATAATGTCAGTGGTATCAGATGCCGAATTTATAATCACTTTTTTCAATCCGTCGGAACTCTTTGCTTTTTCAAGTACAGCTTGAAAATCTTTTCCACTACCAATTGCAGGTATTTTTCCTACAATACAAGAATATCCATGATTTGATAGAAGATTATGTGCAAAGCGAATTATTGCGTTAGTTTTACCGACATTTGTGGAACCTTCAAAAAGTAAATATTTCATAGTATTAGCATACTCTCCATCCAGCAAATTCACCAAATCATATATATGATTTGGTGATTCCAATTAAGTTAACTCATACTCAAAAATATATCAGATATTAAGCTTTAAGTTTCTTTTCAATGTAAGAAACGAATTCTCCAACATTCTTTGCCCCAACAATCTCTTCTGTTGTGAATTTTATCTTGAACTTCTTCTCGATTGCTCCAATAAGTTCCATGTGAGAAAGGGAATCCCAGTCCTCAACATCATCTGCTGTCATCTCATCAGAAATGATAAGTTCATCATCAAAGAACACATCTCTGAAAATACCTTGTAATTCTTCTCTAATATCCATTTTTAATATCCTCCTGTATTGACAGATTTACATATATGTTCCACCGGATAAATTCAAGTTTATCCCGGTAGTATAACTTGCTTCATCTGAAATTAAATATTTAAGCGCTCCGCAAACTTCTTTTAATTCAATATTTCGTTTCATTACTGAATTATTTGCGTTTAGCTCTTTTGTCCGTTCATCAATATTACTTAAAAATTTTGTTTCCATCATTGCTGGAGAAACAACATTAAAAGTAATGCCACTACCAGAATATTCGCTTGCTAAAGCTTTTATAAATCCAACCAAAGCATACTTTGTAATAACATAGTAACTAAGAAACTTTGGTGGAACTCCTAATGTATATTCCGTTCCAATAGCTATGACTCGACCAAACTTTTCTTTTTTCAAGTTTGGAAGTAACCATTTACATATTTTTCCTAGGCTGCCAACTTGAATATCCAATTCATATTTTGTCTTTTCCCAATCAAAATCTCGTATTCTCATATACTCGAATTTATTTGCTGCAAAGTGAATTATGTAGCTGGGTAGACAATTTTGTTTCTCGATTTCTGATTTTACACTTTCTATATCTGCATCATTTGCTAAATCACATTTTAACAAACGCAAATCAATGTTGCAGAGCTGCATTTTTAATAAATCATCAGAATTAGAAAAATATGTGCCATATACAATATATTTAGATGTACTTTCTATCCTATCTAATTCATAAATGAATTGTTTTGCTAAATCTGATGAAGCTCCCAAAAGCAAAAAAACATTTTTCATTCTTCTAGTTCTCCTTAATCTGGACTGTCAGTTTTGCTCTTGAAACCTTTTCACCAAGTTGGTTTCTTATTTCTGCGTATAACCTAATCGTACTAAATTTTTCATCAATTTCTTTTACTGTACCTTTTACGGTTAATGTGTCACCAATATATACAGGAGCAGGCCATTCAACTTCACATTTTTTGAATATACAGTATTTTCCTGGTAAATAGACTCCAACTAAAGTAGAATAAAAAGAAGCAGTACACATTCCATAGACAATTCTATCTTTAAACCCGCCGTTTCGTGCATAATCTGCATCGGTATGCATCGGATTTATGTCACCACTCAGCTCTTTAAATGAGGACATTTTTTCTTCAGTTAGGGTAACAACAAATTCTTCTGTTTGTCCAACTTTGATTTCGCGCAATGAATATGCGTTCATACAAGTATTTCTCCATATTTTATTGGTAAAGACTCTTTTTCAAAGCCTTTCGATATTAGATACTCATATCGTTTTTTTTCAGGAACATCCTCACTTATTTCAAATCCAAGAGAATCATAAAATGCAGAAACCATCGCATTTTTTTTTGTAGGAATGTATTCTCCGATGATCGTCTTACAGCCCTTCTTTTTGGCTAATTCATAAATCTTTTCAAAGACAAGATTTTCAACTTTTCTTTTTAATACTCGGCAAGACATAACCCAAGATTCTATAAAGCAAGTTTCTTCATCAAACCTTAAAACTATACAAGATATAATTCCATATTCACTGAATTTGTCTTTTAACTTAACATATAAACAAACCGCGTTATTATCTTTACATAATTCAGAAATCTCACTTTCAGAATACCGCATTGTTCGTAGATTAAATTGGTTAGATTTATTTAATAATTGTGCAAATCTGCCAATGTTTGAATCATCCACGAGGCCAATTTCAGCAGACATATTTAATGCTTTTAAATATTCATCATAATCAACAAATTGAGAAAGCAATTCTTCTCTATTTTTATTTTCTATGTATGAATTATTACGAAGAATATCTTCTTTCGTGATTTTTATCCAATCAAATGGGTTCTCTTTATCCAATTGATTGACATATAAAGCAGGGTCAGCCGGTACATCTACTACATAGACCTCTGGCAAAAACTGTTTGACAATTTGTCTTTCAGCAGGATTATCATCAAAGAAAACCAGAGTGTCTATCCCGATATTTAAAGAACTGGCAATTCTTTTTAAATTAGTTGCCTTATCTTCCCAATTTGCAACAAAACAAGATATATCATTTAGCCTAAGAATCATATTAGGATTCTTCTCAAAAGGCTCTTTTGCTATTTCTTCATCATTTTTGCTGCAAACTGCTAGTATTACTCCTCTTTGTTTTAAAGTTAAAACATATTCCTGGAAATATCTGTATGCTTCACCAACTGCATTATTTGGATCAATTTGAATTCCATCATAGCCTACGTCTCCAACTACTCCACCCCAGACTGTATTATCCAAATCTAAAACAAGGCATTTCTTTGTTTTGCCCTTTAAGGCCAAAATATTTTTACAGAATGGGTCTACGAAATACGGAATGTAATCTAATCGACAATATGCCTTACTAAGAAAGTATGCAGAATAGTCAAACCAATTATATTTTCCAAAAAATGAAGCTATTCGATCTATATCTATAACCGAAACATTGTTTCTCTTATTTACACGAAGTTGTGAGTTTACTTTCTCGAGATAATTAAATTTTGAATATGATTCGACAAATTCAAGATTTCCTAGACAATGCTCAGGTGGTATGACAAAAGTACTTTGAAGAATTTGAATATTTTCAATTGAGGCTAATTTCTCCCAGACATTCGAATAATAATTGTATTCTTGTTCAACAAATGTATTTACATCATTCTCTGTAGTTAGAGGTGCTGGCCATTTTTTTATATCAAGATAATGAGGAAGAATGATAACAATATTTGGCTTAAAAACATATAAAGGAGACTTAGAATCAAAAACATCCATATTGATTCCATTGTATTCGCCCTCATATATAAGGGCTTCAACACCTTCACAATGAAGCATATATCGAAGAATCATAACAAAATACTGTATAGATGCAGAACCTAAGACTGCAATTTTTACATCGACTTTCTCACCTGTTTTTTCTTTTGCAAAGCGCCTTGATGCTTTTATTACTTCTTCATAATTTTTCATGATAATAAGCCCCTGTATAAATCACTACAAATCTAATTTACTTTTCGCTGCATCCCTTTTTGCCAAGGAGCTTCATTATCATTGTATCGAATAAACTCTTCATTCAATAATCCAAAAGCATCTTCATCATGCCAAGTGCCATTCTTGAATGTTTTTTTTCTATAGGTTCCTTCCTTTACAAATCCCAATGACAATATGAGTTTTCTGGAAAAAATATTATAGTCCAAAATTGAACCTTCAACTCGATGCAGCCCCAATTCATCAAATGCATATTTTAAGATTGCATATAAAGCATTTTTCGTATCGCCTCGCTGACGATTTTTTTCAAATGGATTTATTTTATAATGAACAAACGCTGTACGATTTTTCCAATCTATATCAGAAAGGACAATCATTCCAATTGTTGTACCATCGTTAAGTTCCATCATCCAGCGTATTTGTTTATCAGAACATCTAAAATTCTTAATCCATTCAGCTTGCGCAAAATCAGAAACAGGTGGATTCCATCCAACAGTCATAGCCTCAACTTCGCTTGAATTCATCAAGAGCTTCAAGAGAGCTGCGTCTTTTTCTTCAATTGCTCTAAGAATAATATTTCCAAAATGTAAATTCATCGATACCCTCTAATGATTTTTTCATATAAAGGCTATCTTTCTTTTGTTCTGCTTCGTAGCAAAAGCCGTGTCTCTCGTAAAATCTGCGTGCAACAACATTGTCTTTCGCAACTTCAAGCCGTAGTGTTTTCATTCCTTTTTGAACGGCAGTTCTTTCACACCAACTCATCAAGGAACTTCCTGCTCCAGCTTTTTGACTTTCCTTGCGGACTGCAATCAGCGTGATATATGCTGTCCTTCCTTGAACATCATTTGCATAAAGGGCAACATAGCCAATTACATCTTGTATGTATGCAACACAAAAATCTGCAAGCAAGTCTATTTTTTGAAACAAAGAAAAATAGTCTTCGCGCCCTAAGACGCTCCTTGCAAATGCTGTGTCGCACACACGCATCGCATATTCTTTCTGTACGGAAGAATGGATTTGTGCCAGTAAGACTTTACTGTTCGCCCCCCCCCGCCGTTCATATTTATAGTAGTTTTATTCAAAAGCGAATACAGCAACATATCCGTAAACTTTCCGTTCTTGAATACTGCCTGTCGCCGCACACCTTCATGAACAAAGCCACATTTTTCATACACATGCTGTGCTCTTTTGTTTTCAGACAGAACATCAAGTTCAATTCTATGTAAACCATAGCTTTTAAAAGCATGTTCACACATTGCCTGCACAGCGAAAGTACCGGCACCTTTTCCCTGTCCTTCATTTCCAATCATAATATGAAGTGTAGCAGAGCGGTTTATAAAGTTAATATCACAAAGAGAAACAAGTCCAATTATATCGTCACATTCTTCTGTTACGATTGCACAGCGAATTGCGTTTGAACGAGACTGCATGTAACCTTCATACCATTTTTCATCAACTTCCTGATTTATAAAACGGTAAGGAGCACCCAACAGAGAAATTATTTCCTCATCATTACGCCAAGTATTAATTTTTTTTAGGTCTTTTCGTTCAAGTTCTCTTAATTTATACATTCTTTAATCCTTTCAGAGATGTATTCCATTTCTTCTTTTCCATACCTCTGGTCTACAGGAAGCGGAAGAATATTTTTCGCCATCTTGTATTCCAAATCAGATTCCTCGCACACATCGAACACATCAGGCCACAAGGTCGGGATATAGATTTTTTGTGCCTGCAACTTTTTTCTGACTTCCGCGCCGTTTTCCAAGTAAAGCGGATAGGCGAACGCGCCTTCTGGAACAGAAAGTTTCAGTTTGTTCAGACCGCTGAATTTTTCATGCAGATAAGCGAAATTTTCAGTCCGCACATTTTTGATTCGCTCGTAGTCAAGCGAGCGCATGATGTTTTCCGTAAGCGCGGACATTCTCTTTATCGGCTCAGACGCAAAAAATTCGTTGTTCGCCACAAACTGCGGATAAAACTCGCTCGCGGTCTTTTCAAAGCGACCAAGCAAAAAGCCCATCCGCTCATAAGAAAAATCTGTTTCAAATTCCTCGTCCAAGCGCGAGTCCGTGTATAAATACGCGCCGTCCGCCACGCCAAAGAATTTACGGCAGTTGTAGATTGTCGGAACATGGGGCAAAGGCATTTGGAAGAACGCCTGCACATTGTCCACAATCAGATTTTTTGCCGAACGCGAAATCTCCGTGATTTTCTCATTTGTAAGCTGACCGTAGTAATTCACCAGATAAAACCCGTCGTTTGTAAAATCTACATTCGGCGGGACAATCGGCTCAAAATTTTCCATAATATGGTAAAAGCAAACTTCAACGCCGTATTTCTTGCACACACCTAGAACTGAATCACAAAGAAAATATGGAATATAAATCCGCCGTATGCCGTGCAGTTTCATAAGGTATGCGAGCGCATTCCGAGAACAGTTGAGCTTCACCGCATTTTCGTGAAACTGTGAGCCGTGGTAGTGTTCAAATTCTATGTAGCCGCCGAGTTCTTTCATACAGATTCATTACTCTCCAATTTTGTAAAAGACATACTAATTTGTATATTTCTTTGATTAGTTCCCGATAAATCCATAAAAGTGAAGCCTTTTACTTGATAATAATGATTAAATTCTTTCCAAAAATTTTCATAATTCTCTTGTATAGAAAAATCTCTTTCCGATTCATCAAAGGTAGGGATTATATATACATAATTATATGAAAGAAAGCGGAACAGCCCCACTGCGTAAGGAATATCTTTGTTATCCATATCCTTACGGATGTAAGTCATCACGAATGGCTTTTTTCCCATCTGAGTAAAAAGGATACCTTTTCATTTCTGGAGCAATTGTAAACTTTGCTCCCAAGTTTTTTTCATTCTTTGTTAAATTGGCAGTATCACTTTCATCTTTAACTAAACCAAAATCGCAAAAACAAGGCTTATTGTTAAACCAAAGAATATTATCTGGTTTTATATCACGATGAGAAAAGCCTAAATCATGAATTATTTTTAATGTTTTTGCTAAATCAACTGCTATTCCTATTATTGCATCAAACTTTAATTTGTTTTGTTTAATATATTCTGTAAGTTTTACAGCTTTGGGCATTACATACCATAAATCACCTTCTGATGAATCTAAAATTGGAATTATTCCTTGCACATCTTTTAAATTTTCAGAAACAGTTTTTATCTCTTTCAAAAATCTAGTCTTCTTTTCTGAAGAGAGAGTATTATTTTTTAAGCATTTTAATGCAAAATGTTCATCAGGATTACTTTCGATTTTAGCAACTTCATAAACATTTCCATTTCCACCAGCACCGATTTCTTTTATTTTTTTATAAACACTTTCCCAAATCATATTTTTCAATCAATTCACTCATTATAATCCAATATATCCACAAATTTATTTAATTCAACTTATTGACCTATAAAATATCTACAGAATATAAATTTTCAAAATTATCTACAATCCTATTCATAACTTCACGAGACTCATAATGCATTATCAAAACGCCAAGTGCTGCATTAGCTCCCAAGAAGGATTCTATTTTATCACCAGGCTTTACATAGATATGTTTTTCGATAATACGCTTTTCAAGTTCTGGGGAAAGCGTACAGTTATTTAATACTCCGCTACGAGAAGAGTGGAGTATTAAATGACTGACAAAATTTGAAATTTTGTCAGTCATTTTTACCTCTGAAAGAGGTTCGCCAAGCGCAACTTTTATCGCTCTGTCCAAAAAATTAAAACCAGTCGCACATTCAATAACTTTCGGTGTAAAATTACCGCCATTTCTAGCACCGATATCAATTATATAAACTTTACTGTCCTTTTTTGAAACACGAAGCTCTACATTAAATCCACCATTTTTAAAACCTACTTTAGAGATAAACTGTTGTATCTGATCTTTACATTGCTCAACAACCTCAGCAGAATGTTCTGTAGGGTATGTTGTAGAATATGGGACAAGGTTATTTATTTTCTCATCAAAATGATGGTCGCCTAAATAGAGAAATGATACATTTCCATTTTCTACAAAGCCGTCACCATGTAGCTGTCTTCCTTCAGGCTCAATGTATTCTTCAACTATAAATTTCTTACATTTTGATTTAGACAATGCAACTTCTACAGCTTCTTTTACTTTTTCTTTGTCATATATAACCGTAACACCTTTAGAACCAGAAGAATCTACGGGTTTAATAATTACAGGAAGCGAAAAATCATCTAAATGTTTTTCAACATCGGCTGCATCAGAAAAATTACCAAACTTTGGAACATTAATTCCATTCTTATACAAAAAATCTCTAAAGAGATTTTTCTCTGACATTATTTTTACAGCTTCATAAGGATTACCAGAAAGTCCAAGTTTTTCTGCAACATAGGCAGCCGTTGCAGCTGCAGGATCTGAATTATATGTCATAATTCCGTCTACTTTTAATCTTTTTGCAAGATTTAGCACTGCTTCTAAATCCGTTGTAGAATCAAAATAGGCTTCATCCGCAATCTTGTGCCCAGGATTTTCTGGAATATAATCACAAGTAATTGTATAAATTCCAAGTTCTTTTGCACGTTTAATTAAAGGTACGTGCATTTCCATTGCACCAAGTATCAAAAGCTTTTTCATGCGGCACTCCTGAGATCAAAGCAGGAGTAACCGCAAAATTTTACAATCTTAGCGTCCCCCCCCCCCCCCCCGTTAGATATAAATAACTCTATTTTAAGCCATTCATTCTGTTTTTCCATGGTTTTATCAAGTTCTTCTCGGCTTTCAAAACGAAGGAACATATCACCAAGAGACATATTTGCACCAGTAAATGAATGAACTTTGTCACCTTCTTTTGCTGTCATATCAATAAGTTTTACATATTTCTTTTTAATATCATCGTCAATCTTCAATGTCTTAAAAATTCCGCTCTGACCAGGGCGCGCATGAATTACAGCCTCGCACCATACGCCGTCACATTCTGTCTGCTTTACTTCAGGAATTGGAAGCCCAACTGCATTGCAAACTTCTGCTTCGATAAGATCTACACCATAAGCCAATCTTTGAAGTTCTGCAATCTTACATCCTCCACCACGAGGAGACACTTCCATTATGTATGGCTTCCCATTTATACCAACGCAAGATTCAATATTATAAATACCAGTTTTAATTCCAAGCAAATCAAAAAGACGTTGAATTTCTTTTGTCAGATAATCCTGATGCATCTGTTTCATAGAAGAAGGCCAGATAATCAAAGCTGGTGTATAGGGATTCTCAGCTTCTTTATCAAAAAGCTGATCTGAATAGGTAATAAACTTTAGTTCGCCATTTACAGTAAAAGGATCAGTACTTGAATGATAACCTTCAAATGTAAGAAAATCTTCTATAATGAAATGTCCATTATGAGAACCATTTAAAGCAATCTCGATAGCACTTTCCAAATCTTCTGGCTTTTCAACTTTTGTAACACCTTTGCTTCCTGCACTATCTACAGGCTTTACAATTACAGGCCAAGTAAAAAAATCAATATCAGAAAATGGAGCTTTTTTGTCAGAATAACTTTTTGCATGAGGAACATTAAATCCATGCTCCGTAAGAAAAACTCTGAAAAGCCCTTTATCTTGCAATATTTCTGCCGATTTGTATGAACACTGGAATGGCAATCCCATTCTTTCCGCAACATAAGCTGCAGTTACAACACCTGGGTCACAAGCAAATGACATAACACCATCAATATGCAGGTTCTGTGCTATATTAAGAACTTTATCTTTCTCAATAATACTTACATTCACATATTCATCAGAATGTTTATGTGCAATATTGTCAGGAAGATAATCTGCCGTTATTACATAGATTCCAAGTTTATGAGCAACTTCAATTACTGGAATTGCATAACGTGAGCCACCCAAAAGTAAAAGCCTTTTCATTTTTTATTTCCTTGTTGCATTATTATTATATTATTCTCCAATGCATTTTTTATTACATCAGGAATAGTAAGCCCATCTTTATTACTAAATAAATATAAATCTTTTTTTGCTCTACTAGCTCCCAAATATAAATCATTTAAAAATCTTCTTTTATATCCACTTTGATTAGGAGCAGTTTCATTATAAATACTATAACACCCTACCAAAATAATTATTTCAAATTGTAAACCTATAACATAAGAAGGCTTACTTATAAAAACATTTCGTCTTACATGCTTTAATATATGAGTAACTCGAGACGAATCAATAATTTTAAAATCAGTATTATTTTTCGTTTTTCCAATTAAAGCTGCAAATAAATCATCTTGCAAAGAAAGAATAGCTACTCTTGTATTCCCAGATAATTCTTTTGCTTTCTTTATAGCAAAATCTATTTCTTCATCTTTATTTTCACAGTAACAAAATTTTGGTAAAATACCATCTTCTTGTTTTGACGAACTACATTTTATTTTATTATTCCAATCTTCACCAAAATCTAATGTTGGATAAGAAGAATCTATATGCTTAAGAAATTTCAATATTTGCTTTGTATATCTATAAGTTTCTGTAAGACAAATATCAACTGGATTTCCAAGTTCCTTTTCAATTTCAGGATTCATACCTTTAAAAACATCTGTTATTCCATATTCTGAATAAACTTCATCAACAGACTGTTTAGGATCTAACGACATTATTAAAACAGGATATTTTTGAGGGTCGCGTGTCAAATATTGAAGCACAGCCTTTTCCTGTGCATTAAATAATTGCATCTCATCTACAAAAATATAATCATAGCCTTCTTTTTTTCTTGCTCTAAACCATGTAAACATTGTCAACATGTTTATATAATCATTAATTATTTGATCAGAAGTTATTTTACCTTCTAATTCCAATTTCTCTATTAGTTTACCATATATTGAAAAAACAATTTCTTTTTCGACATTTCTATTTAGCGGAAGCATCCAATTTCGACGCTCAAGGCTAATGTATTTTTCTTTATCAGTAGAAATTGGTTTAAATCCATTTGCCATAATGATACATGTAATTTCTATCATTATATTCCATGTAAAATTATTATTATTATTAGATATAGAATTAAACTGTTCTTTAAAATCATCAGAACATTTTGCTTGCACTAGTTTCCAATCACTTTTTTGATAATTAATAATTATTTCGTTTAAGAGTTTTATCTGCTCAATTTTTCCACTAAAACTATCATCTCCAAGTACTAAAGTATCATAATCTTCTATAGGAACTTTACTTTCAGCTAATGCAAGTAATGGAAAAGCATCAATTTTTGTTCCAGCTTCATAATCAATGTTACTAATAAAATCACTGACTTGACAGGCAACAGCCCAACTATGACAAGTAAACAAAATCCGAGCTTCAGGATGTTCTCTCAACAATTTTATAGCTTTTAATTCCATTGCCAATGTTTTCCCAGTTCCAGCAGGACCTCGTAACTTTATAGCTTTTTCAGCAGGTTTATTTAGAAATGCAGATTGTAAATGAGACAAGCACTTTACCCAGTCGTCATAGGTATAGGACTTTTGTCGCTCGTCATTAAAATATAAATCAAACTTTATATCATCTTCTACTAAAATTTCTCTTTCTGTTTTTTGCTTATTATATAGTTCCTTTATTTTTGAGCGAGATGATAAAACTGAATTAAATAATTCCATATTTGGAATTGAGTCTTCTATACGTTCAGTTTTGGAAGTTGTAACTTTGAAAACAAAAAAAGCACCTGTTTGGTTTGTGTTAATAATAATAAAAATATGACAATTAGCAACATTCAAAACTATCCTATTATCCTTACAAAAGGCCTTAGACGGAATATATCCAAGCAAATTATGATTTTGATTATATCTAACTACAAGACTCTGAATTTCCAAAAGTGCATCAGAAATAAGAGAGTAGTTATTATTGAATGCACTAAAAAAGCAGTTATCGATAATTATAAAAGGAAGATTTTCAATATGAGAATCTTTTGTATTACCAGAGAGAATTACATCAGTTGCATTTGAAATAGAAATTCTATAGTATTTATCAGAATTAGGAAATTCATTATTTATAAGAATATCTTCATTTACAGTATTAGCAATTACCAATATCGATTGCTCTGTCAATACTAAATTCTTCATTTCACAACTCCTCAATAAGCATTTTGTTTATCTCAGATTTATTTTTTTCAAATTTCTCTGGTTCGCCAATATCAGAAAAAACAGCACCTAATTTTTGAGTCAATTTATATAAATATGGAGCTTCTAAATGTCCAATACGATATAAATTATTTTGTTTTTCAATATCATCTTGAGAGATTGTATTTATAAATCGCAAATGAACAATATAACCATAATTATCATTCTGATTTGGTATTTCACTAATATAGTATTTGTCTCCAGGTAAAGAATTTAATTTTGATAAAAATTTCCCTTTAATTTTTTTTACTTCTTCATCAGTTATAGTATTTTTATTATTATTTATTTTGTATATATCAATACAATCCTCTATTGAATATTTAGATTTAACTTTTATTGATTTTAGCACTTCTATTTTTGCTATCAAATCTTCATTCTTTAATAAATCTTTGAGATAAGCTAATTCCAAACTCAATAAAACGGAAAGAAAAGTTTCCGATTTTTCAGCTTTTAACAATCTATAAACATTTTTTAATACAACATCTTCCAACTTAGTAATTTCTTTTGAAATAAAGTCATCATACATCACTTCTGTAGCAATATAATACTTTACAGTTGTGATAGTACAATATGAAATAATTCTCCGACATTTTTTCTTAGCAATATCACAATCACCAGTAACAACAATTCCATATTTTTCATCTTCATTTTTCGAAGGAAAGAAAAGAATATCACCTTGGCGCAATGGCGTAGAATTATCGATAATTTCAGAACATTGCTCAGTTTTCATTTTCCGCACACAACCTGCAAAACTCTCTCTACATCTTCATCTGTCAAATCTGCATACATCGGAAGACACAGCACCTGCTCTGCAAGTTTATTTGCTACAGGAAGATTCTCTTTTCTTGCAGATTCCAGTCCATGATATACAGGGAAGTTTGAAATAAGAGGATAAAAATAACGGCGGCCAAGAATATTATTCTCTTTAAGCTTTGCATAAAGTGCATCACGGCTCATTCCGTATTCTTTTTCTGTGATGAAAATCGGGAAATATGAATAATTATGTCTAACGCCCTCTATATCATCTAAATATCGAATACCAGCCACATCGTTCAATGCCGATTTATACATCTCTGCAACTCTCTTTCTACGAGTAATGGCATCATCAACTTGCTTCAAGTTCAATAAGCCCCAAGCAGAACGAAGTTCATCCATCTTGCTGTTAATTCCAGGAGCGACAACTGTAACTTCATCTGCAAAGCCAAAGTTCTTGAGATAATCGATTCTCTTCTTGGTTGCTTCATCACGACAAATCAATGCACCGCCCTCAACCGTGTTATACACTTTTGTCGCATGAAAAGAAAGCGTGCTCATATCGCCAGCTTCAAGAATTGAGTTTCCATTTACAGTAACGCCAAAAGCGTGCGCTGCGTCATAAATCACTTTAAGACCGTAGATATCCGCAATTTCTTGAATCCGCTTTGTGTCGCAAGGAGTTCCATAAACGTGAACAGGCATAATCGCGGTTGTATTTGGAGTTATTGCCGCCTCAATTTTGTTCACGTCGACATTTCCAGTCTTCTCATCAACATCAACAAAAACAGGCTTTAAGTTATTCCACCAAATAGAATGAGTTGTTGCCACAAAGCTGTAGGGAGTTGTAATCACTTCTCCTGTTATTCGCAAAGCCTGCAAAGCTGTAATAAGAGGCAATGTTCCGTTTGTAAAAAGCGATAAATATGGAACACCAAGATATTCTGCCAAAGCCTTTTCCAGCTCTTTGTGATAATGCCCGTTATTTGTAAGCCACTTTCGCTGAAAAATATCCTCAAGGCATTTTTCAAAATCCTGCAAATTCGGCAAAAGCGGAGATGTTACTGTGATTGTTGTGTTTTCAGACATAATATTAAACCTGTTATTCGTTTCTGTAAAAATTGTCTTATCAAATCTATTGCTACACACACTACAAAGACGCAAATAGTACAAGTAAGTGCATGAAGCATAAAATATTTATCATTCTCAAAATGCCATACATTATTGCAAACATCTTGCCAAAGCCATTTACGCATTGTGTCGCTAGATGCATGGATAAGTAATACGCCAAAAGTGGCTGAAGAAATTGTGTTTATAAACCTGTTTTTACCAAGTGAAATATTCTTAAAAAAACAAAATGCAAATACTGAAGTCAAAAGAGCAAGTATCTTATTAGAATCTGCCACAAAATAATAATATGGAAAAATTCTTTTAACTTTTACTGATACAAAATATATAAAAGCCACGCTGACCCATGACAACAAAAGGAAAACTAAAGCAAATATTCCAGAAATTTTTTTATCATCAAAAATCTTACACGGATAAAGCCTTATATAAGCAGCAATAAGATATAAAGTTACATACCAACTTATATACTCAAAAGTAGAATTTAGTAAGAATGTTGGAATAATTGAAAATATTACAACAAGAGTTATTAAAAATCGTTTGTATAATTTGTGCTCTATACTTCCAATGAACTTGTTTATAAAAGGAACCAATGCATAAAATGCAATAAAAGAACTTGTAAACCCTTTTCCAAATCCGTATGCAACACCAAAAAGTGCTTTATAGCATTCTTTTAGTGAAAAATCTTCATATCCTGAAATCAGGAAAATCAAATATATGACAATTCTGTAAAATTTAACTTCACAATAAAGGTGTATTAACTTTCTCCATTTAAATTCTTGTCTGCACATAAAATAGCCCGTTACAAGAACAAAGCAGTTTATTGCAGTTTTACCGCCCCAACCATAAATCAGAGCTAAACAAGAGTACCCCCCCCCATTTCTTAAAACAAACTGATTTACAGAATCAATTACACCAGAATTCACAATATAGTGATGTGCAATAATAATCAGCATTAAGATTATGCGCAAGGCTTCTATATTTGAATCACGAACTTTCTTTATCTCATTCATATTCATTATTTACTAAAAAACTTCTCAGTCACAAAACTTTTCAAATAGTTAAATGATTCTAATTGAAATAAAGCAGAACCAAGTGTATAAAGCGCAATTCCACACAAAATTTGAATTAACAGTTTCAGCAATGCTGCAAGAGAAAACATATTGATAAATGAAATCAAAACTCCCATACACACAGCAAGTGCAATTCCTGGCAAAATATCTTTTAGCTGTTCCAAATATCCATAATTCAAAAGTTTCTTGTTTGGAAACGAGTTTATTATCTGCCCTAAAAAACTCGTCAGAAGCAAACTATATGCCATCACCATCACACCAAACCACATTGTAGAAAATAGAACAGTTAATCCCATTATCTTTTTTGCAATTTCTAGCTTTAAGAACAAATCGCTCCGCCCCATTGCCTTAATCGCATTTAAGTTTGCAGTATGAATCGGAAAAAACATATATGTTACGCAAAAAATTCGAAGGTATGGTACACAAGAAAGCCATTTATCCGTAAGCAAAAGATGAACAATCACAGGCGCACACGCAGCTAAGCCCATCATCAATGGCGCAATGCAATAAGTACTCGTTTTTATTGCCCGCCTTGTCATTTGTTTTACACGTTCTCTATCTTCTTGCGATTCAGACATCACAGGAAGAAGCACGCTATCGATTGCATTATTTATGTTTCCAACAATCGCTTGCGGAAAAAGATTTCCTTTATTATAGAAAGCTAAATCTTGCGAAGAATACTTTTTACCGATTATAAGCTGTCTTAGATTATTATAAATTGTATCTAAAAGAGCCGAAACAAGCAGTTTCCAGCCATAAGAAAAAAGACCTTTTAATCTTTCAAATGAAAAAACAAAACTTGGATACCAGCGAACCGTTATCCACAAAAGTATTGTATCTATAGTCAAATTGATAAGTTGCTGAGAAACCAAAGCCCACACACCAAAACCGTGATATGCAAGCCAAATCCCAACAACAGCAGCAGTTACCGTTCCTGTCAACGTTGCAAAGAAAAATTTTCTAAACTGCAATGTTTTTGAAACATACGACTGCTGAATATTTTTTACACCCGAAATCAATATTGTAATGCTTAAAACTCGAATTACAGCAGTCAATTCTGCATTTTTATAAAAACGCGCAATATACGGAGATGCAACAAACATCAAATCATAAAGCACAAGACAGAAGACTATATTTGTGTAAAATACTGTAGAAAAATCTATATTATCAGCATCTTTTTTCTGAACCAATGCAGAACCAAGCCCAGAATCCACAAACACATTCATTATCGTAATGAATACTGTGATTAAAGCTATTGTTCCATAATCCTCTGGCGTTAAAAGTCGAGCAAGTACAATCGCAACAACAAATTGAACAACTTGCGCCCCTGTACGCTCTAAAAACCTCCAAATGAGATTTGAAAATACATTTTGACGTGTAATTGGCATGAATTATTTTTTTATATGCAATACTGAAAAAAATAACTAATTACGAAAAATATTTTTAGGATTTATAATAAAATACGATAAGAAGAAAAATGTAAAGACACCTTTCCCCTAGAAGAACACCGATTTTTTGCTTACAATCTCCCCGTGCTCTTTAGAAAAAAATATGTTCGCCATTCGGTATGCGTGCTTGAACCAAGCTCCGTGCCAACAATGGTTGCCTTTACTATCCTCATCATAAAACAAGTATCGTCTTTTGTCAATATGTTCAGAATATGAATAACCTTTCTGCATCGCACAAAACGATGTTGCAGTACGCCCAAAAGCAAAATAGTTTTGGACGTACAAGATTTTATATTTGGACGCGGAACATTTTGTTTTTGGGCGCAGAGGATTTTTTGGAACGCCGAAAAAGAGTTTTTAACTCATCGGAAAAGAATTATTATACTTTCGGCGAATATTTTATTATCTTTTGATTGACAATTATACAAAAGTATAATATTATAATGTCTATAAGGTGAATAACCTTTTCGTATGTCCGTGAAAGATACGGTACTATATTTCAGCCTAAGTAGGAGAAGGCTATGTCAGACGGAAAAGAAAGTATTTTTTCGAGGAGGGTGAAAGAGTTAATGAAGGAAAACCGCTATTCGCAGAAAAAACTGTGCGAGATTTGCGGTGTAACCGAGGCAGCATTCAGCCGCTATATGACGAGCGACCGATTGCCGAGAACAGATGTGCTTGCAAACATTGCAAACACGCTGCATACAACCAGCGATTATTTGCTTGGCAATGACAACAAGTACGGATATGAGCAGCTTAAAATCTTGCTCGCTTCAAGCAAGGACGATTTAAGCCGCAATCAGAAAAAAAGTTTAATTGACATTTTGCAGGACGAATATAATCGTCCGTAAAAAAAAGGGGGTAAAATGACAAAACTGACGGATTCGGCGGAAAAGTACACTCTTCCGCCGTGGAGAATGAACCAAATTATTATCGAAGTGCTTTCTGTCTTGAGCGAAAAAGAGTATTACAGAGAAGACTTTGATTACAAAGAGATGATTCAGGCGATGGGAATTAAGATAAAGAGTTTTTCTTCTTTTTCGCCTGAAAATCTGAAAGCATTTAGACAGATTTCGTTGAGTTTGTGGAATGAAGGCGTTTGTCTTGTTTTTCCGAACGAGGAAACGGGAGATGTGTGCCGTATGATTGCTTATGACGACACCCGTTCCGCAGCAGAGATAATGCAGATTATTCTGCACGAGTTCGCCCATTTGCACCTGAAGCACACGGAACAGAGCATCAATGGGGAAACAGAAGCGGCGTGTTTTGCTGTGGCAATGAGTCTTATGCTGATGCTAGAAAAGCAGTTTCACATAGGGAAAATGATACAGAAAATGGGCGAAATAAACTATCTTTTGCAAAGTATAAAAGAGAGCATTTCGGCTAAGGAGGCAGTATGAAAGCACTATGCAAATAAAAAAAGCCTGTTTTATAAGTGCGCCAACACTTTTAAACAAGGCTTTCGGTCGAGAGCCAAAATGTGATTCTCGCAAAGTTGAATGATGAGATTATATCACACTTCGGCTCTCCTTGTCAAAATTTATTTTTCGCAATTTTTTGCCACAAAGGAGGGCAATATGTTAAACATCAAAACCGTAAAAAATGTTCTTGTTACGGACGAATCAAAGGACGGCTTCTGTTTCAGAAGTTCTTGCTCGCAATCTCTCAGCCAAAAATCGCTTGCAAGCGAAATGGCTGATTGGAACTCTTCTTTTACCGAAGCGGATTATCTGGGAATGCTTTCGGTAATGGGAACAATCGTTATAAAATACCTTGCAAAAGGCTACAGCGTAGAACTTCCATTCGGCAATCTGCGCGCGAATGCAACTGGAACCTGCGCACATATTCAAGACGGATTTGTACTCGGCACAGGCAATCATTCGCTGGGGCTTTTGTTCAGCGCGAACGATTCTACGCTCAAAAGTGTGAATGAAAAACTTGAATACAAGCAACTTCCGCCTGATATTGCAGCAGAGGCGAAATTGTATCGCGTAACTTCGCTTAACGATGATGCAAGCGAAAACCCGAATCTTGAGGTGAAAGCAGGAAAAATGCTCCGCTTGCACGGACGCAATCTTTCTTTCGACATTACAGATGAAAATCAAGGCGTGTTTTTGGAAAACGAAAGCGGTGTTAATCGCTTGAGCGTCTACAGCCGCCGCGGAACAAATGTCGTGGATTCTGCGATTCCTGCAAGTCTTGCAACGGGAAAATACAGCATATTCATTGTTACAAAGCCAGGAAGCACCTATTTCACGGCAAATATTGATTCTGAAATCTCGGTAGCATAAGGCAAGCGCAAAACAGCCGCACAGGTACACTGCAAAACTCGCGCGGCTGTTTTTATTCTATCTGTTTCGGCTGTTTTTTTATCTCTTCATAGGTTAAGCCGACCACTTTTGCATTTCCCATAAAGTCCAGCTCGATGTTTACACGCTTGTTTCGCCTATTCACCGCGACCA